>Ga0335074_10013880_pt1 | contig 11315 bp, 8 predicted proteins | sample Lox_Sample_23_FD_206715 | JGI IMG/M metagenome (GOLD analysis project Ga0335074, IMG submission 206715) | Soil microbial communities from Loxahatchee National Wildlife Refuge, Florida, United States - Lox_Sample_2.3 | ecosystem: Environmental > Terrestrial > Soil > Wetlands | place: USA: Florida...
ATGTGCGGACACAGGTGGATGAGAGCCTCGGCGAGCAGCGCCGCGGCGTCGATAACGTGTTCGCAATTGTCGAGCACCAGAAGAAATTTTCTGCCGGCGACCGCGCGTGCGACGGCTTCCGGGGATACGGCATTGGAGCCAATCCGCAGACCCAGCGCCGAGCCTACCACGGCCGGCAGGAGATCCGGATCGGACAGCGGCGCAAGCTCGACAAGCCAGCTGCCGTCGGCGAACTCGCCGCAGATTCGGCGCGCGACCTCCAAGCCGAGGGCAGTCTTACCGATGCCGCCGGGCCCGGTCAGGGTCACCACGCGATAGGCAGAAACGAGGGCGTGCAGCGTTTGCAACGCCTCGAACCGGCCGACAAGTGACGCAACGGCAGCCGGGAGATTTGTGCGGGCGCGGTCATCCGCAACGCGAGAGCGGCGGAGACCCACCGGAGGCGTCGCGGGATCACGGTATTCAACAGCCCATTCACCGAGCAGGCGATACCCGCGGCGGGACTCGGTTTTCAGCAGGTCCCGATAAGGGCCGAGCGCCTTCCGTACCGCCCCCGCGTGAACCTGAAGCGTATTTTCAGTGACAATCGCGCCGGGCCAAAGCCCGCTCATCAACTCGTCTTTGGTCAAAAGTTCGCCGGCCGTCCGGACAAGAACTTCCATGAGATCGAAAGCACGCCCGCCGATCGCCACCGGAGCTCCGTGAACGCGAAGTTCGCGGCGTTCGAGGTCGACCTCGCAGCCGCCGGAAACATAGAGTCCTCGAAGGCCCTTTGAGGGCACGCGAACCGCCCCAACCATCTTTGTATGTCGATCCTGTGCCAGGACTTTTCAGAATATACCCCAAGACTTCCCAAGCATCTCTGGTCAACCTTTGAGGGACGCCGAGGTCGGCGCCCGTAGCCTGTCGGGGACCTCGACCCGGTGCGATCGATGTCGAGGCTCGATTATGGCCGAGTTCAAAGAAAGGCCGAGTGTTGTCCTGGTCCACGGGGCCTGGGCCGATGGTTCAAGCTGGAACGACGTGACGGGCCCGCTGCTTGACAAGGGACTGGATGTGCTGGCTGCGCCAATACCCCTGACATCCCTGTCGGACGACGTCGCAGCGCTCGATCGTGCTTTGGCGCGCATCGATGGCCCTGTCGTTCTCGCGGCGCACGCTTATGCCGGCGCGGTGATCGCGGCTGCGGCCTGCGAAAAGGTTCAGTCTCTGGTTTATATCGCGGCGTTGGCGCCCGACGAAGGCGAGACGGTCGCCGAAGTGTTCTATCGCGAGAAGCCGCACCCCGAGGCGCCACAACTGGCGCCGGATGCGCACGGCTTTATCTGGATGCCGCAGGAAGCATTCGCCACTGCCTTCGCTCATCACGCCTCTCGACAGCGCGCCGCCCTTTTCGCCGCAACGCAGCGGCCTCTCGCGGTGGCCTGCATCCAGGAAAAGGCTCGGAGGCCAGCCTGGAGGACGAAGCCGTCCTGGTATCTCGTCGCCGAAGACGACCGGATGATCAACCCGGCGACGCAACGCTTCATGGCTGTTCGCATGGGTGCCCGCATCCGGTCGGAGACGGTGGATCACACGCCAATGGCGACCGCGCCGCAGCCCGTTATCGAGGTCATCCTTGATGCCGTCCACGCGTAATGCGAAGGAGGGATCATCATGATCTCTGCGGCATTTCCGTACCAAGAGCAGCAGCGGCGGGCGTTCGACCGCGAGATGGCGTGCGTGGGCGTGGGACGTGGCAATCCCATCGTGCTGCTTCACGGCAAACCGAGGTGACGGTCGCCGGGATCCATTATGTCCAGGCGGGTTCGCCGCCAGAGATCGGGCGGGCTGTCGCCGGCTGGATGAAAGCCCTGAGCTGACAGGATCACGAGCTAACAACGCCGCGAAGGGGCTCCACATGCCTGAAATCAGTTTTCACAAGGTCGAAGCCGACGCAATCAATGTCTTTTACCGCGAGGCGGGGCCGCGGGATGCGCCGGCGCTCCTGCTGCTGCACGGCTTCCCGAGCGCCAGCCACATGTTCCGCGATCTCATCCCGTTACTTTCGGATCGCTTTCGTGTCATCGCACCCGACCTGCCCGGTTTCGGGCAATCCGACATGCCGGACCGCGCCCAATTCGCCTACACCTTCGACAACGTTGCGAAGACCATCGACCGTTTCACCGAGGTGATCGGGCTCTCCCGCTTTGCGATCTACGTCTTCGACTACGGTGCGCCGACCGGCTTGCGGCTGGCGATATGGCACCCCGAGCGGATCAGCGCGATCATCTCGCAAAACGGCAATGCTTACATCGAGGGGCTGAGCGACGGGTGGAAGCCCATCCGGGTTTATTGGGAAGACCCCTCCCAAACCAACCGCGACGCGCTGCGCGCCTTTTTGGAGCCCGAGACAACCGTCTGGCAATACACGCATGGTATCGCCGATCCGGCCGCGGTCTCGCCGGACGGCTATTCGCTCGACAATTTCTATTTGTCGCGCCCCGGCGCCCATGAAGTGCAGCTCGATCTGTTCGGCGATTATAAAAGCAACGTCGCACTCTACCCCGCCTTTCAAGCGTATTTTCGCGCCCACAAGCCGCGCCTTCTGGCGGCATGGGGGAAGAACGACCCGTTCTTCCTGCCGGCAGGCGCCGAGGCCTTTTGGCGCGACATTCCCAACGCGGCGGTGCGTTTCTTCGATACCGGACATTTCGCGCTGGAGACACACGCGCTTGAGATCGCTTTGGCGATCCGGGGCTTTCTCGAAAAGCCTTGATCAAAAAGGGGGCTTCACGTGAATCACTTAGACACGCTTATCGCATCTATTTCGAGATCTGCGCTCTTTCGAGGCGATCTTGACCGTCATTTGCTTCGTGCCGCGATGGTCTTCATTTTCTTCGCCTTCAGTATTCAAAAATGGAATCAGTACACGGCGGAGATGCTGGTCCCCCTGATCAGTCACAGCCCTGTCGTTTTCTGGTTGATCCCGGCATTCGGCGTGCGGGGCGCGGGTTATTTCCTTGGGACGACGGAAACGCTCTTCGGCCTTCTCATTCTTCTTGGGTATTGGAGTCCGCGGCTTGGCGTCTTGGGCGCGCTCGGCTCGATCGTCACCTTCATCGGTACGACGAGCATCATCCCCTTCCTGCCGGATGCTTGGGCCAAGGAGGCTGGGGGATTTCCCATAATGACCTTGCCGATCGGCTTCCTGACGAAAGACATCCTGTTCCTGGTTGTCTCATTTTATTTGCTTAAACAGGACCTGACGCGCGCCGCCCAGGAGATCGGCCAGGGATTCTCGCCGCTATCGTCAACCGGATCATCACGCGAAACGCTCCGGGGCATGGCTGAGCGCTGAGAACAACGGCATTCCCCGCCCCGAAAGCACAACTGGGAGTTACGAAATGGCCGCTCGTCCCCTGATCGTCTTCGATGTCAATGAGACGCTGCTCGATCTGCAAACGATGGAGCCGGTCTTCGAGCGCGTCTTCGGCGAGCGGCAAGCCATGCGCCTATGGTTCGCCAATTTCATCATGTATTCCGCGGCGCTGACCGTCGCCGGTTGCTACGTCCCCTTTACCGATATCGGCGCGGCCGTGATGAAGATGCTGGCGGACGTCCAGGGAATCATGATCGACGAGGCGGACAAGAAGGAGCTTACGGACAAGTTTTCGACGATGCCGCCCCACCCCGAGGTGCCCGGCGCGCTGCGCAAGCTGCGCGCCGCCGGCTTCCGGCTATTTACGCTCACCGACAATTTGCTCGAAGTGCAAACCCGCCAACTTGAACATGGCGGCATTGCCCACCTGTTCGAGCGGCGCTTCAGCGCCGACGGCGTGAAGCACCACAAGCCGTCGCGCGAGGCTTACGCTTATGTCGAGAAGGAGCTCGGCGTCGAGCCGTCGCAGCTCTGCATGATCGCCTGCCACACCTGGGACACGCTCGGGGCGGCGGCGGCGGGCTGGCAAGCGGCGCTGATCAAGCGGGTCGGGAACGACGTCCTAGGCGTCGGTCCCCAGCCGCACACCGTCGGGGAGACTCTCAACGACGTTGCCGATCAGCTTATTGCGCGACACTGACGCGGAGAACTGCCCCTGAGATTCCACCCCTCGGCTCAAGCAGAATCCTCCGCTGCAAACGCCCGACGAACGTACGCTGCGCGCCAGTCCGGCCGCCAACCAGATTCGCGCGATGGACGTGGAGCCGCTCGTCAAAGCGCGAATGCTGCGGGAACTGGCGGCTTGGTATCGAGAGTCGGCCGAGCGGGCGGGCAACCCGGTCATTTGGGAAGCGCGGTTGCTGACGGCGGCAGATTTGGAGGCGGATGCGGATCGCATAGAGGCTCAAGACCACCAACCGGCGAACAGCGTTCCAGGCGAAAGACGCTATGCCCCGCGACATCGTCAACGGGAGAATCCCATGTCCACCGAGCAAGTCGATATCCTGATCGTCGGCAGTGGCCAAGGCGGCAAGCTGCTTGCCTGGCACATGGCCCAGGCGGAGAAGCGCACGGCCGTCGTCGAGCGTCGCTGGGTCGGCGGTTCCTGTCCCAATGTCGCCTGCATGCCGAGCAAGAATGAAATCTGGGGCGCGCGAGTGGCGCACCTCGCGCGCCAGGCAGCTCACTTCGGCACCTTGACCGGTCCGGTTGCGACCGACATGGCACGCGTGCGGCAGCGCAAACGCGAGATGGTCGAGCGCGAGGTTACTTTCCATCTCGACCGGTATAACGCGACCGGCGCGGACCTAATCATGGGAAGCGGCCGGTTCGTTGCGCCGAAAACGCTCGAAGTGCAGATGAATGACGGCGGGACGCGGCTACTGGTCGGGGAGCAGGTCTTTCTTAACCTCGGCTCGCACGCTGACGTTCCGAACATCCCTGGGCTCGCCTCCGCAGCTCCCCTGACTCACATCGAGGCGCTAGAGCTCGACTACCTGCCCTCCCACCTGGTCATCCTCGGGGCAGGTTATGTCGGCCTCGAATTGGCTCAGGCCTATCGCCGCTTCGGCAGCCAAGTAACGGTCATCGGCAGCGGCGGCCGCATCATGACCCGCGAAGACCCTGACGTCGCCGACGAAATCCAGCACATCTTGAGCGACGAAGGCGTGGAATTCTTGCTGAGGACGAAGGCTCTCGCGGTTCGAGGCCGCTCGGGTGATCGGGTCGTGCTGACATTGCGGACCGCCTCTGGCGATCGACGGCTCGAGGCCAGCGATCTGCTCGTCGCCACGGGGCGTGTCCCCAATACTGCCGGGATCGGGCTCGAGGCGGCCGGCATCGAGACCGACGCCCGCGGCTATGTTCGCGTCAACGATCGGCTGGAGACGAGCGCGCCGGGTGTCTGGGCGATCGGTGAATGCGCCGGCAGCCCTCATTTCACGCACGCATCGGTCGATGACTTCAGGATCATCCGGGACAATCTGGCTGGTGGACAGCGCACGACGAGTGACCGGCTTGTGCCCTACTGCCTCTTCACCGACCCGTTGCTCGCCCATGTCGGGCTGCGCGAAGGCGACGCGGAACGCCAAGGGATCGCGGTGCGCGTCGCGAAGCTGCCGATGAGTGCCGTGCTGCGAACGCAGGCCACAGACGAGACGCAAGGTTTCATGAAGGTCCTGGTCGGCGCCGACGACCGGATTCTCGGTTTTACGATGATCGGGTCCGAGGCCGGGGAGGTCATGGCTGCGGTGCAAACCGCGATGATCGCGAACCTGCCCTTCCAGGAGCTCCGGGATGCGGTCATCGCTCACCTGACGGTGGCCGAAGGCCTTGGTCTGCTATTCGCGAACATTTCGCCGAGCCGGTCCTAAGAAGCGACCGTCGGCGGTAGGAGGCACGAAGGAATGAGGCCGATGATCCTCAGCGCGTTCTTCTACAACCCTCAGGGCGACCACCGGATGTCCTGGCGTCATCCAAATGCTCCAATCCGAGAAATTTTGGCTTGTCCTAAAGGGGAATGCGCCCGTTTTACCTCAGGCTAGTTTGTCGAGCAGTGCTTTCGCCTCCTTAAGATCGACCGTTTCGAAGCCTTCGGTGAACCAGCTGTAGACCGGCGCGAGCAAGTTGTACGCCTCAACGCGCCGGCCTCGCTCAGTCCAAAGCCGCGCCAGATCCGTCGCCGCCCCAATCTCCCAACCTTTCGCGCTCTGCTGTCGGGCAACATCCATTGCTCGGCGCAGTAAGGCCTCGACTTCCGGTTCATTGGCGCCGTTCAGCTTGCGGATTGCCAGCGCACGACAGCGATGAAGTCGCGAAAGATAAGACCACTCTCCGGCTTGTTCGGCCGTCGCCAGCGCACGCTCTGCTTGCTGCAATGCCTCGGCATATTGCCCAGCGGCCAGCAACGCTTCCGCGTGGAGCCCCCGCGTCAAAGTTGCGTGAACCAGCGCGCCGATACTGACCAGAACCCGCTCGGCTTCGGCCATGTGCGCAAGGCCCTCGTATACGTCGCCGGAGTAAACCCGACTCCAGCCTAAATATCCCAAGGCATAAGCGCGCGGCATGGGAAGGCCGTAAGTGTCACTCAACTCAATCAGTTCTCGCGCCGTCGGTGTGAGTGCGTCGATGTCGCGCAGGTGAATGAATGCCTCGCAGGCGCGCCACAGCGCATTCGCCAAGGTAGGCGGGTGGTCGAGTCGTTGCGCGAGCTCGATGCCCTCTTGGGCAAGTTTTCGCCCCTGATCCGGATACCCCAAGGCCAACTGCACCGCGGCACCGAAATTCATGCTGCAGACACGAGGATCGTGGCCGAGATAGAGATGCCGGTGATGGGCGTGACGCTCGAGGTCGTAAATCGCCGCGCCGGCCAAGATGTGCTCGTTTGCCTCACGGAAGCGGCCGCGGAAAAACTGTGTCGCCCACGCACAGTGGTTTGCCTGCAGCAGAATGTCGGGATCATCGAGTTCTCGCGCTATGCGAAAGAGATCATTGGAAATCTCCTCCGCGCGATCGATGCGACCGCGTCCAGCATTGAAGATCCACAAATTGGCGACCGCCGGCGCGATATCCAGCGAGCTCGGCAGACGACGGCCGATCTCGGCAGCTCGCTCGACGACCTCGCCGACTTCCACCGCCGACCACCCGTGTACGGCCATGGTCGGTGGCGCGAGCTGCGACAGAATTGCCAACTCGATGCGCCAGCGCTCGGCGGTCTCCGCTTGCGTTTCGACGAGCGCTAACGCGCGGCGGAAATGACCCATCGCCTCGCGATTAGCGGCGCGCCGCACTGCTAACTCGCCGGCTTTGCGCCAATAGGCTGCCGCGCGCTCAGCTTCGCCAGCCTCCGCGCAGCGCCGCGACAGCCGCGTCGGCTGGCAGCCCCAGCAAATCGGCGAACAACGCCAGATCGCTTCTGCCGACCAGCGCTGCCAGCTTGTCGGCCTGATGCGACGGCGTGTCGTCGCGAGCGAAACCGGCGGCGTGCTGGAGTTGGCCGATGATCGGAAAGAGCGCGCTGTCGCGGTGGTGCGGCGAGCAAAAATATCGCAACCGCATATGCTCGGCGTCGGCGAGCTGCTCGGCCAGCGCCTCGCTGAGGCGCGACTTGCCGATCCCGGGCTCGGCCGAGATCAGCACGACGCGGCCATCACCTTCGTTCGCCTGGCGCCAGCGCCGCAGCAATAGGTCGAGCTCCTCGTCGCGCCCGATGAGGGGCGTTTCGCGCGAGCGCAGGGCCTCAAAACGGCTGGCGACGCCGCTCTCGCCGAGCACCTGCCACACTCTGGTGGCGCCGGCGAAGCCCTTCAACTCCTGCCCGCCAAGATCGCGCACCTCGAACAGGCTGCCGATATGCCGGCGCGTCGCGTCAGCGATGACGATCGCGTTAGCCGTCGCCAGACCTTGCAGTCGGGCCGCAAGATTTGGCGTCTCACCAACCACCGATTGCTCCTGCGCCGCGCCGGCACCGAGCAGATCGCCGACCACGACCAGGCCCGTGGCGATGCCGAGCCGCACCTCGATCCGCTGCGCTAGGTCGAGCCCGCTCACCGCGGTGACGATGGCCAGCCCCGCGCGCACCGCCTGTTCGGCGTCCTCCTCGTGCGCTCGCGGATAGCCGAAATAAGCGAGGATGCCGTCGCCCATGTACTTCGCGACAAACCCACCGAAGCGCGCCAGTACCTCGGCGACACATCGGTGATAGGCACCGATCACCTCCCGCAAATCCTCGGGATCGAGTCGTGTCGCCAACTCTGTCGAACCGACCACGTCGCAGAAGAGGATGGTCAAGAGCCGCCGCTCGGCTCCTTGGCCGTCGTTGGTCTCCGTCGCGCGTGGGGCTTGGCTCGCCGGTGAAACCTCCGGCACCCCGCGAAGCGTCGAGATCGCAGCCAAGAGCCTACGGCGATGGCCGATCGAGGCGACCCCAAGCTCAGCCAAATCCTCCGCCGTCAGCTCCGGCAGAATGTCGGCGTCAATGTCGTTGTCGCGGAATGAGGCCGCATATTGCTCGAGGCCAAGACCGCGCAGCCAATCACCCATGTCCATCGGCATGCAGCCGAACATAGACCAAGCGGTGCCGCAAGTTCGATAAGTGCGCTGGTCGAAGACCCAGCCAGGTTTTGAATGCAACTACGGTCGAGAATGTCTGCAAACGGCGCGACCCCTGCCGTTGGCTGGGAGTCGGCGGGTGGCTGTAACGTGCTTTGCAGACGTTCATCATCTGCCGCCCCTTTTTCCGCCGATTTCAACGATCGCTTCCGCCGTTGGCCATAGTCGGGTCTCGCCATGCTGCGGCACGCCATCCCGTCTTATTGGCGGTCAGCATCATGACAAAATGTCCGTCAGCGCGATTGCGCGGCATCCGGGAGAACTTCGGGCAGCCTCTCCGCGAACGCGAGCGCCACGTCGGCCTCGCGCTCACGGAACCGGCGCCACGACGCGCGCAGCACAGCAAGGCCTTCGTTGTCGAGCCCGATCTCGCCGGCGAGATCGTTGTCGGCCGAAGCGATGAAGCGCTGAAATCCTTTCACCACTTCCGCCGCGAGGCCTTCGGTACGGATGTAGATGCCGCGATCAGCGGCGAGACGACGGCGGCGCTGCTCTAGCTCAAGCTCGAGCAACTGATCGCGAACGCTAGGCTCGCGCAGCGCGGCAATCGTCGCCTTGCTGCGTGCAATATCGAGATTTTCGTCAAGCTGACGATTGGCTTCAACGACGATAACCTTGCCGTCCTCGGTCAGCGCAGCGCCACCGAGGATTTTCCGCGTGATCCAATTGTGAACGGCGGGCGCAGTGCCGCAAACTGCGCCTTGGTAACGATGCGCGATTGCGGCGGCATCCGCGGCGTAGCGCCGGGAGCAGGGGGCGCTCGCCTCATCGGGAGCGACCCAAAACTCTCGCCTGCAACTCGGCAAAGGCCGCCTCTGACGTGCACCGGAGCACCATGAGGCGCGTCCCGTTCTTGCCTTGCCGATGGCGCTTGAACTCGATCCGGCGATTGCGCAAGAGCCCGCCATCCGCGTCAACGCACTCCCAAGCGCCGAGGCTGTGCCCGGATACCAGCGCGCGTGTTGCTTCTCGCCAGCGACCGTGCCGAGGCGGTCTAGCAGCTCGGCGGCGGTGCCATCAAAGCCGGCGGCATCCAAGCCGGACCGCGCTAATACAGCTTCGATCACTGGCAGCAAGGGCGACGCCTCGGCAGCTGCGGCTGCTGCATCGGCGGCGCTTTCTTCATAGGCGGCGATAAATTCTCCCAGGTCCCAGCCAAAGCCAGGCCCGCAGGCTTCCGCAAAGGTCGCGAAATCGGCCATGCGCGGCCGCCGATCGAGCTTGGTATCGGGCAGATGGCGTAGGCCGGCCACCACGGCGTCGAGCAGGGCACCGAGAATGCCGGGTCGCGCCGCCTCAAAGACGGCCCAAAATTCGCTCTCTTCGCGGCGCTGATCGTTCGGAATGGCCGGCAGAAAGACGGGTAGACCACGCTCCGCCAGATCCGATCGTCCGGCCAGGTCACCGATGCCATTGAGCATGATCGGCCGCTGCCCGCTGAACAGCACCTGATCGCGGTCGGTGTAATTGGCGCGCGTCGCAAAGCCGCCACCGGTCGACAGTCGGCAGAACGCATCGGCCAGCCACGCCGGGATACCCGACAAATTGTCGTAGCATAGCACCCAGGCGTTGGACGCGCTCACGATCAGATCGCGCTCTTCTTTGGGCGCCGACCGGATCGGCGACACATTGGGATCGATCAGCGCGCGCAGGACGCGCGCGAGTGTCGATTTCGAGGAACCTTGCTCGCCGCTGATCATCAAGACCGGATAGGGGCCATGGGGGCGCAACGCGGCGGCGAGGAAGGCGCAAATCAGCCGGAAATCGCCATCGCTCTCGACATTGCTGAATTCCCGCAGGTTATCGATCATCTCGCCCGCCTCAGGCTCTGGGAGCGCTTCCGCGCCCCGCGCTTGCAGGAATTTGCATGGCGCCGTCGCGACGAGCCGCCAGCCCGTCACATCGATTTCCACGGCGCGCCAGCGCGCACCGCAGAGATCGAGGTAGATTTTGCCCTCCCGCTCCCCAACACGGCGCCAGGTCGGATGACACGGGCCGCGCAGCGCGAGAGCATCCGCCAGGCGCACTGCCGCCTCTACCGCATCGGCCGGTGGCGCTTTGCCAGTGGCTTCAAACACCCGGCAGTAGAGCCACGCGCGGAACGCACGCGACCCAATCTCGAGATTTTCTCGGTGATCATCGACTGTCGCCGTCGCGTAGCTGATATCCTCAGGGCTGTGCCATGGCTCGATCTCGCCGATGAAATCGAGCATCAACCCGGCGGCAGGTTTGTGGGCCTGACCGGTGGTCGCGCCCTTTACCTCGCTTGCCGGCCGCGCCGTGGCGACCAGCGCGCCGGCGCGGGTGGTTGTCCATCCCTGGCTGAGCGCGTCGGCGGCGTCCCAACCCTCGGCAACGTCTTCCGGTGGCGTGATGACCGCAACGGCCGGTCGCGGTGACAGCTTCGACAACAGCTCGGTTACATCCGCCGCGTAGCTCTCGCCTGCCTCGTCCGCGTCACGCCAAATCGTCACCTTACGTCCGCGGAGCGCCGACCAGTTCGCGGCTTTTGCCGCTTTGCTGCCGCCGGGCGACGTGACGGCGACGTAGCCCGGCAGGAGCTGAGATGCGGCGTCCGCACTCTTTTCTCCCTCGCAGACGACGACAGGGGCATCGGGACGAGCCGCCAGCCGATCGAGGCCATAGAGCGGCCGCCCTGGTTTTGGGAATGCTAGCCAGCGCCATTGCCGGCCGTGCTTCCGATGCTCGGCGAAGACCAGCGGACGGATTTCCTTAGTACCGTTCTGCTGATCGAACCGGAGGACAAAGCCGAGTACCCGGCCGG
>Ga0335074_10013881_pt1 | contig 11314 bp, 9 predicted proteins | sample Lox_Sample_23_FD_206715 | JGI IMG/M metagenome (GOLD analysis project Ga0335074, IMG submission 206715) | Soil microbial communities from Loxahatchee National Wildlife Refuge, Florida, United States - Lox_Sample_2.3 | ecosystem: Environmental > Terrestrial > Soil > Wetlands | place: USA: Florida...
ATATACATGCATGCATGTATCGACTGCATGCAAATAGTGAATCAGGAGATCAGCCATGACCTTAACCCGCTCTATTCCCAACCTTCGTTTGATCGTCCTCAGCGTAATTCTTGCCACCACCGGCTCCGCCCTGCATGCTCAGGGCCCCGTCAGGAAGTTCCTCAATGGCGATGCCAAGGTAACGATGATTAATAGCTACAAGGGCAGCGACGAGCTCCCAAAGCCCACTCATTTCATTATTCGTGATTTCGATGTTCCCAATAACGTCATTACTCTGGATAAATCGCTGGCGCAGCGCGCTGCCAGCCACGGGCTGGTTGCGCACATAAAAGGAGATGTGGGGAAGGACGATTCGCAGGCCAGCGTGGCCGCCGATGTGAACGCAGCATTCTCCAGGAAGCTCAGAAGCGAACTGGAAAAGAACTCCTCAACGGTCAGCACAGTCCCAGCCGGCGCTGGCGTTGACGCGTATGTCGGGACTATCGTTGTTCGTGGGAGCTTTACCACCGTCAAGCTCGGCAGCAAATCAAAGCGCGTGATCGTCGGCTTTGGCCTTGGGGCAAGCGATGTGAAGGCACACGTCAGCGTTTTTCTGGACACGAAGGACGGCCCGGTTCTTTTGGCTGAATTCGATCTCAACGCTAGGAGCGGCAAGAGGCCGGGAGCGGTCGCATCGGTCGATCCAGCTCTTCTGCCAGTCGGCGCCGCGGCGAGTGACATCGGGGATCGGAACGCCACCGTCGAAGGGGATGCGTCGCGCATGGGTAAGGCAGTTGCCAAAGAGATCAAAACGATCTTGAGCTCCGGTCAGTGGGTGACTCCGGCAAAGGAGACACCGCAGGGCGATTCGCTGGAGGCGAGTCTGTCGCCCAGCAGCAACGTCCATTGAGCTGCAGACGCTCGTTCCCGATTACTCTGCCGGCACAGACTACAATCTCAATCCGTTTGCGCTCTGGGCGTTCCATCGATTAGAGTCCGCGACGACAACTGGCGGCGAACAATCGCCGCAACTTAACCGACCGACACATTCAGGAGTTGCAATATGTTCTCAGAACTTACGCCTCAAAGTACATCCGTAAAGGAGGCCCCCGCGTACTGGCTTCTCAACGGGCTTTATACAGTCATGGCTACCAGCGAATCGACAGGTGGAGCCTATTCATTGGTTCACATTTCCGCACCACCGGGGCACGGTACTCCGTATCACATTCATCGCAACGAGGACGAAGCGTTCTATGTGTTGGAGGGAGAATTTACGATTATCTGCGATGGCCAGAAGAGTGTTGTCGGGCCAGGCGGATACATCTTCCTGCCGCGCAACATACCGCACGGGTTCCGATGCAGCGCCTCGACTCCTTCCGCCATGTTGACCCTGGCGATGCCAGGCTCCGGCTTCGTCGGGATGATAACGGAGATGGAAGAGCCGGCGAAGGACCGCAGTTTGCCTCCCTCTGCTGCGCCGGATTTCGAGAAACTAACGAGGATGTGCGCGAAGCACCAGATCGAAATTCTCGGCCCTCTTCCGGAGTGAGTTTCTTCTGCTGTTTCTGAGATCCGATTCGATCGACAGGAATAATCATCACCAATACGGAATCCCTGACGGCATTCCAAACCACGAGTGCGCTCCAAAATGAGCAAGAGACTGTAGCGCCGGCGCTATGGCTAAAAAGCAGCAACCTGGCGCGGCCCGAATTGGCGCCGGCAAAGACTTTAGAGGAGTCGAGACATGACAACCGTAACGGATCAAAACACAGCCGGTGTGGCTACGCCCCTCGAGAGATTGGCGCGGGTCGTAGAGAAGAACCAGATCGAATTGAAGTGGGAGGCCATGCTTCCACACTTTGGCTACAACTCGCCGCGATCGGCGGTTTTACGCTTCGACCCCGTGAGGGGTGCGACAACCTTCCTCACGCTGTTTCCCGTAGGAATGCATGTTCCCCGGCACTCTCACAAAAAGGCTGAAAAAACGTTTGTTCTTGCCGGCGTGCAGACTTTCGAGGATGCGAGCGGCAGTCGCTTTGAAATCCGGGATGGGGGAAACTTCTCCGTACCTGCAAATTCAATTCATCAGACGTGGGCGGCAGCTGGGACGGTGACGCTTTCCGTTCTGGAAGATGGCCTGCGCGCCGATTGGCCGGATGGTCCGCCCACAATGAGTGACATTGGGAAGTCAGCCCCGGCGGAATAGCGAATGCGGGTTGCGGATCCGTGAGATTTCTCCCGCTCCTTTCCTCCTTCATTGGTTCTACATCCAATGACCGTCCCCAGAAAGGTCGGGCGCGCCTGTTCCCCCCAAAAGCGGAGGACATTTTTCTTGCATCTTTCGTAGAGAGCAAGCATAATATATACGTACATGCATGTATATTATGCACGCAAACGTACCGAGTTGATCTGGAATGCATGCAACCGCCAGTCGGACCGCGCACGCAGCACCGGCCGTCTTGTCACGGTCAAGGCTAACCACCTTTGAAAGGACCTCACTATGGCTTATCGTCGTTGTTCCTTATCGTTATTCAAGCGTCTCGTTGCGAGCGCCTCTTGCGCGCTCACCCTGCTGGCATCCCTGCCGGCCTCAGCTCTCGGTCCCAATCCTGCTATGGGACAGGGACAGTCCTTCCCTCCCGACCGAGATTCGTACGAAAAGAAGCCGCTGCTCCGGATTGTCTCTCCCGAAAGAGGAACCGTGACTGGTGCTGACTCGGTCAAGGTCAAAATCGAACTCGGTCCGGACGCGGACGCCGCCAGCCTGAAGGTGACGTTGAACGGCAAGAACATCACTTCTCAGCTATCGAGCGGTTCCTGCGCAGATGGCGTGTGCACTGAAACCGCGACGGTCGACTCCCAGGACGGCCTGAGCGATGGATCGAACGTCGTGCGGGCTTCCGTCGAGGGGGGGAGGCACGGGCTCATCGATGTCCGCAGCTCACGCTTCTATCTCGCCTCCCATCCCCTGGGCGATACGCCCGGTGTTCAGGTGGCCTACTACACGCCTACCTCGATCGGGTTCAGAACCTTTCCGGCAGGAGGCAACGGCAACACCTCGCTCATGATTACTACCGGGTACAAGGACCAGGTTAGCGACCCGGTGCAGAACTACCCGGCCTTGCCGAACTCGAAAGATCCCAACGACCCCAACGGCCCGAATTACAGCATGATTCCTAAAGAGGATTTGCAGATCACGATGTCCTGCTATGCCTGGCACTATCAGGCCATCGTGCTGAAGCGTTCGGACCCCACCGTCGTGGAGACGGAGACCTGCCAGAACGACGAAGCCGGCGTGGAATCCGATTTCCAAAGCAAGATGGCAAGGCCGCTGGACGACACGGATCTGGTCGTCTTTAGCACCACCCTCAACAACACCACTCTGTCCGGCCTGGATACGAGCATGCTGGGGGGCACGAACTATAGCAAGGTGGATGCGGCTCATTACCCGCAGCAATACGTCATGCTCGGCGTAAAGGGCGCCACGCCCGGCACCGCACATGAGAGCTATCGTGTGGCCGCAGATCCCCAGAACACCGACTTCCCCAAGCTGACCGGAACGATGCTGCAGGATAGCAACAATAATTACAACTTCGTCCCCGACCTCGAGGCGGATTTTCAAGTGATCAGCGGGTCGAACGCCAGCATCCAGGTTGGATCGAACACCTATACGCCTCCCGCCAAAACGACTGGAATGTTCTGGCTGATGGTGCTGGATCGCACGGTGCTGCAACCCGTCAACACCTATAACAACGGCAACTATACCGCTTGCTCGGGCTCTGGTTCGCAGGCTTGCGGAATGCTGTTCGATGCGCGCAGCGACGGGGGCAAGGCGCTCGCAGCCACGATCAACCAGATCAGTGACCGCAATCTAATCTTCCTCGCCACCACCGGCTGCCCGTTCGACAAGGCCGGGCAGGCATCCAGTGAACTTGGTCAGGCCCTGCACAATATCGGCGGCATGAGCCAATCGCCGATCTACATGAACGATGCATCCAAGGGCTGCGGCTATAGCCTGGTTTCGGTCAACGACGCCAAGCATGTCTCTTTCAACCAAAGCCAGGCCCTGTCGTGGACGTATTTTTCGACCCAGAAGGAGCTTGGCTCGGTGCATGGCTATCTGTCTAAGAACAACGCGGGCGTTTATGACGTCGCCGGCAAGGATCAGATGCTCAACAAGACCGATCTTAACGGTGATACTATCCTTGCTTCCGCGGTGGATTATACCTTCGGCCATCTGGGTTCGCAGGGCCGGTGGGAATGGCCGATGACCGAAACGACCGGAGAATTGGCAGCCTATCACGACATCAGCTATCAACTTTTAAGCGATCAGCAAGTAAACGAGACCGGCTACAACGACTATGACGTGCGGTTCTTCTACACGAATCAGACCAACCTGGTGCCCAAGCTGGACAGCATTATTGACGCCCGGCTCGGGCCGAACGCCACCAATCCCATCAAGCAGTCTTCTTGGGATACGGCAACCGGAGGTGAGTTCAACAATATGAGACAGCAAATCCTCACAGAGATTCAGCTGGCCGATGCCGCGCAAGGCTATCTGACCGGATCGGACGGCAATGGCGGCGTCAGAGGCCTGCTCAACGGCACCACCGACACGGCTCTCGCAGATGCGAGCGCAGTGGCCGACGCCATCGGAAAGGACGCATCCCAGGCCAATTCCCAGATCATCAATTCGAATGCTTCCGACCAGATGAACCTGATTGCGGGCATCCTGTCCACGGCCTCGGTGGTCTTTTCGGTGATCCCCGATGAGCAGCAATTCGGCACTGTGCTGGGTGTGATGAGCGGCGCGTTCTGGACGGGCTCGGCCGCTATGACCCCGCTCGGGGATTCCAGCAGCCAGCAGCCAATTCCCGGGCCGGGATCAGTCTACGACATGCGGCTGGCAGAGCTGACCGCCGATGCCACCGATTACAGTGAAGGTCTTCTCGCCAAGTACGACGCAACGGCTGACGCCATACTGAGTGATTGGCCGAAGCTTGTAACCGCCGGAACTCTGGCGGAAACCAGCGGCTCTGGATGGTCGATCAGCTCGCTCAAGAATGCCGGCGTGCTCTCGGCGTCGTTGCAGCTTGGCCAGCGGATGTCATTGTGGACCCAGATTCTGCCCTCGGTTTACGGAATTCGCGTGGCCGACAACGAAACGACCAATGACCCCAATAAGCTCGGAGCAGAAATACCTGTGGATGAACCGTGGGATTACGAATGCGATGCAGTCTTTACCACCGTGCCGGCCACGAGCTATACGGTGTATCCGAACCCGGGCAATCAATCCAATTGGGATATCAACGTGATCGCCCTCGGTCCGACTTGGAGCAGCGACACCAACTATGACTCTCCGATGTCGTCTGATTTGTCGACCATGCTCACGACCAATCAGACGGTCGACAGTCTCGAACCCCTGGAGCAGACAGGGCTGAACATTCCCCCGATGCAGCTCATCTCCAACGGACCGATGACCTTCTCGGTGTACAACGACTGGCCTGGCTCCGATGACCCCCAAGCCTGCATCCTCAGATAGCCTTCAACCTCGTAGAAAGGCTGTCGGGAAAACGCTGCGCACAGGATATCCCCCTGTGCGCACTTTTGTGTGTCTTGAACGCAACTGAATTCTCGCTGCCAATTACCTCTCCAATTCCGTCCTGGAGTTGAATGAGGCCGCGTATTTGCTCGGCTTTGAAGACCCGAACTCGTTCGGTCGCGCTTTCCGCACATGGGAGGGCGTACCGCCAAGCGATTGGCGGGAGACTCACCGTAGCTCTGCCCCGAATTAAGGAGCGCGCGCGGCTCGAAGATAGTGTGCTCGTCATCGGTGAGCGCTTAATCGCGAGTGCACTTACCACAACGAGATTCGGGCCACGTGGCCGAATTGTTTGAATGTTAAGTCAGAGAGGAGCACGCGGTGTTGCAAAAGCTGAACTCAGCGTTGACGCTGATTCAGAGAACAACCACGGAGGCTCCTCGAGACGATATGTATTACATCGGACTTGACGTTCACAAGCGGACGATCAGCTACTGTGTGAAAGATGCGGCTGGTCATGTGCACCGGGAAGGCAAGATCGGATCGACCCGGTGCGAGTTGGATGCCTGGATCGGGATGTTGCCGCAACCGCGGATGATCGCGATGGAAGCGACGATCTTCACCGGCTGGATCTACGATCATCTGCTTCCGCACGCGGAAAATGTGAAGGTGGCACATCCTCTGATGTTGCGAGCGATCGCAGCGGCCAAGAAGAAGAACGACAAGATCGATGCCAGCAAGATCGCCGATTGCCTTCGCTGTGATTTTCTTCCGGAGTGCCATATGACTCCAACCGAAATCCGGGACCGGCACCGAACGCTGCGCTACCGGAACCTGCTGGTCAGGCAGATGGTGCAGATGAAGAACCGGGTCTCGGGTCTGCTGATGGAAACCGGGGTCAGCTACAACAAGCGCCGGCTGCACAAGGTGGGCTACTTCGCCGATCTGATGTCGGCCAACGAAGAGGTCAATCAAAGTATCCGACCGCTGCTGAAGCTCAGCCGCGAACACATCTTGCGCGCGCAGAAGCTCGATTATGCTCTGATCAGCTCGCTGGAACGTGATCCACTGCTTGCGGAGCGACTGAAACGGCTGCGGACGGTTCCTGGCGTGGGTCCGATCACCGCTCTGACCTGGGCACTGGAGATCGGCGACTTCACCCGCTTCCGGTCGATCAAGCAGGCCATCAGTTACTGCGGCCTGTGCGGAGACGAGCGAAGTTCAGCCGACAAGGTGATGCGTATGCCGCTTTCCAAACAGCGCAACAAACATATCCAGCGAGTGCTGATCGAAGCAGCGAAACTGGCTCCCAGGGAGTGCCATGAGCTGGCGATGGTTCGCGAGAGAGAACTGCAGAAAGGAAATCCCAACCGCGCCACGCTTGCCGTAGCCAGGAAGATGCTCAGCTACATGCTTGCGGTGGAACGGAGGAAGCAGAATTTCGTACCTGCCGAGAAGTTCAAATGTACGGCGGCAGCGTGAAAAACCTTTCCAACTAAGGAAAGGACAAAAACATCAGGATTCTTCGATGCGCAGGCTGCCAGGTCCCGCCGTTAGGCGACTGAGCGAAGGAGATCAAACTCCGGAGGCTCTCTCCGAATTGTTTCGGGACTGGCAGCGAACACAAACTCAATCTTCTGTGCGGGCTCCTCGGAGCCTTAGACAGCAAATGGATGTCCGGTTCTGCATGGGTAGGAACCACCAGCCGAGAGGCATAGTTGCGCTACGAGGCACCCCTGATCAGATCGATCGCGCGCTCTCCTGAGCGCGCCCAAGACATCTCGTGCTTTTCCCTTGACAGAGACTTACATGGAAGTCGCCTTTCCGGAAAGGTGGGCCTTTCCTTCTTCAGTTGGCGACATCAAGACGATGCACGTCGAATTTGACTGTGGGCATCGGTCATGCGCTATCGAGCGCTCAGCGAGCCAGTGCGGAAGATTGGTCGCGACGCCATCCAACAAGCATCAGGCTCACCTGCTGAACATATCCGTGTCTGTGACTAGGTACAGTCGTTCAGCCGGATCAGCGGCGAGCGTTTCCAGTTCCGGGGAGAAACCGCCCAAGGCAAAGAGAATGTAATGGGGATTTTTTCGCCAGCGAGCCTCGGGAAGGCTGGCGACCTTCGCTTGCAAGATGCTCAGGTCGTTTAACCGAGTAACGCTTTCCGACCGCCACTTGCACTCGCCGAAGAGAAATGTTCCGTCGTCGAGTTCAGCCATGAGGTCTATCTCCGTGCGGCCATCGCGGCTCCAGTATCGGGCCATCTGTCGAACGTTGAGGCCGAGGCGCTGTTGAGCGTTTCGCTGGAGCCATTGGCCGCATATCTCTTCGAAAACCGACCAACCCATGTATTCGGACAGTCGTGGGGCGACATGTGCAGCGTATACCGTGGTCGGTTCGGAGAATTGCAGGGCGCTAGCCAACGGCGCAACGAAGCGATACCAGAATGTCAGAAAGGGATCGGCAACACGATACAGGGCTCTGCGCTCAGAGGTTTCGCCGAACGGAAACTCGCGCCGAATCCACCCTAGTTCCAGCAGCGTTCGCAGGGAGCCGGAAAGGGCACCGCGCTCCACGCCAATCAACTGCTGAATGCCATTGAATTTCGTTTCGCCGCCGGCAATCGCGGCCAGGATGGCGTTGTACGGAGCCGGGTCACGGATTTGTTCGCTTCCGAGCAGGAATCGCACTTCATTTTCCAGGATTGCTCGTGGCTGCATCAGCAGCGTAACAATCTCCTCGGCTGGAGGGCGCGACGTATCGACGAGTGCGTGGTAACGCGGCGTTCCGCCAAAGACGCCGTACATGAGCAGCTTCTCAACAACCCCGTAAAGGGAGCTGTCTGCGTAGAAGGCTGCCACGTCTTCATAATGAAGCGGGTCGAGATGGAAAATTCCGGCATTGAATCGCCCGAACAGAGGCGCGCTCTCCTGTCCGAGAGCGGCCATGGCGGAGAGCTGCGATCCGCAGAGAACTATGAACAGAGGAGAATGAACGGCTTCGCGGTCCCACCATGCTTGCAGGATGGAGGGTAACTCCGGAGTCTGATCCACCAAGTACGGGAATTCATCGAGGATCAGCGCAAAACGTCCTACGGCCTTCTTCCGTTCCTTCGTTTGCTGTGAGGCGTAGCGAAGCAGAGCGTTCCACGAAACGGCAAGATCCTCGGCGGTGACGCCTTCAGAGGGCAGGGCTGCGATCAATTGGCGGGCAAGCGTGAGCCGCTGTGTCGCAGCAGTGGATTGCTCTGCTAGAAAGTAGCAGTGTGGTTTTTCGTGCCCGTCCCCGTCTACGCCAGCCGTGAAGTAACGCTGCAAGAGGAATGTCTTGCCCAACCGCCTGCGTCCATACAGGAGTAGCATCTGCCCACCTGCTCCGTGGCGCTTCCATGCGCGGTCCAAGGCAGCAAGTTCGAGCTTTCGGTCATAAAATGGATCTGGCTTGATGGTCATGTCGGGCATTGGCTGGATGGCCGTTCCTTCTGATGCGTATTATGAGTTGTCAGTTTATGATATGTCAACTCATAACCAGACAATGCGAGTAACGGCCAGCGGAATGCGTGTTTTAGGGGCGAATACCTCGCATGAGCGATAGAACCTTGTTCTATCGCTCATGCTCTGCGGCGGGCTTTGCCTTTGCTTGGCTTTGGCGTTGCTGCTTTGGGCTGGCAGAGCTTGCAGCGTTCGGCTGCGGCTCAGGCAATTGAACCGGTTCCGCAACGGTGGGGGTTGGCGTTGCAGCGGTGGGAACTGAATCCCGCCAGCTTTGAATGCCCATGCCGCCAAACAGTCCGATCAGCAGAGTGGCACCGGCGATGAAAGGAATCCAAAGGCGCAAGAGATCGCTTCTCACTTCACGTAAGAGCGCATCAACGGCTTTGGCCCGATTCTCCAAAGAATACGTCAACCTATTGTTGGCGGACTCGATTTGAGCGACCGCTCCCCGCGAATCGGACAAATCGCGCAGAGCGGTCGAAAGCTCCCTCTGGGCGGTCGTCATGGCGACGCTGGTCGCTTGCAGCCCTTTCACCGTCTCCGGTATGCCGGAGTTGAGAAAATGCTGGCGCAGGCTTTCACCCAGCAACTTCGCAATCTGCTCCGGGTCAAGACCGGCTTCGAGTTCGCTGGGAAGCCCTGACAGCCTCGACTCCAATTCCCGAACATAGCGGAGCGTCTTCTGCTGTGCTTCCTCTGAAAACTGTTGATGCAGTTCGAACATCTCCTGGAATCGCTCCCGCTCGTCGGCAATGTCTTTCGGAGTGTGGCGCGTGAGCAAAGCCAACGTGCCCATTGCCTCCAGGATTCGCAGCATTTCATCGTCTGGACTAAGTGTGCGAGTATGCGCAAGAACGCGATAATAAGCGGTCTGCAAATCCTTGGGGACAAGGCGAGCGAGAGAGTCAAAAAGGGTTGGCTCCCCCGCCGCTACGATTGAGATCTTGGAAGTCGTTGGAGTTCCAGTCATGGCAGGAACACCTGCTTGGCTCGGTCGAATTCAGAAAAGAGTCGACGCCGATAGCTCTGTGCGCGCATCACCAGGGACGCACGCTTCAGCTCCTCAACGGTGGCCTTACGATCTGCCACCTGTCCTAGTTGAATTCCATGCTGGCGGAGTGGGTTTTCAAGCTCCGCGAGCCGGAACTCCATCTGCAATATCTCAGGAGAGAAAGCTTCACGGAAGCGGATCGCCTGTTTGGTGGACCTCCAGTACGTGAAGTCTGCCGGAGAACTGGTAGAGTTCTCGACGACGACATATTCGACCCGCTCTTGCAGGCGGCTCGCCCAGGCAAGCAGGCTCTCGACGCTGGCCGGGTCGGGCGTAACCACGCCGACCGCCGTGAAGCGCACGCCGGTCTCGGCCACGTCATCGTGCATCGACTCGAACCAGTCAGCTGCGACCTGGCCGGCACCCGCGCCCATGTCGGCAAGAATAATCGACGTTCCCCCGTCGAGATGATCGACAAAGGCATCGAGACCCGCAGGAGTGTGAATGTTGACCTTGGTCACAGTGCCGTTGAAAAAGTGTTTCAGGGAACCACGCGCCTTGTTCTCTGTATCTAGGTCAAGCAGTGTCACGGGGATTTCATTCGCCGCAAACCACTCGGCCAAAGCAACAATGACCCCGGTCTTGCCAACTCCGCCCTTGCCGCCCATGGTGAAAACAACTCGTTTCGTGAATGCCGTCATTGCTCGCCTCCGTTGCTTGTCAGGGTCAAAGGTTCGTTCTCACGGAACACGAAGCGGGCGGGTTTCGCATTCGGTGCGGTCGGCTTCGCCTTCAGGGCTGCAACACGATCCAAAACCGGCGACACTTCTGTTGCGGCAAGTTCCATCGGCGGCAGTTCGAATTGTGAGCGCTTGCGATGTTTCGATCGCACTTTGACGAACGAATGAAGCGTGCTCGGTGCAACGTACAATCCGAGCCGCTCCTGAAAGAGGCGAGCCACGTCACGGTAAGTTTGCCCTTTGCGACGAAGTTCGCGAATGAGATCGCGGTGGGGTTCCAGTTTCGAGCGCGGAGGCTTTGGCGGCAGGTCGGCAAATCCAGCGATGATTTGGCTGCCTTCCGGAAGAGCGGCGGGTGGCTGATGAATCATGTTCGATCCTCTGAGGCGACTGAAAAAGTCGCGCTCGGCAGACGGCTGAGCTGCGCGTCGTTGGGCGCTTAGAGTTTGCGCATAAATAACTTGAACTAACTAAGAGAAAGACGTATGCTTTTCCCATGGGAAAAGAACTGGCGGTTTTGCGGAAAAAGTACCGAGTGCTCCGTGACCTTCTAGACGAACGAGGGCGT
>Ga0335074_10013883_pt1 | contig 11314 bp, 8 predicted proteins | sample Lox_Sample_23_FD_206715 | JGI IMG/M metagenome (GOLD analysis project Ga0335074, IMG submission 206715) | Soil microbial communities from Loxahatchee National Wildlife Refuge, Florida, United States - Lox_Sample_2.3 | ecosystem: Environmental > Terrestrial > Soil > Wetlands | place: USA: Florida...
TTCAGAAAGCAGGGGCTCGCCTGCCGATCGGCATAGCGCTGGCGCTTGTCATCCTTGGCATTCTGCTGATCCTGGCGGGGATCGGGTGGTTCTTCAATGATCAGATCACCAACCAGATCGCTCAGCTGTCGATCGACTTGCCCGAGGCGTTTCACAATTTTGTGGACAAACTCGGACAATTCTATTGGGGACGCCTGATCCTCGAGCATGTGAATGCCGCCCAGATCGCGACCACCACCGGCACCACGAATATCGCCGGCGCCGTGGCAAGCACCGTGTTTGGCGTGGCTCGGCTGACCATCGAAATCATTGTCGGCATAGTCATCTTTTTCTTCATAGGTCTTTACGGTGCCATCGAACCTCAGACCTATGCGCGCGGGATCGTCAGCCTCGTGTCGCCGGAAAAGCGGTTTCACGCGCATCACGTCCTGCAGCAAACGGCAGAAACGCTGTGGTGCTGGGAAATGGGCCGCTTGTTCTCGATGACGGTGATCGGCGTTGTTACCGGCTTCGGCCTGTGGCTGCTCGGCGTGCCGGTGCCGGGTGCACTCGGGCTTTTGGCCGGTCTCCTTACGTTCGTACCCTATGCCGGCACCATCATTGCGGCTATCCCAGCCGCGTTGCTCGCTTTTACAATCAGCCCTCAGCTGGTGCTTTACATCGTTCTTCTTTATGCCGGCGCCCACGCGCTGGAGGGCTACATCCTCGTTCCGCTCGTGCAAAAGCGAGCGGCCCATCTGCCGCCGGCGCTGACGCTCTCGGTTCAAGCCATCCTCACGGTGGTCATCGGCATCGCCGGCTTGGCACTGGCGACACCACTCACCGCAGCGGGATTGGTGCTGGTCCGCACAATCTATGTCGAGGGCATGCAGCGTGAGGCCGCCGGCGGGCTCGCCGTCGCCCCGCCGGACGAGGCGTGAGGCCGCCGCCCCGCGGCAACCAACCCGGAACAATCCGGAAGTAGTCGACGTTGCTTGTTCGTCCGGAGCGAGGACAAGGCTGCCGCAGCAGGACGAGTTGAGCACCATAAAGCCTCCGACTTCAGGTTGTACTGCCACTGTCGGACATGCAGACCCCGATATGACTGGTCGTCAGGCGCTGAACGAAGTCAGCCCCGACCTCGACAGCAGCGACACCGCGGCAGTTTATCCCCCGCTATCGCGCCTGGCGGTGATCGGCGATCGGCGGACCGCCGCCGTGATCTCGGCCGAAGGATCAATCCAGTGGCTCTGCCTGCCCGACTTCGATGGGGTTCCGATCTTTGGACGTCTGCTCGATCGCGAGCATGGCGGATTCTGGCGGCTCGGACCCGCCAGGCCGGTCGACGGCCGGCAACAATATATCGAGAACACCAATGTGGCGATGACGCGCTGGGAGGGCGGCGGCGAACTCGAACTGACCGACGCGATGCTGCGTCCGGAAGCAAGCCGTACGGCCGAACAGCGGGATCATCGCATCCTGGTGCGTCGGCTTTGCTGCCGCAGCGGTTCGGTCGCCTGCGAGTTCGCGTTGCGGCCGCGCAACCGGTCCGGGCGCGGCCCGATGGTTGCGCCAGTCTCGAATGGATTCGAGCTCGGGGGGGCCGGAGCCCCGCTGAGGCTGTGGGCAAGCCGACCGGCGGCGATCGCCAACCCGGCGCGCGCGGTCTTCACCCTGAGCGCCGGGGAGGAATTCTGGGCGATCCTCGAAACCGGGCCAAGGCTAACGGCCTGGAGTGTGGCCAACGCCGCGAAAGCGCTTGACGAGACGCTCCGGTACTGGCGCGAGTGGTCCGGTCGCTACGATTACCAGGGACCACGCCGTCAAGCCGTATTGCAGGCGGCATTGGCAATCGAGCTTTTGTCTTTTGCCCCGACCGGTGCGGTTGCCGCCGCCGCGACAAGCTCGTTGCCCGAGCGACTCGGCGGCGATCGCAACTATGACTACCGCTATGCCTGGATCCGCGATGCCTCGCTGGCAATGGCGAGCTTGTCGGTGCTCGGCGATGTCGAAAGCGCCGAACGTTATCTGAGCTGGATCTCGCGACTGGACTCCTCGACGGAGATGCCGGTCCAGGTCCTCTATAAGGTCGACGGCGGCACCGACATCAGGCAGATAGAGCGCCGCCGGATCGCCGGTTATCGCGGTTCGCAACCGGTGCGGTTCGGCAACCATGCCTTTCGCCAGCGCCAACTCGATTGTCTCGGTTATCTCGCCGACTGCGCGGTGATCTATTTGATCGAGGGCGGGCGCTGGGCGCCGGAATACTGGCGGCTCATTTCCCGCGTCGCCGACTATACGGCGAAGAATTGGCACAAACCAAGCAATGGCATCTGGGAAGGAGATCGGCGGCGCCATTACGTCAGCAGCAAGGTCATGAGCTGGACGACCCTGAAGCGGGCCCTCGAATTTGCCGACCGCACCGGCGATGACGGCAATCTGCGGCGATGGCGCAGGGCAATGGTCGACATCCACGATGACGTGATGGAGCGCGGCTGGAGCGATCAGCTGCAGTCGTTCCGCCAGCACTATGATGCCGACACTCTCGACGCCTCGACCTTGCTGGTGCCGTTGATGGGGTTTCTCAAGCCCGATCATCCGCGGGTGATCGCCACGGTGCAGCGGATCGAGCGGGATCTGATGAGCAGCGGTCTCGTCTACCGTTTCCAGCCGGAAAAGAGCGATCTATCGATGGTCGAATTCGAAGGCGCTTTTCTTCCCTGTTGCTTTTGGCTCGCTGCAGTCTATGCGCTGATGAAGCGCGAGCAGGATGCAGAAGCGATGCTGCAGCGGGTCGAGCAGCTGACCGGCGGCACCCGGCTGTTTTCGGAAGAGGCCGATAGCCGTACCGGCGAACTGCTTGGCAACATCCCGATGATCTTTTCGCACGCCGAATATGCCCGCGCGATCCTGCAGCTCGCCAATCGCTGGCCGACCAACATCTGATTGAACGCGCGATACGGTTTTTCAGGAGGTTGCCATGGCGGAGACGGTCGTGATCACGGGTTCGTCAGCCGGCGTCGGCCGGGCCGCGGCGCACGCCTTTGCCCGGCGAGGGGCGCAGATCGCGCTGATCGCCCGCGGTGCGCAGGGATTGCAGGCCGCTGCGGCGGAGGTCGAGAAAGCGGGCGGCAGGGCTCTGGCGCTGCCGCTCGACATCGCGGATCCGGATGCGGTCGAGGCGGCGGCCGACCGGGTCGAGAACGAACTGGGTCCGATCGACATCTGGGTCAATTGCGCGATGGCGACGATCTTTGCTCCATTCCACCGCATTTCGCCGCAGGAATATCGCCGCGCTACCGAGGTTACATATCTCGGATTTGTCTACGGCACGATGGCGGCGTTGAAGCGGATGCGGCCGCGCAACCGCGGCACGATCGTACAGGTCGGCTCGGCCTTGAGCTACCGCGCGGTGCCGCTGCAATCAGCCTATTGCGGCGCCAAGTTTGCGATCCGCGGGTTTACCGACAGTCTGCGCACCGAACTGATGCATGACGGGGTCGATATCAACCTGGTGATGGTTCAGATGCCGGCGCTCAATACGCCGCAATTCAACTGGGCGCGAAACAAGATGAGCCGGCGGCCGCAGCCGATTGCGCCGATCTTCCAGCCCGAGGTCGCCGCCGATGCGATCCTTTATGCCGCCCATTCGCGGCGCCGCGAAGTATGGGTCGGCCGCTCGAGCGTCAAGGCGATTGTCGCCAACAAGCTTTTTCCGGGACTGCTCGACCGCTATCTGGCTAGAAACGGATATAGCGGCCAGTTGACGCAGGAGCCTGCCCAACCCGGCCAGCCCGACAATTTGTTCGACCCGGTGCCGGGTGACCCGGATACGCATGGTCGTTTTGACGATCGCGCGACAACGCTGAGCCCGCAGCTCTGGGCCACCGAACATCGCACCGCCCTGCTCGCCATCGGTCTGCCGGTCGCGGCGCTGGTTGCAGCGATGGTGGCCGCTTCCAAACCGCTGGCCCGTCAAAATCAATGAACAAACATTATAAAACCTGCGCGGAACCATCCCGGTAATTCTCCGTTCCCGCTTCCACGGTCGCAAGGCCGCCGCACACGGAGCGATTTTTGCCGATTTTCGGCCCGAGAGCCAATTTGTGGATGAACACTGCGCTGGTTTTGAGCGCCTTGCTATTCCTGGTGTTGCTCCTTTCGGTCTGGGTGGTGCCGGTCATGGGTTACAACACGCAGCAGCGATACCAGCCTGAGCAGCCGGTCCCGTTCAGCCACAAGCATCATGTCGCCGGCCTCGGGCTCGATTGCCGTTACTGCCACACCTCGGTCGAAACCTCCTCATTTGCCGGGATCCCGCCGACCGAGACCTGCATGACCTGCCACTCGCAGATCTGGACCCATGCGGCGGTTCTGGAGCCAGTGCGGCAAAGCTTTGCCACCGGCGTGCCGCTGCGCTGGACAGAAGTCTATCGGCTGCCGGATTACGTCTACTTCAATCACAGCATCCACATTGCCAAAGGCATTGGCTGCACCGAATGCCATGGACCGATCGGCGATATGGCGCTGACCTGGAAATGGCCCACCCTCTATATGAGTTGGTGTCTGTCGTGCCACCGCGATCCGGCGCCGCATCTGCGGCCGCTCAACCAGGTGTTCAACCCGTTCTGGAAACGCACCCCTGACACGCCCTCCGGCAAGCTGTTGATGGCGGCTTATCACATCCATCCTGAGACGCTGTCGGATTGCGGGGTGTGCCATCGATGAGTATTGCCCATCGCGACTATTGGCGCAGTCTCGAAGAACTGGCCGAAAGCCCGGGTTTTGCCCAGCTCGTCGAGCGCGAGGCGCCGCGTTTTCGCGACATGCTGGGACCGCTCGATCGGCGTAACTTTCTCCGCCTGATGGCGGCTGCGATGGCGCTGGGCGGGCTGTCCGATTGCGGTCCCGAGGCCGAGCCGCGCCAGCTTCTGCCCTATGTCGAGCAACCGCCCGGGATCGTGCCGGGCCAGGCGCGCTATTATGCGACGGCAACAACCCGCAGCGGCTTTGCGACCGGCGTTCTGATCGAGCACCGCATGGCCAGACCGGTCAAGGTCGAGGGCAACCCCGACCATCCGGCGAGCCTCGGCGCCGCCAGCGCGATCATGCAGGCGAGCATTCTCGAACTCTATGACCCGCGCCGGGCCCAGACCATCCTTGGCCAAGGGCAGATCGACTCGTGGGAACACCTGATAACAGCGCTGTTCGACCGTCGCGAGCAGCTGTTGGCGCGTGGCGGCGCCGGGTTGCGGCTGTTGACCGGCGCCGTAACTTCGCCTTCGCTGCGGGCGCAGATCGCGCTGCTGCAGCAGCAATTTCCGGCGATGCGCTGGCACCAGTGGGAGCCGCTCGGTCGCGGCAACGAGCGCATCGCCAGCGAGCGCATGCTCGGGCGCCCGCTCGACAGGAGATTTGATCTCGACAATGCCGATATCATTTTCGCGATCGAAAGCGATCTGATCTCGAATGTTCCGGGCTGGCTCGCCTATGCTCGCCAGTTCGCGGCCCATCGTCGCCCGGATGAGACCGGCGGCAAGATGAGCCGAATTTATGCGATTGAAAGCACGCCGACCTTGATCGGCGCCAAGGCCGACCATCGCCTGGCGCTGGGTCCGGCGGATCTCGCTGCAGCGATGCGTTATCTCGCCGCCATCACCGGCGCCGGGCCGCAGGACTGGCAGCAGACGCCGGTTGCCGACGCCGCTTGGCTCAGGGCGGCGGCTGACGATCTCAACCAGCATAAGGGCCGCGTCCTTGTGCATGCCGGCCGCGAGCAACCGGTCGAAATTCACCTTCTCGCCGATGCGATCAATAATGCGCTCGGCGCGTTTGGGCAGACGATCCGGCTGATCGAGCCGGTCGCCCCGTCGGGGTCGACTGACCAATCCCTTGAGGCGCTGGTCGGCGACATGACTGCCGGTCGGGTCGACACGCTCGTGATGCTAGAAACCAATCCCGTCTACGACGCGCCCGCCGACCTCGACTTTACCGCCGCACTGAACCGGGTGCCGCTATCGGTCAGCCTCGCGCTTTATGCCGACGAAACCGCAATGGCCAGCACCTGGCTCGTGCCGGCGACACAGGAATATGAAGCATGGGGCGACGCCCGCGCCTTTGACGGCACGATCACGATCCAGCAGCCGCAAGTCCGGCGGCTCTACAACGGTCATTCGCCGCATGAATTGCTGGCCGTGCTGCACGGCAACACGCTGCCGATAGACTACCAGCTGGTGCGCGATTTCTGGCAGAATGAAACGCATCAGCGCGGTATTGGCGATTTTGACCGTTTCTGGCACGAAGCGCTGCGCATCGGCATCGTCGAGAACAGTGCTGCTCCGACGGTCACGGCAACGCCAAACGCCAGTGCGTTGACGAGTTTGCAAGCAGCGGAAAAGCCTGTGCCAGGCGTTCAGCTGCTCTTTCGTGAAGACCCGCTGGTCGGCGGCGGACGGGACATCAACAACCCCTGGCTGCTGGAAACGCCGCGCCCGTTCACCCGGCTGACCTGGGACAATGCCGCTTTGATCGCTCCGGCCACCGCCAAGCGGCTCGGCCTCGGCATCGGAGATGTTCTCGAAATCGCCGATCACGGGCGCAAGGTGCGGGCGCCGGTCTTTGTGCTGCCCGGACAAGCCGCCGATTGCATCACCTTGCCGCTGGGGTTTGGCCACACCGCTGGCGGGCTCGGCGCCGATATCGGGTTTGATGCCTACCGGTTGCGCACTTCGGCGGCTCCGTGGATCACTCGGGGAGCCACCCTCTCCCGGACCGGGGAGACCTACCGGCTTGCCACTGTCCAGGGGCATGACCGCGTCGCCGGGCGCGATCTGGTCCGCGAGGGCACATTGACCGAGTATCAGGACAACCCGGATTTCCTGCGACGGCCCGAAACCGACCAGTCGCTCTATCCGGAATACAAATATCCGCGCTATGCCTGGGCCATGGCAATCGACCTCAACTCCTGCATCGGTTGCCAATCCTGCGTCGTCGCCTGCCAGGCTGAAAACAACATCCCGACCGTGGGCAAGGACATGGTGCTGCAGGAACGCATCATGCATTGGCTGCGGATCGACCGTTATTACCATGGACCGGTGGACAATCCGGCCGTGGCTTTCGAGCCAGTGCCGTGTATGCATTGCGAGCAGGCGCCGTGCGAGGTGGTGTGCCCGGTGCATGCCACCGTACACGACCATGACGGCCTGAATTTGATGGTTTACAACCGCTGCATCGGTACGCGGTTCTGCTCCAACAATTGTCCATACAAGGTCAGGCGCTTCAATTATTTCGGCTTTGCCGAACGCGACGACCGCCCGCCGGAATCCTGGAACCCCGAGGTGACGGTGCGCAATCGCGGCGTCATGGAGAAATGTACCTACTGCATTCAGCGCATCCGCCACGCCGAGATCGAAGCCGACAAGCAGGACCGCCTGGTACCCGATGGTGCCATCCAGACCGCGTGCCAGCAGAGCTGTCCGACCCAGGCCATCATCTTCGGCAACCGCAATGATCGCGACAGTGGCGTCGCCCGGCGCAAAGCAAGCCTGCTCGACTACACGCTGCTCGATGAGTTGAATACGCGTCCACGCACCAGCTATGCCGCTCTGATCCGCAACCCCAATCCGAAAATCGGAGACCGGGAAGCGTGACGGTCCTTATCGACCTGCCGCGCGAGGCGCCGGTCGTCGGACCGGGTGTCACGCTGCGCTCGCTCAGCGAGGAGGTCAGCAATCGCGTATTGCTGCCCAATACGCCGCGGTGGTGGTGGATCGGCTTTGCTCTCGGAATGGCGCTGCTGCTGACCTTCGTCGTGCAGTTGATATGGCTGTTCATCAACGGCGTCGGCATCTGGGGAATTAACATCCCGGTCGCCTGGGGTTTTGCCATCGCTGAATATGTCTGGTGGATCGCGCTGGCCAGCGGCGGCACGATCGTCTCCGCGCTGTTCTTCCTGACCCGCTCTCCCTGGCGCTCGGCGACCAATCGTATTGCCGAAACGATGCTGCTGTCGGCGGCGCCCTGCGCGGGCCTGCTGCCGATTATGCATCTCGGCCGCCAGGGCCTGTTTTATTGGCTGTTTCCGTATTCGTCGGTGATGGGGGTGTGGCCGCAGGTGCGCAGTCCGCTGTGGTGGGATTTCGTCTGCCTGCTTTGTTATATCTTGATGTCGATCATGTATTATTATACCGGGCTGCTGCCGGACCTCGCGACGGTGCGCGATCTGGCACGGACCCGGTGGAAGCAGGTTTTCTACGGGGTTCTTGCACTGGGCTGGCACGGCTCGGCCCGCCACTGGCGCAACCAGCAGACCGTCTACGCCGTGATGTCGGCGATCATGGCCCCAATGGTGATCTCGGTGCACAGCGTGGTCGGGCTTGATTTCGCCGGCGGGATTACGCCTGGCTGGCACTCGACCCAATTTCCGCCATATTTTTTCTTTGGCGCGGTGATTTCCGGAACCGCGCTGATCATGATGTTAACCATTCTCGTGCGCTGGGGCTATGGGCTCGAGGACGTGCTCACCGGCTATCATCTGAATGCGCTGGCCAAAGTGATGCTGGTCGGAAGCGTCATGCTCGGCTACGCCTATGTGTGGGAAGCATGGGGCCCGATCTATGGCAGCGATGTCGCCGAGCGCACCCAATTCTTCTACCGCATCTTCGGCTTCTATGCCGCGTGCTATTGGGGGAAGATCGCCCTCAACATTGTCATCCCGCAGTTGCTCTGGCTGCCGATCGTCCGGCGGAGCGAAGTCCTGTTGTTCTCGATATCGGCCGGCATCATTGTCGGCATGTGGCTCGAGCGGTTTGTCATCGTCATTCCCAGCCTCAGCCACGGTTACATGCCGTCCTATTGGGGAGTGTTCTTTCCGACATTCTGGGATTGGGCGGCTTTGGCGGGAACGATCGGGCTGTTCCTCAGCCTGTTCTTTCTATTATTGAAGCTGGTGCCGATCGTCTCGATGTCGGAAGTGCGCGAGATCGTTGCAAAAGAGCGATCGCGGTGAGCCAGATATTTGGCATCGTCGGCGTCTTCGACCGGCCGGAGGCTGTAACGGATGCGGCAAAGCATCTGCGGTCTCTGGGGTTTCGCGCCATGGATGCCTATACCCCCTACCCGGTCGAAGGGCTCGATCAGCTGTTGCGCCCGCAACGCCGGATGATGTTGCCGCTGGTGATGTTCGCCGCTGCGGTGGCGGGTGCGGCCTGGGGATATTTCATCCAGACATGGGACGAGGTGCTCAATTACCCGATTAATGTCGGCGGACGCCCGCACAACAGCTGGCCGGCATTTATCGTTGGCACCTTTGAATTCATGCTGCTGGTCACGATCGCGGCGGGCTTGTTTGGATTTTTGGCGTCGTGCCGCCTGCCGCGTCTTTATCATCCGATATTCAACGCGGACGCGTTCGGGCGGGCCTCTGTCGATCGCTTTGTACTGTGCGTCGAAGCGCGCGACCCAAGCTTTGAGGTCGAACACCTGCGCCGTATTTTCGAGCGCTTTGGCGCCGAACGCGTTGCCGAGGTGCCGGCGTGAGGAAACCCTTTGCAATCGTGACGGCAGGCCTGTGCCTGATTGCCGCGGGTTGCGACAACATGGCGAACCAGCCCAAACACCTGCCCAATCAGCTGCCCTACGGCGTCGTGGCGAATTGGCCGATGCAGCCGCCAGCCGGCATTGTCGCGCATGACGAGCCTTATGGGCCGCCACCGCCGCCGCCTGTGACCCTGGCATTGCTCGAACGCGGTCAGCAACGCTTTGATATCTACTGCTCGCCGTGTCACAGCCGGGTTGGCGACGGTGACGGCATCATTGTTCAGCGCGGCTTCCCGCGGCCGCCATCCTACTTCACAGCGGGGCTGATCGAGGCATCGAACCAGCATTTTTACGACGTGATCACGCATGGTCACGGCGTGATGTTCCCTTACGCGGCGCGCGTCGCACCCGCCGACCGCTGGGCGATCATCGCCTATATACGGGCCTTGCAGGCGAGCGAGACCGCCACCATTGCCGATGTCCCGCCGGCACTGCGCCAACAGCTCGCTGCGGTGGCGCCAGTGGCGGGAAAGCGGCCCAAATGAGCGACCGCGGTTTTTTCACCGTCAACGTCCTTGCTCTGATGGCGCTGGTGCTCGGCATTGCCGGCTGCGTCGCCGGCGCGGTCATCAATGCCGCCGATTTTTTTCGGGCTTGGCTTTGCACCTATCTCTTTTGGCTCGGCCTGCCGCTCGCCGGCTCTACCCTGGTGATGGTGCATGATCTGACCGGCGGCAATTGGATGGCGAGCGCCCGGCCGGCGCTCAATGCGGCAATCCTGACAATGCCGCTCGCGACCCTGGCGGGGATCCCGGCGTTTATCGGTCTCGGCGCGCTCTACAGCTGGGTTCATCCCGCCGCGAGCCTCACCAATACCTTTTATCTCAACCCGGCGATGTTTTGGTTGCGCTACGGGATTTACGTCGTCCTGTGGAACCTGCTCGCCGCCTTTGCGCTATGGGCGCCGCGCGGCGAGATGGCGCCGATCCCGCCGGCGCTCTCGTGGCTGAGCGCGCTCGGGCTCGTCATCCTGGCATTTTCCGCCGGCTTTGCCTCGATCGACTGGATCCTGTCGCTCGAACCCAAATTCTGGTCATCGGTTTTTTCCTACATCGTCGCATCCGGCTGGTTCAACACCGGGCTCGCGATCGTGCTGTTGGTGGTGGCGGGGGGCGGTGATTTCAGCGTCGGCAAACGCCGTGACCACATGGCCGATCTCGCCGCCATTCTGCTCGGGACGACGATTTTTTGGGCTTACGTCGAATTCTGCCAGTTCCTGATCATCTGGGAATCAGACCTCAAATCGGAAATTCCGTATTACCTGACGCGCATCACCGGGATCTGGCAGGCGGCGCTCTATGTGTGGATCGCATTCGGGTTTGTCGTGCCGTTTTTTGTGCTGTTGTGGCGGCCGAGCAAGCGCAGCCGCGGCGTCGTGGCGATCGTTTGCGGTCTGCTCGTCTTGAGCCGGGTCGCCGAAAACTGGTGGTTCGTGATCCCGGAATTTCCCCATGCCGGTCCATTTTGGCTCGATGTCGCGGCGATCCTGGCGCTGGGCGGGCCGATGATCCTGATCTTTGCCCGAGCGGTGCGTTTCGGCCAGGTCTTGAACCCGGGCATATGGCCGATATGGAAGACGGCGGGCCATGACTGATCTGACCCGCGTAGAGCAGGACAATCCGCACACCACCTACGAGCAGGAGGACTGGCCGATCAGGGTGGTCGGTCTCGTTTACCTTGGCATTTTCATCTTCCTGGTAATCGTGCCGTTGGTACTGATGGCGGCCTATCCGGCCTC
>Ga0335074_10013884_pt1 | contig 11314 bp, 7 predicted proteins | sample Lox_Sample_23_FD_206715 | JGI IMG/M metagenome (GOLD analysis project Ga0335074, IMG submission 206715) | Soil microbial communities from Loxahatchee National Wildlife Refuge, Florida, United States - Lox_Sample_2.3 | ecosystem: Environmental > Terrestrial > Soil > Wetlands | place: USA: Florida...
TTGGAGGGAGGATCAGAGATCACTGAACTTCCTAATTTCTGCCCTACAAAAGCCTGAAAAGCAACCGCAAGGTCCTTCGCTCCGCTGAAGGAACCCGCTTCCCTCAGGATGACACGTCAGTGGAGAAGATTACGAAAGCCATTTAAGCGGAGGCTCCTGCCGGTGGTTGCGCCGCAGCTTCGAGTAACGGACCGGCACCGGCTTCCAGCAACTTCTCGGCGACCAGTTGCCCGAGCGCGACCGGGCCCATCTCAGCGCTACGCGTTTCATGATGCACGCGGATCGCCTTGCCGGTTGCGGGATCGGCGACAACTCCGAAAATCTCGTGCCACTCCCCCGCTTCATCCTGCGGAGCGACGCGGCAATGAATACCGATGGGCACCTGGCATCCGCCACCCAGCGCGGCCAGCGCGGCGCGTTCAGCGGTGATTGCATAGCGGGTTGCAGGATCGTCTAGAAACGCAATCGCGGCAATCGTCGCCGAATCGTCCTTCCGCGTCTCAATGCCGAGCGAACCCTGGCCGGCCGCCGGACAGAACTGATGAGGATCGAGCCGTTCGCGGACCCACTCCGTTTTTTCGAGACGATCCAGGCCCGCAGCGGCAAGCAGGATGGCGTCGACCTTACCGGCCGCGAGCTTGCTTAACCGCGTATCGACATTGCCGCGAAATTCAACGGCCTGGATGTCGGGCCGAAGCGCGAGCAGTTGCGCACGGCGCCGCTGGCTGCTGGTTCCAACCACTGCGCCATGTGGGAGCACATCGAGACTGTGATACTTCACCGAAACCAGCACATCGCGCGGATCGACGCGCGGCGGGGTCGCAGCCAGAGCAAATGGCGCAGGCAGCTCTGTTGGAAGATCTTTGAGCGAGTGCACGGCCAGGTGGACGCGGCCCTCCGCGAGAGCCTCTTCGATCTCCTTGGTGAACATGCCCTTGGAGCCAACCTGCGCGAACGTGACCTCCTGCAAACGGTCACCGGTGGTTTTGATGATTTCGATTTCGACCGAGTGGCCATGTTGGCGCAGAAGCGCGGCGATGTGGTTGGCCTGCCACAGTGCGAGTTGCGAGCCGCGACTGCCGATACGCAGGTTCATTTGCCTCCTACGGCGCTGGTTTCGCTCTCGCGAGGGGAATCCGGCGATTTCTTTTCGGGCTGGGTAATGGGGATGACCGAAGCTTTTGGCTCTTCCTGGTCGCCAACTGAAGGAAGTGACCATGTTTCGCAAAGCGCATCGACTCGGGTGGAGTCGTTCTCGCGCGCTGCCTGCTTGAGGGCCTGCATGGGCGGATGAAGAAACTTGTTGACCAGCCCCCGCGTCAGCGCTTCGACCGCAGCCAGTTGGTCTGCGGTGAGTGTGCCCAGCTTGGCGTGCATGCGCTTGAGCTCGTTTACGCGAATCTCCTCGGCCTGGCGCTGAAGATTGACGATGGCGGGCGCGACATTGACGGCGCGACGTCGCTGGTGGAAGCGCTCGACCTCGGCTTCGACAAGGGCCTCGGCATCCGCTGCCTGCGTCTTGCGCTCGGCGATATGTGCCGCAGCCACCTGCTGCAGATCGTCGATGTCGTAGACGAAGATGCCCTCGACGTTGTTCATCGCCGGATCGACATCGCGTGGCACAGCGATATCGATAAAGAACATGGGGCGATTGCGACGCCGATGCATGAACTGCTGGCCATGCTCGCGGCGGAAGATCGGATGCGGAGCGCCGGTCGAACTGATTACGATGTCGGCTTCGGTTGCCGTTTCATAGAGCGTGTCAAAAGGAATCACGCGGCCGTTGAAGGGCTCGGCGAGTGCCCGGGCACGCTCGAGCGTACGGTTGGTGACAAGGATGGCTCCTGCTCCCTGCTGAACGAGATGCCGTGCGGCCAACTCGCTCATCTTTCCGGCGCCAACGAGAAAGACCGTCCGGCCTTGCAGCGATCCGAAGATCTTGCGGGCCAGTTCGACCGCAACCGAAGCGATCGAAACCGAGTTTGAGCCAATGGCCGTCTCGTTGCGAACCTTCTTGGCGGAGGCAAAGGCCGACTGCATCAGGTGCTCAAGCTGGCTGGAGACGGTGCCGGCAGCGCGCGCGGCGGCAAAGGCTTCCTTTACCTGGCCCAGAATCTGCGGTTCGCCGACGACCATGGAGTCGAGGCTGGCCGCTACGCGGAACAGATGCCGCACGGCCTGCTGGTCGCGATGTTCATAAATATGCGGACCGAGTTCGGCCTTCTCGATTCCAAACTGGCTATACAGAAACTCCTTGATGTCGGTCTCCGGCGACTCAACGGCAGCCAGCATCTCCACACGATTGCAGGTGGAGACGATCATGCACTCGCTCACGCCGGGCTGGGCGGCCAGAGCGCGGGTGGCATCCGCCAGTTCGTCACGCGAGATGGCGATCCGTTCGCGCAGCGCGATGGGCGCGGTCCGGTGGTTCACCCCGATGAGAACGAGCTGGCTCATGGGGCACCGAACCTGTGGACGTGGCTGACCATGTTGGCTGCCCAGACGCAGAGCATCACGGCCAGAACCGCTCCGGAGAGATAGGCGGCTTTGCGGCCGCGCAGGCCCTTGGATTGACGCAGGAACAGAAGCAGCACGTACAGCCCCCACATGGCGTAGGAGGCAATGACCTTGGGATCGACGAAGTAGGCCGCGCCCAAAGACGTCTCCTGCACGAGAACCGCGCCCAGGATCAAGCCGACGGTCATACAGGGAAAACCAAAGAGCAGCATGGCGTGCGCCAGGCGTTCCAGCGTGTCGAGCGGAGGAAGCCAGTCAAGCGGGATCCATCCCGACTCGTCGGTGGATTTGATCTTGGCCTTGAGACGCCGTTCCTGGACCAGGTATAAAAGCGAGGCCAGCAGGCTGAATCCGAGAGCCGCATATGCGGCGAGAAGGGCTGCGATGTGGGCGATCAGCCAGCTCGTTCTCACGCCCTCCGATGGAAAGGCATAACCTCGCATGCCCAGGGCCGGCACGAAGGCCAGGAAAAATGTGGCCGGAAGGGCGAAGATCCCGAGCGAAATAGCGTCATAGAGCCACCACGCAAGGAAGAACAGTCCAGCAACTGCAAATCCAAGTAACGCTTCAACTTCGCGGGCGCCGACCGGCAGCCAGCGATGGGCGGCACTGAGCATCTCAACCGACGAAACAAAGTGAAAGAAGAAGGCCATCCCCCCCAGGTGCACGCACCACCTTCGCGCACGCTCTGACGAATAGAGCACGGCGGGAAAAATGGTGACACTTGCAGCCGCATACAGGATGGTCGCGACTCGGAGCCAGAGCAGATGCATGCCGTACTCAAATCTAAGGCCTTAGCACTCAGTATACTGTGATCCAAATCACGTCCGGATCAACCACTGATCGAGCGGATCGCGTTCATTTGGCGCGCCCAGAAGAACCCGGCGCTCAAACGGTCCGACCCATCGAAAGTACAGATGATTCGGCTTGGGACTTGGACGCGTTCGCAGGTCAGATCGTGTTTATTTGTCGATTCGCACGGAAGATTCGAAGGAGGAGGCCCGCCCGGGCAGTCGCAGGTTCCGCATTTGGGGAGCGCCCGACAGTTTTCCCGAGGCGGCGCTAATCCCGATGTTTTGCCTGCGTTCTGCACAGGGAACCGTGCGGAGCCTCACGGTAATCTGTAGTCAATCGTGCAACCCGCTGATCTCCAATCCGCGGCAGCGCCGCCGTCTTCCCCTGTCCCAGACGAACCGGATGAACGTACCGCATCTGCGCTGAAAAAGAGCAAGGGCGAGAGCCCTGGGGAGATGACGCCGTTCATGCGGCAGTGGTCGGCCGCAAAAAAGGAGAATCCCGATGCCCTGCTGTTCTTCCGCATGGGTGACTTCTATGAACTGTTCTATGACGATGCGGTAACGGCCAGCCGCGAGCTTCAGTTGACCCTGACGGCGCGGGACCGCGAACGCCTGGTGCCCATGTGCGGGGTGCCGTATCACTCGGTCGAAAACTATCTGGCGCGGTTGCTTCGCAAGGGCTACCGGATCGCGATCTGCGACCAGATGGAAGACCCGAAGTTTGCCAAGAAGATCGTGAAGCGCGAGGTGACGCGCGTTCTTTCGCCGGGAACGGCGCTGGACGCAACTCTGGGGCAGGAGCGGAACAACTTTCTTGGTGCATATCTTGAATGGAAGAACCATCCTGGCGGAAAAGAAGGCGCCAGGACGGGACATCCGCCCCTGGTGTATGCGATTGCCCTGCTTGATGTTTCGACAGGAGAGTTTCGCACCGCCGAGTTCGTCGGACCGAATGCGCGCCAGCAGGCGCTGGAGGAATTGCTGCTGGCCGGACCCAGCGAACTGCTTCTTGCCGCCAGCGCGGAGATTCCAACAGCGTTCGAGAGAATTCCCGCCAAAACGCGGGTTGAAGACTGGATATGGACGCGCGACTTCGCCGTTCCGCTGGTGGAGCGCCAGCTGCAGGTGCGTTCGCTGGAAGGCTTCGGCCTGGTGGGTCACGAAGCCGCCGCCATTGCGGCCGGCGCGGTGTTGCATTACGTGCGGACTACCCAGAAAAACGAAGCACTGCACATTGATTCTCTCAAGTTCCAGGAGCACTCGACGGCGCTCGAACTCGACCAGGTGACGGTGCGTAATCTTGAACTGGTCGAGCCTCTGTTTGCCGGGCAGGACGATCGCGCAACCCTGTTCCACACCTTGGATTGCTGCCAGACGCCGATGGGCAAACGGCTGTTGCGGGCGACGATCCTGCGACCGCTGATTGATGCCGCCGCGTTGAATGCGCGCTATGAAGCTGTGGCGGAGGTGCAAGGTGATCTGCTCAAGCGCGAAGAGGTGAGGCGCGCGTTTGATGGCATCCTCGACCTGGAGCGGCTGCTGGCGCGGCTGAGTCTCGACTCCGCCGGTCCGCGCGATGTGCGGGCGCTCGCCGCGAGCCTGGCACGTCTGCCCGGATTGAAGACGGCGATGGAGGCAATGCAGGCGCCGCTATGGCGGGAACTGATCAGGCGTCTCGACACTCTCGATGACGTGACCGCGCGAATTGCCACGATATTGGTCGCTGAACCACCCCTGACCATGGCGGATGGTGGAGCAATTGCGGCAGGAGTTGATGCGGAACTCGACGACCTGCGGACGATTTCATCCAGCGGGCGTCAGTCGATTGCTGCGATCGAGGAACGCGAGCGAGCGCGAACCGGCATTGCATCGCTGAAGGTGCGCTATAACTCGGTCTTCGGCTACTACATCGAGATCACCAAGGCTAATCTCGCCATGGCTCCCGCGGACTACGAGCGCAAGCAGACCCTGGTCAATGCGGAGCGCTTCACCACACCGGAACTGAAGGAATACGAAGTCAAGATCCTGACGGCGCACGATCGCTGCATCGAGATTGAAAAGCGCATCTTTGCGGAGTTGAGACGCGCCGTTCTCGAGGCAGCCGGGCGCATCCGGCGCACGTCAGCTGCAGTTGCCGAGACTGATCTTCTGATCAATTTTGCGCATCTGGCATCGCTGCGCCGCTATGTGCGTCCCTCGCTGGCCGAAGAGCCGGTGCTCGAAGCCGTCGCCGCGCGGCATCCGGTGATCGAACAGTGGATGGAGGAGACCCGTGAACGGCGGTTCATCGCCAACGATCTCTACCTCAGCGCAACGGATGAAGGGCCAAGCCTGCTGCTCATCACGGGCCCCAATATGGGCGGCAAGAGCACGTATCTTCGCCAGGCGGCCATGCTGGTGCTGATGGCGCAGATGGGCAGCTTTGTTCCCGCGCAGAGTTTGCGGCTGGGACTGGTGGATCGCATTTATACGCGCATCGGCGCCAGCGACAACGTCGCACGCGGGCGCTCAACCTTCATGGTCGAGATGACGGAGACGGCAACGATCCTGAATACGGCCACGAAACGCTCGCTGATCCTGCTTGATGAGATGGGTCGCGGCACCGCAACGTTTGATGGACTCTCGCTGGCCTGGGCAACTGTGGAGTATCTGCATGCCGAGACCGGCGCGCGCACGCTGTTCGCGACGCACTATCACGAATTGACGATGCTGGCTGAAAAGCTGAAGCGGGTTCGCAACCTGCGGGTGGGAATCAAGGAGGGTGCCGGCGGCATCGTTTTCCTGCATACCATTGAGCCGGGCGCAGCGAGCAAAAGCTACGGCATCGAAGTGGCGAAGCTGGCGGGATTGCCGGCTGCGGTCATCGAGCGTGCGAAGCATGTTCTTCGCCAGCATGAGAAGCAGGAACGGCAGAGCGTGCAGGTGGAGACGACTCCAGAACCGATGCAGTTGACGATTTTCACGCCGTTATCCCAGAGGATCGTGGACCGCATCGAAGCCGTGGATGTGAATTCGCTGACGCCGCTGCAGGCATTGAACCTGCTGGAAGAATTGCAACAAGAATTAAAGGAGAAGGCGTGAGCAGGGCAGTGGGAATTCGGCAGGCGGCAGGGAGTCTGCTGGTCGTCGGTCTTTCGGGCACGGAGCTTACGGCGCTCGAGCGCGCGTGGCTCAAACTCGTGTGCCCTGCCGGAGTGATCCTGTTCCGCCGCAACATCGCGGACGCGGAACAGACCCGTGCGCTGCTCAATGAAGCCACAGGGCTCGGGGCTCGACACGCCGTTCGATGTGTCGACGTGGAGGGTGGCACAGTGAATCGCCTGCGCGATGCGCTCTCGCCGATCCCTTCGGCGCAGGCCGTAGCGGCGGCGGCTCGTGCCACGAAAAGAGCGGCTCTCATCCGCAAACACGGCGAACTGATTGCGCGTGCGGTGAAGGAATTTGGGTTCAATACGACGCTGGCTCCGGTTGTGGATCTCACGCTACCCGAATCGGCTGAGGTCTTGGGCTCGCGAACGACAGGGGCGACCGCAACCGACGTGATCGCCTACGCACGCCAGTTCCTTGGCGGCCTCGCAGCGCAGCGAGTGGTCGGTTGCGGAAAGCATTTTCCCGGCCTCGGCGGGGCAGCCGGTGATACTCACTTTGTTACGCCGGCCATCGGGCGAAGCTGGGAGCAGATCTGGAACGAGGACGCAGTTCCCTATCGCGAACTCCATCGCGTCATGCCCATGATCATGACGAACCACGCTGCGTATCCAAAAACTCCCGGGAAGAACGAGCCGGCGAGCGCCTCGCGATTCTGGATCGCGGAAACGCTGCGCGGGAAGATCGGCTACAGGGGAATCGTGCTCTCTGACGATCTGGAGATGGGTGGCATTTTGAAGTTTCTGCCGGTAGAAGAGGCTGCAGTAGCCGCTATTCGAGCCGGATCGGACCTGGTGGAGATCTGCCATAGCGCCGAGTTGATTCTGCGCACCTACGAAGCGCTGATCTCGGAAGCGGAGCGATCGGGCACTTTCCGAAAGCTGCTGCTCACGGCGGCGCGCGTTTCGACACAGAAGCGGGCGAGACTTTACGCGCGGGGCCTGCCTCCGCCGCTGAATGTAAAACGGCTGGCGTCGCTGCGAGGAGAGATCGCGAAATTCAACGAGAAGATAGCGCAAGTCCTGAAAGCGGCGGAAGACGCGACTCCGCGCGCCGCATCTCCGGCGGAAGTTTCATGAAGCCCGAACGATTGATCGTTGCCGGAGTGATGAGCGGAACCTCGGCGGATGGGATCGACGTGGCGCTGGTGCGGATCTCGCCCAGAAAACGATACCCGTGGCCCCGGCTGACGCTGCTGGCACATGAGGGTTTTCGTTATCCTGCGGCGCTGCGCAAGGCCGTGCTGGCCGCGATGAATGCCTCGTCGACGACCACAGCCCAACTGGCGCGGCTGAACTGGCGGCTGGGGATGGCCTATGCCGAGGCGGTGGAAGCAACGATCAAAAAGCACAAGATCGGAATCGATCTGGTCGGGTGCCATGGTCAGACGCTCTATCACCAGGCACGAACGGAACGTTATGCAGGCGAGAGCTTTGCATGCACGTGGCAGGCGGGCGAGGCCGCAATGATTGCACGGCAGATGGGTGTTCCTGTCGTTTCGAATTTCCGCCCGGCCGATATGGCAGTTGGCGGGCAAGGCGCGCCCCTGGTTCCGATCCTCGATTTTGTCTTGTTTGCCGATGCGCAGCGCGGGCGGGTTTTGCAGAACGTTGGTGGTATTGCGAACCTTACTGCCATTCCGGCGGGCGCGCGGGCCGAAAAAATCTTCGCCTTCGATACCGGTCCCGGGAACATGGTGATCGACGCCCTGGCGCAGAAGCTATTCGGGAAGCGCTACGATCGCAACGGTGCGACCGCCGCAAGAGGCCGGGTGCTCGAACCCGTGCTGGCGCAAATGCTGCGCGACCCGTATTTCAAGCTGAAACCGCCACGCACAACCGGACGCGAGGAATTCGGACGCGAGTATGCGGCAACTTTCCTGGCTGCCTGCCGCCAAGTCAGCCGCAAGCCTGAGGACGCGCTGGCAACCGCGACGGCGCTGACCGCCGAGAGCATCGCGCAAAGCTTCAGGCAATTTGTGTTGCGAAGAATGAAGGGCGTCCCGATCGATTACATCGTGTCGGGCGGAGGCGCGCGCAACGCCACACTGATGGAGATGCTGGCTGAACGGCTGGAGCCGATGGGCTGCAAGCTGGCGACCATCGACGCGTTCGGCATGGCGTCCGAGGCAAAAGAGGCTGCGGCTTTCGCGCTCCTAGCATGGCTAACGTGGCACCACCTTCCCGGCAACCTGCCCAGCGCAACCGGCGCGGAGCGAGCCGTGATCCTGGGCCAGATGAGTTATGCGTGAGCGGCCCAGCTAGCCAGGTTGGCCGTGCTCATCTTTCGTCATTCGGCGCGACACGATCCGAACACGGCGGCTTCTCATCGAGTCCGGTCCCACCGATCTGGATCCGCGTCATCGGGGAGTGCAGTGCAAGCCTTAAGCTTCTCTTAAGAATGATCGCGTCTAAGCAACTGTACGACTGGGAGATACGGGCCGGTTCTCTTGCCCCCGGAACCGGTTCATAGTTTGGCACCGGTTTCTCAACCTTTTGAAAGGCTGGCTCGTCTACCGAAACAGAAAGCGTTCTCCGCGATGCCGAAGAGAGCCAGCGCCCGAAATGGATTTATGGAAAGACGAAACACAAAAAATGCTGTTGTTTTGCTCGCCTTGGTCGCGCTCGCGACCGCCGTGGTGCTCCAGCCGCCGATGGCGCTCGCACAGGCCGCGGCACAACGCTTCGTCGGGACCATCACGGCGATTGCCGGGGACACCCTGACGGTCAAAACCGATGCCGGCGAGGTTCACCAGGTCCAGGTCCCTGCCAGCGCCGTCATCAAGCAGCTGGCGCCGGGGCAGAGGGATCTGAACAGCGCGCAGACCATTCCGTTGAGCAACCTGGCGACCGGCGATCGCGTGCTCGTAAGGCTTGATCCGAATGCCACGGGAAGTACCGCGCAGGCTCTGCAAATCGTTGCGATGAAGCAAACGGATATCGCCCAGCAGCAGCAAAAGGAGAGAGACGAATGGGCACGCAATGGATCCGACGGTCTAGTGAAGAGCGTTGATCCAGCCGGCGGCGTCGTTGTAATCACCCGGGGCGTGGGAGCGATGGTGAAAACCATCACCGTGCATATTACGCCCAGCACCAGGCTGCTCCGCTATGCGCCGAACTCGGTCCGCTTTGCAGATGCGCAACCGGGACCAATCAGTGCGATCCAGGTGGGCGATCAGTTTCATGTGCTGGGCCAGAAAAATGCAGACGGTTCCGAGATTACTGCGACAGAGGTGGTTTCCGGCGGCTTCAGGAACATTTCCGGAGTGGTTTCGTCGATTGATGCCGGCGCTTCTACGCTCACGGTGAAGGACCTGGTGACCAAAAAGAACGTGACCGTGCACATAACGCCGGACGTAGAGATGAGACGGTTGCCTGACATGATGGCGCGGATGATTGCCGCCGCATTCAAAGGCAATATGCCCGCAGGCGGTGGTCAGGCCGGCCGTCCCCAAGGCGCAGCTCCGGGGCAGGGTTGGAGCGGCGGCCAGGGCGCTCAGGGTGCTGGTCAGGGCCGCAGAAATGGCGGTGGTATGGAGCAGGTCCTGAGCCGCGCGCCCGCCATCAAGCTTGGCGATTTGCAGAAGGGCGAGGCAGTCATGCTGGTTTCCACCCAGGGCACAACCGACGTGACCGCGATCAAGTTGCTTGCCGGGGTCGAACCACTTCTCGAAAGCCCCGATGCCTCACGGGATCTGCTGGCCAATTGGAGTATGGGCTCTGGCGGAGGCGGGGGCGAAGAAGCAGCACAATAGGCATTGGTTCTGCAGGAAAATCAGCGAGGAATACGTGTATTCAAGACATCTCCATTGTTTTTTTCATTTTTTGGTGGCGTTGGCGCTCGGATTGGCGAGTCTGGCAGCTCACGCGCAAAGCGCGAGCACCCAGGCCTCGCCCACCGGAACCGCAATCATCCGTGGACATATTGCGGACCAGACGGGCGCGCTTATCCCCGGTGCGCTGGTGACGATCAGGAGTGCAGACGGCAAGGTTGCGGGTAAAACCAAGGCCGATGCCAGCGGACTATATTCGGTTACAGGCCTGGCGGCCGGCAGTTACATCGTTCATGTCGAGTTTACCGGCTTTGCAGCGTTCGATTCGCAACCGATTACGGTTGCAGCTGGGCAGATCAAGCGCGTCGACGTCGCCATGGCGATCCAGGTCGCTCAGCAGAGTGTGGTGGTCAGCGACGAAACACCGACAGTAAGCGTAGAGGCGGGCGCGAATGCCAGTTCGATCGTACTGAAGGACAAGGATCTTGATGCGCTGTCGGACGATCCGGATGAGCTATCGAACGAACTGCAGGCGCTTGCCGGCCCGTCAGCAGGACCGAACGGCGGCCAGATTTATATCGACGGATTCACGGGCGGGCAGCTTCCGCCCAAGTCGGCGATCCGCGAGATCCGCATCAACCAGAATCCCTTCTCGGCTGAATTTGACAAGCTGGGTTACGGCCGCATCGAGATTCTGACCAAGCCCGGAACTGACAAGCTGCACGGCCAGTTCTTCATGATGGGGAACGACAGCGCCTTCAATACCGGCAGCCCGTTTTTGAACAATGTTCCACCGTACTATCGCTTGCAGTACAACGGCACGGTGAGCGGCGCGCTGACCAAGACGTCTTCGTTCTTCATCAGCATGGAGCAACGTGACAATCATGATGAGGCGGTTTACGAGTACTATCCCGCGGTTCTTGATGCCAGCACCGGAACCTACTCGATCTCTCCCACCCGCGTTTCCGGGGCGCTGGCAAACCCGCACAACCATATCAACGTATCTCCGCGCTTGGATCTGCAGTTGGGGCAGAAGAACACTCTGACGCTGCGCTACCAGTTCTATTACGATTCGGAGTCG
>Ga0335074_10013887_pt1 | contig 11312 bp, 7 predicted proteins | sample Lox_Sample_23_FD_206715 | JGI IMG/M metagenome (GOLD analysis project Ga0335074, IMG submission 206715) | Soil microbial communities from Loxahatchee National Wildlife Refuge, Florida, United States - Lox_Sample_2.3 | ecosystem: Environmental > Terrestrial > Soil > Wetlands | place: USA: Florida...
GCGGAGCTCAGTCATGGCCGTGTCATGCTGGCGTTGCATTTTCGATAAAAGATTGTATTACTATAAATATCTCTGTATGGTTGTATTGGTCGCTTGATTGGGTTTGTCGGTGACGTGTGACGTGTGGGGTGTGCGGCCGACGGACTAATACCGGCATAACGGGGAGGCAGAATGACCATGAAGGACAAAGGCGGATGCGCCGGGGTCAGCCGTCGGGATGCCATCCGGCTCATCGCCGTTACACCGGCCTCGGGCGCCGCGCTCGCTGGCGGCTATCCCTTTGCTGCGGCGGCAGAAATTGCCGCACGGCGTGCCGATGCAGCAGACGCCGCACGAAACGCGGCCGCGTTGGGTCGCGGTCCGGAGCCAAGCCTTGCGAAACTCGCCGCCGAACATTTCGAGCCGCTGATCGGCGAAACATTCACCATCGGCGGGCACGAGGCGACGCTCGCCGAGGTTCGCCGTGGACCGAGCAGCGGGCCGAAGTTTCGGCGGCAATTCGCGCTCGCCTTCACGGCGCGGCGGGAGGTTCCGATCGACGCCGATACCTTGCCGGTCTCGCATCCGGCAATCGGTCGCCACGACGTCCATGTCACGGAAATCGGCTGCGGAGCCGGCCGCAAGAGGCTGGAAATCTGCTTTTCGTGACCACGATCGGTGGCACGGAGGTCAGCGCGCCAAAATGCACCGGCGCTTTTGCCGGCCCGACGCAAGTGAAGGAACCGGATTGAGGAGCATTCACGATGGGCAGCCCGTTTCTGTCTGAAATCAAAATCATGTCGTTCGGATTTGCGCCGAAGGGCTGGGCGCAGTGCAACGGGCAGCTGTTGCCGATCAACCAGAACCAGGCTCTGTTCTCGCTCCTGGGCACCACCTTTGGCGGCAACGGCCGGATCAATTTCGGACTGCCCAATCTGCAAGGCCGCGCGCCGGTGAGCATGGGAAGCGGCTTTACGCTCGGTCAACTGGGCGGCGAAGCGATGCACACGCTTATCACCTCGGAGCTGCCAAGCCACAGCCACGCGGCAAACGCTTCGTCGGCCACGGCGAACGGGAGCCTTAATCCGGCCAATAATTATCTCGGTGGGTTCAGTAACTTCTACAATTCCGGAGGGAGTTTGACCGCCATGGTCCCCACGACCATCGGCAACAACGGCGGCAGCCAGCCGCATCAGAACATGCAGCCGTACCTGACCTTGAACTTCTGCATTGCCCTCCAGGGCATTTTCCCGAGCCAGAGTTAGAGGAGGCGGCCGTGTCAAACCCTTACGTCGGCGAGATCCGGATGTTTGCCGGCAACTTCGCGCCAGTGGGATGGATGCTCTGCCAGGGCCAATTGCTGCCGATCAGCGAATTCGAGACGCTGTTCAACCTGATCGGCACCGCCTATGGCGGCGACGGTCAGAGCACCTTCCAATTGCCCGACTTGCGCGGTCGCGTCCCGATCCATTTCAGCGGCGGCAATCCGTTGGCGTCCAACGGCGGCGCCGCCACGGTTACTCTGACGACGTCAACAATTCCGTCGCACAATCACGCCTATATGGCGTCCACCACGGCAGGCAACGCCAACAGCCCGCAAAGCAATCTGGCGGCCAACGGCACCACCAATATCAGTCCCTACTACGAGACCTCGGCGAAGACGGCTATGGGTGGCAACAGCATCGGCTTCACCGGCGGCAGCCAGCCGCACGACAACATGCAGCCGTATCTGGCCCTTAACTTCATCATCTCGCTGTTCGGCATCTTTCCAAGCCCAACGTAGGATCAGGCCATGTCCGACCCATTCGTTGCCGAAATCCGCATCTTTCCGTTTAACTTTGCGCCTCGCGGATGGGCGTTCTGCCAAGGCCAACTGCTGCCGATCTCGCAGAATACTGCGCTGTTCTCGCTCTTGGGCACCACCTATGGAGGCGACGGCAAGAGCATTTTCGCCCTGCCGAACTTGCAGGGCAATGTGCCGATCCAGCAGGGCCAGGGTCCCGGCCTGCCGCTCTATGACCTCGGCGAAATCGGCGGCTCCACTACGGTGACGCTGCAGCAGAGCGAGATGCCATCCCACAACCACACGATGAGCGCCGAATCGCAGATCGACGGCAATAAGAGCGTGCCCAGTCCGACCACGACGTTCGCGCGGTCGAAGTCGGGCACGCTCTACCAGACCAGCAACAATACGACCATGGCGCAGAATGTGGTTGCGGCCGCCGGCAACAGCCAGCCGCACAACAATCTGATGCCTTATCTCACGCTCAGCTACTGCATCGCGCTGCAAGGCATCTTCCCGCCGCGCACCTGACGGTCGACCGCGCATGAACGCGTCTGCAGGCGCGGCCGCGGCGGTCAGGGGGTGGACGCGCGCCGCCGCGGTCGGATTGCACTTTCGACCGGTCGCCGATTCGGATCTGCCGTTTCTCTATCGGGTCTACGCTTCAACGCGCGCTGAAGAGCTTGCCCCGCTGCCATGGTCGGAGGACCAGAAGGCCGCGTTTCTGACCCAGCAGTTCAACGCGCAGCATGTCGAATACCGCCGCAATCATCCCGATGCCGACTGGCTCGTGATCTTGCGGGCCGGCGAAGCCATCGGCCGGCTCTATGTCGACCGCACTGCGCGCGAATATAATGTGATCGACATCGCGTTGTTGCCCGCGCGGCGCGGCGCTGGGCTTGGCGGCGCCATCATGCGCGACCTCATGGACGAGGCCGCCGCGGTGCGCAAACCGCTGACGATTTACGTCGAGAAGTTCAATCCGGCGCTGCGGCTGTACCGGCGGCTCGGCTTCCAGACCATTGAGGACAACGGCGTCTACGACCTGATGCGGTGGTCCGCGGGAACTTAGAGCGGGTTCCGTGCAGATTGAGTTGGCCTGCGCCGCGCTCGTCGGGGCCCGGATTTCCAACTAACAGGGAATTTTACAGGGATTCTTGCAAAATCTCCCGTTTCGACGCTTTTTTGAAGCGAAATTCGCGTGCAGTTTCCGTGCGCTGGAGCGAAATTCCCTGCGCAACCGAACAGGGAATTTGCGCCGGCCGAACAGGGAATTTTTTGGCCGTAACAGGGAAAAACAGGGAATTTAGCAAAGCGCTGCCGGGCATTCGCTCCGACGGACGCAGGTGGCCCGCCGGGCGGGGCAACCTCGCCGGAACCGCCTTAAGTGAACACGGCCTCGTAGCTATTGCCGCCGTCTTTCGGTCCGAGCGGCACGATGAACAGTTCGAGCGTGCCAAGTGCGGCGTTGTCGAGCGGATAGATGGCCTGGGGCAGGAATGGGCCGGGCGGCGACAGGAAGGTCAGCGCAAAGGCGCCGCCTTCGCGCATTGCATTGCCGAGCGGCCGGACGTCGACCAGCTTGAACTCGACCGCGCCGGACGATGTCGCGATGCGAAAACTGTCGGCAATGCGCGGCTCGAAATCGGCCGCCGTCAGTTTGGCGATATCGACCGGCAATCCGATCTCCCGGCGTGCTCGTCTGCCACGGCGTCAAATATACCATTTTTCGGCAAACCGGACACTGTCGATCGCCGCGCGCGCGTACGCGTCTGCTATAATCGCGTCCTGAAATCGGCAACCGCGAAACAACGTGAGCGAAGCAAAAACCCAGGATCCGCCGCAACGCGCCGCCCGGCAGCGGCGCGCGCTCAGCCCGGCGCAGGCGTTCGCCGAGGCGGTGGCGCGCCACCGCGCCGGCCGGTTGGATGAGGCCGAGCAGCTCTACCGCGCGGTGCTTAAGGTGGCGCCGGATCATTTCGGCGCCACACATTATCTCGGCCTCGCCCGCACGCAGCAGGGCCGGCTCGATGAGGCGGAGGCGTTGCTGCAGCGAGCGGTGACGCTCGAACCCAACTCGGCCGAGGCGCGCAATAATCTCGGCGTTGCGCTTGTCGCTCTCGACCGCCACGAGGAGGCCGTTGCCCGATACGAACAGGCCGTCGCCCTCAATCCGGAGTACACTGAAGCGCACGGCAATCTGGGCGCGGCGCTCAACAAGCTGCAACGCTACGAGGAGGCTATCGCGCATTTCGAGCGGGCGCTCGAACTTAACCCGAACCTTGCCGAAGCGCACAACGACATAGGCAACGCGCTGGTCGCGCTGAAGCGCCATGAGGAATCGGTGGAGCGCTATCGCCGCGCGCTCGCGATAAGGCCGCGTTTCGCGGAAGCGCATTACCATCTTGGCAATGCGCTGGCGCTGCTCGATCGCCATGCCGAGGCGATCCCACACTTCGAGGCAGCGCTTGATCTCGATTCGAATGCCGGCGAGGTCCACGCCAGTCTCGGCAGCGCATTGTCAGCGCTTGACCTCTATGACGAGGCTGTCGTGCACCTTCGAACCGCGCTCGACCTGCAGCCGAGCAGCCCGCAAGCGCACTGGCATCTCGGCAGCGCGCTCGAAAGCGCCGGCCGATCCGAAGAGGCCGTCGCATGCCATCTGCGGGCATTGGAGATCGAGCCGACATATGCCGAAGCTCATAACGGATTGGGATTTTCGCTGCTCTCGCTAGGACGTGTGGCCGAGGGTCGTCGCGCATTGGAGCAAGCAATCGAGCTGGCGCCGAAGTCAGGCTCCTTTCATCGCAACCTCGCCATGTCCAAACGTTTCAACGCGGGCGACTCGCAGTTGCCGGTCATGGAGGAATTGGCTGGCGACATGATCTCGCTCGACGAGACGGAGCAAATGGAACTTCACTTCGCACTGGGCAAAGCCTACGCCGATCTCGGCCGACTGGAGGAGGCCTTCCGTCATCTCGCCGTCGCGAACGCGGTCAAACGCAAGCGTCTCAGGTACGACGCAACGGTTGCGCTCGATCAGCTCAATCGCATTAGAAAGGTTTTCACGCCGCAATTCATCCAACAAAAATCGGGCCGCGGCCAATGCTCCGACTTGCCTGTGTTCATCGTCGGCATGCCGCGCTCGGGCTCGACGCTGATCGAGCAGATCCTGGCAAGCCATCCGGCGGTATACGGCGCCGGCGAGTTGCCGAAATTCGGCCAGGCGGCAAGCGGCCTTTGCGGAATATCCGCGGCCACGCCATCCGCGGAAGGTCTCGCCGACCTGCCGGCTGAACGCTTCGGCGAACTCGGGGCGCGCTACCTCGACAGCCTCGGCGTGTTAGCGCCCGATGCGCAACGGATTACCGACAAGTTCCTTGCCAATTTTCGCATGATCGGCCTCATCCACCTGGCGCTGCCGCGTGCGCGAGTCATCCACGCTGGCCGCGATCCGCTTGACACCTGCCTTTCCTGCTTCGAGCGCCACTTTGCCAAGAGCAGCCTACCCTTCACCTACGATCTCGCCGAACTGGGCCGTTATTATCGCGCCTACGATGCTCTGATGGCACATTGGCGCGAGGTGCTGCCCGCCGGGACAATTCTCGAGGTGCAATACGAAGACATGGTTGCCGACTTCGAGCCGCAGGCGCGGCGTATCATCGCTTACTGCGGACTGGACTGGGACGAGCGCTGTCTCGCGTTCTTCAAAACAAAGCGTCCGGTCCATACTGCGAGCGCGGCGCAAGTGCGCGAGCCGCTCTATCGCAGTTCGGTCGGCCGCTGGCACTCGGCCACGCATCTCTTGCGGCCGCTGCTCGATGAGCTGAGGCGCCAATGAACGCTGGCCGGGTGCCCCGCGGCAATGCCTGCCAAGCGTGGAACTCGCGACGCTTGCACGCGAAGAAGCGGTGTTGGCCAGCGCGACGGCGTCGTCACTTTTTGACCGCACCCCGCGCGTTAACCATCACTTAACTATGACTTGAGCTTGCGCGCAGAAGTGGTAGCCTCGGGAAAAAGAGGCGCGTGAGGGAATGCGAGCGGCTGCCGCATCCTCCATTGACCCGGCTACAGGCTGATCACGCTGGTGCGACCCGGGCTCATGGGCGGCCCGGGCGGTCGATTTGTGCAGGAGCGGGCATTTGAACCCAATCGCGGGCGGCAAAACCAAACCTAAGCGCAATCGCAGGCGGCGGACGATTGGCTTCATGCCGCTCGAACCGCGCATGATGTATGACGGCGCAGCGGCGGCCAGCGCCGCCCACCATCATGCCGATCATCACGATGTGATGATGGCGGGCGCTCCCGCCGCGCAAGCGGGTGACGGGCCGCCGTCCCCGGCGCCGTGGCAGCCTTACGCCAATCGGGTCAATTCGACGCCGACGGTCACCAACGTCCAGGCCTCGGCGAATGAGGTCGATTTGCACGCCTCCGCCACCGCGGGCAAAGGCGAGCAATGGCAGCAAGCGAACCGGCCCGAAGGGATCGGCACGCCGGGAATTGGCGGCGCCCAGCGGCAACAAAACGATCAGTTGGAGAAGAACGGTACGCTCGCCGTCGGCAGCGGCCAATGGGCAAGTCACCATGCGTCGGGTCAGCCGATGCCGCAGGTCTACACCTGGGTCAAGGATCCGACCGAGATCGTGTTCATCGATCAGCAGGCGCCCGATTGGCAATTGCTGGCCAACGGCGTCAATCCCGGCATCGAAGTCGTCGTGCTCAATCCCAACAGCGACGGCGTCGACCAGATCGCCGATTTTCTCAGCCGCCATCCCGATCCGAATCTGACCACCGTCGATATCGTCGCCCATGGCCAGGACGGCGCGCTGTACCTCGGCAACGCGGTTCTGGACAACGACACGGTCGGCCAATATGCGACCCAGCTCGCGCAGATCGGCGCGGCGGTGCAGCCGGGCGGCGACCTAATGCTCTATGGCTGCGATGTCGCGGCCGACTCGTCCGGCATCCTTTTCCTGGCACAGGTCACCCAGGACACCGGTCTCAACGTCGCCGCTTCGATCGGGCCGGTCGGCAGCGCTGCCGAGGGCGGCACCTGGGACCTCAACGCTATTTCCGGCACTATCGACGCCACGGTGCCGTTTACCACCACTACGCTCGCCGCGTATCCGGACGTGCTCGATGCCGATAATACCGGCGTTTTCGCCGTTATCCTCGACAACGGCTATACCAACGGCATCGTCTACGGCACCAATACCGGCAGTGGCAGCGGCCTGGTCTCGGGGTCGGAGCAGACGGATATCTACCCCTCGTTTCAGACCACCTACGGCACTCCGGCCGAGATTCAGATCGACGCCCAGGCCGGGCTGTTCTTTATTTTGGTGCCAAGCGACGGCGAGGGCACGGGAGCTGGCCAAGGCGGCTATGGCAACACCATCCTCGAAGGGCAGTTATCGCAGCTCGGCAGCAGCTCCCCGACCCTCACACCCATTTTCACCGATGATACCACGTATAACGACGGTGGCACTCTGAAATACGCCGACGACGTCGCCGCCTTTCAGGTCGATGTCGCGGACAACGTGATCTTCGTTCTTGACGACATTCAAGATTTCAACCTGAGCGCAACAAATTTTCCCGCTGACTTGGAAGCGATCACCTTTCAAAACCCCAATTTCAATTTCACGGGATCGACGTTCTCCGGATCGACGTCAGTCGTCACCATCGGCTCCATGGCTACCGCAAACTCGTACGGAAACGGCGCGTTTTTTGAGGAGATGGTCGTCGATCCGACGCACAAGGCCGCTTATTTCATCGAGACATCCACTTTTACGAGCAACTTCACAGCCAATGGCGCTCTTACGGGGACGTTTACTCAGAATGAATTGTTCAAGGCGACCTGGACCAGTACGCCCACGTTTGGCTCTTCGAACGGCGGCACATTCACATTCGGCCAACTGCCGATTGCACAGCAGGGCAACACCAGCACACTTGACGCCAATAACCTGCCATCCTCGCTTGGCGTACTAGGGTCGCTCTCAATCGACCCCGCCAGCCAAACTCTGTATTTCGCCACCTACGCTTTCAACGGCAGTACGAGCGGCCTGTTCAGCTACGATCTGAGCGGTAGCGGCACCCTCGACAACGGCACCGGACTTTGGAGCGGCAGCGGCGCCTACACCGAATTTTACACGCGTAACCTGTCTCAGGTTCCGGGGGGTATCAACGACTTCGTCGTCGATCCGTTGACCGGAAAATATTATTTCTCGACCACGAACAGTAATAATCAAGGCGAGAACGCGATCTATGAAGGAGCCCTCGGCAGCAGCGCCAATCCGACCAAGTTCATCGCGGTCAATAGCTCGGATTCTTCTGATGACTATGACTTGCTGCCGAACGGTCTTACCATCGACAATGCGCCGACGCTGACGACGAGCGGTAGTACGATTACCGTCGACCAGAACGGCTCGGCCCAGGTCATCGACAGCAATGTCACCGTCAGCAATAACGACGGCGACCCCGACCTGTCCGTTTTGACGAGCCCGCCGGCCGCCACGGTGAGTATCACCAGCAATTTCGAAAGCGGCGATAAGCTGACTATCGACGGCAACACCAGCGGTACGCTCGACAGCGGAGCAATCAGCTACTCATTCTCCGGCTCGACACTGACACTGACCGGCAGCGCCACGGTGGCGGAGTTCCAGGCGGCCCTGGATGAAGTCCAATTCAGCACCACCTCCGGCGCACTCAACGCGCCGCGGACCATCACCTTTACCGCGAACGACGGTGTCTTATCGGCCAGCGCCACCGACACGGTCGACGTCCAAACTGTTCCGGTGATCGGCGGCACCGGCAATAGCGTCGATTTCTATCAAAGCCAGGCTTCGCCGACGGTGCTCGACAGCTCCATCACCGTGACCGACAGCAGCGGCGCCAATATCACCAGCGCCACGGTGACGATCAGCTCGGGTTTTCTGTCCGGCGACACGCTAGGCATTCCGGCAGGCGATGTCAGCAGCGGCAAGATCACCGGCACCAACATTTCGTTCAGCGTCTCCGGCGACGAGCTGACTCTCAGCGGGTCCGATACGGCCGCGCATTACCAGCAAGCCCTGCGCGACATCACCTACAACTTCACCGGCGATCCGACCTACGCCGGCGGCGACAGAACCCGCACCATCACGTGGTCGGTCACCGATGCCAACAACCTGACCAGCGCTACCGGCAGCACCACCACCCTCGACGTCTTCGCCCTGCCGATCGTTTCGACCGGCAGCAGCACCTCGATTACCGCCATTCCGAGCGACGGCACGTTTGTGGCGGACAGCGGCCTGAGCGTGACCGATTATAACGGAACGAGCATCGCCGGAGCGACCGTCGTGATCTCTAGCGGCGCCCAGAGCGGCGACGCTCTGAGCGACAACGGCATCAGCAACGGCGGCGTGGTTGTGGGAAATATTACCGCCACGTTCAACAGCGGCACCGATACGCTGACGCTGACCGGAACCGATACGCTGGCGCACTACATCCAGGCGCTCGAGGAGGTCGGCTTCAGCACGACCAGCACGAGCTCGACCGCGCGCACGCTGACCTGGACGGTCAACGACGACGCCGGCAGCCATACCAACGACAGCGCCGCCGTCACCACCACCGTCAACGTCTCGACTGTGGCGATGACGGCGACCGAGACCATCACGGTAACGCCGGGGGCCGACGGCGGCGCCGACCCGGGCTCCTCGGTAACCGGCACCGTCACCATCACCAACCTCGGCAACACCACGGCCAGCAGCGTCAATCTGAGCGAGGCACTCAACGGCCTGACCGAGAGCGGCGTGACGATCACGCCGCTCGCGGTCGCCGATACTTACACGCTCACCGGCAACACGCCGCTTACGGTCAATGCCGCCAACGGCGTGCTGGCCAACGACATCGACTTCAACGGCGACACGCTGAGCGTCGACACGGCCAAGGGCGTCAGCAACGTGGTCGGCGGCAGCGTCACACTGAACGCCGACGGCAGCTTCACGTTCACGCCGACCACCGGGTTCTCCGGTACGGCCTCGTTCCAGTACTACGCCAAGGACGCCGCTGCCGGCGACAGCGATCAGGCCGCGACCGTGACGCTGACAGTTACTGCGCCGGTCTGGTACGTCGACAGCGCCGCGGCGAGCGGCGGCGACGGCAGCTACGCCCATCCGTTCCAGACCGTTAACGCCGCCGTCAATGCCGCCGCCGCCGATAGCAACGCCGGAACATATGACGGCGGCGTCGACAACATCATCTTCGTCGAAAACGCCGGCGCGACCTACAACGGAACGAGCATCACGCTTGCCCAGGGTGAGGAGCTGCTCGGCGATGGCTCGAGCCTCACCGAGGTCAACGGCAATAGCGTCGGCCTGTCGGCCACCAACCCGACCTTCTCGGTGTCGAGCGGCAACGCGGTGACGCTGGGCTCGGGCAACACCATCAGCGGCATCAACATCACCGATACCGGTTCCGGCGACGGCATCTTCGACAACAATGCCAATGTCGGCACGTTGACGATGTCGAACATCGCGGTCAGTACTCAGGGCGGTACCGGCATCTCGCTGACGCACGGCGGCACCGTCGACATCACCGGTACCAGCAACACGATCAGTTCGAGCACCGGCACCGCGCTCGACGTGACCAACACCGCGATCGGCTCCGACGCCATCACGTTCAAGTCGATTTCGTCGGGCACCGGCGGCAGCGCCGGTAACGACGGCATCATCCTCGACAACACCGGGTCGAGCGGCGGCCTGACCGTCACCGGCGACGGCGCGACCGCGGGCTCCGGCGGCACCATCGAGAGCAAGACCGGGACCAGCGGCGGCACCACCAACGGCATCGGCATCTATCTCAACACCACCGCCGACGTGTCACTCGCCTACATGCAGATCGACAACCTGTCCTACGATGGCATCTACGGGCAGAATGTCACCAATTTCAGCATGGACCACACGGTGGTCAACGGCGCCAACGGCAGCGCGGTCGGCGAGGGCAGCGTCGTCTTCGGCAGCGGCCAATATGCCGGGCAAAATCAGCAGAACGGCGTTACCGGCACGTTCACGATCACCAACTCGACCATCGGCGGCGGCTGGTACGACAACCTCGACGTCTTCGACTGGAGCGGCACGGCGGACGTCACCCTCGCCAACGATACGTTCGACGACAACAACGCGACGCACGGCAATCAGAACGTCTATATCGATCCGGACGGCTCCTCCGTCATCAACGCCACCGTAACCGGCAGCATCTGGCAGGGCGTCGCGGGCGGCAGCAATTTCTATTTCGACGTCAACAGCGACAGCGGCACCGGCTCCAATCTGACGTTCACCGGCAATACGGTGAACGACAATCTGGGCGGCGCGAACGGCGCCAACGGCTCGGGGCCCGTCGAAGCGATCGCCACCGGTGAACCCGACACCACCACCACCTTCGACATCGAGAACAATGCGTTCAGCGGCGCCAACGGCGACGCCGTCGCCTTTGCCAATAACGAAACCGGCAACGGCATGCTTGGCGGCACCGTGAACCTCATCTTCAACAACAACACGATCGGTGCGGCGTCCGG
>Ga0335074_10013888_pt1 | contig 11312 bp, 8 predicted proteins | sample Lox_Sample_23_FD_206715 | JGI IMG/M metagenome (GOLD analysis project Ga0335074, IMG submission 206715) | Soil microbial communities from Loxahatchee National Wildlife Refuge, Florida, United States - Lox_Sample_2.3 | ecosystem: Environmental > Terrestrial > Soil > Wetlands | place: USA: Florida...
GCCCTCGCAGGTGTTGCAGCGCCCGCCCGGAACATTGAAAGAGAAATGTCCCGGCGTCAGCGAAAGCCGCTTGGCCTCAGGCTGCGACGCAAACAGTTCGCGGACCAGATCAAATCCCTTGATGTACGTGATTGGATTCGACCGCGGCGTGCGCCCAATCGGCGTCTGATCCACCAGCACCACGTCGTTCAGCCGTTCCGCGCCGCTCAGTGAAGTAAACACACTCGACGGATCGCTGCCATCGGTCTGCCCCAGCGCCCGCGCCACCGCGCGATACAGCACCTGGTGCACCAGTGTTGACTTTCCCGAGCCCGACACACCTGTCACCGCTACCAGCAATCCCAGCGGAATCGTCACATCCAGCCCGCGCAGATTATTCGCGCGCGCCCCGCGCAGCACCAGCTTCTCGCGCCCCGGCCCACGCCGCCGCGTCGGCACCGGAATCGCGATCTTCCCGCTCAAATACCTTCCCGTCAGCGAGTTCGGGTTCGCTTCGATTTCGGCAAGTACGCCCTCCGCCAGCAGCTTGCCGCCAAATTCTCCCGCGCCCGGTCCCAAATCGAGCAGATGGTCGGCCGAACGCAAAATATCCGCATCGTGCTCCACCACCAGAATCGTGTTTCCCAGGTCGCGCAGTTCCTCCAGAATATGAATCAGCCGTGCCGTGTCGCGCGTGTGCAGCCCGATCGACGGCTCGTCCAGCACATACAGCGACCCTACCAGTCGCGAGCCCAGTGACGTTGCCAGCTGAATCCGTTGCGCTTCGCCGCCGCTCAGCGTCGAAGCCAGCCGGTCCAGCGTCAGGTATTCCAGCCCCACCGCAACCAGGAATCCCAGCCGCTGCCGCACTTCCTCGAGAATCGGCCCGGCAATCTCCTCCTGCATCGGCGAAAGTTTCAGCCCGTCGAAAAACTCTTTCGCCTGCGCAATCGTCAGCGCCGTTGCCTGGCAAATATTCTTCTCGCCCTTCTTTTCATTGCCCAGCCGCACCGCCCGCGCTTCGGCCCGCAACCGCTGCCCACGGCAATCCGGACACTCCGCATACCCGCGATACTTGCTCAGCATCACGCGCACGTGCAGCTTGTATTTCTTGCGCTCCATCTGCGCAAAGAATCCATACACTCCAGGGAATCCATCCTTGCCGCGCAGCACCGTCTCGCGCGCTTCATCCGGCAACTCGTGCCACGGCACATCCAGCGGCACGCCCAGTTCTGCCGAGCGCTTTTTCAGGTCAGTGAACCACGGCCGGTACTTCGGCCGGTTCCACGGATCAATCGCCCCGCCCGCCAGCGTCAATCCTGGGTCCGGAATCACCAGCCCCAAATCGAAATCCACCGTATTGCCGAATCCCTGGCAGCGCGGGCACGCCCCAAACGGATTGTTGAAGCTGAAGAGCCTTGGCTCCGGTTCCCGTCCCGGCCGATGGCAGTTGATGCACTCGTACGCACCAGAAAACCGCAGCCTCCGCGGCTCTGCGCTTTCGTCACGGGTCGCTTCTTCGAAAATTACTTCGCCGGCCTCGCGATACCCCGTTTCCACCGCGTCCACAATGCGGGGCCGATTTTCAGGGTTCACGGCAATCCGATCCAAAAGGACAAAGAGCGGAGCCCCAAACTCCAGGTCGAGCAGCGACTCCGGCGTCGAAAATTCCACGATCTTTCCCTGCTGCCAAAGCCGGTTAAACCCTCCCGCTCGCAACTCCGTCAGCCGCGCCTTCAGCCCCTCGCTGTACGGCGAATCGCTCGCCTTCGCCGCCGTCTTCGCCTTGCTCGCCGACTTCACCCCTCGGCCTGCGGTCTTCGCCGCCTTCCCTTCGGCCGGCTCCGCAGCCGTCGCGGCCAGCACCGGAAACAGCACATTGAGCCGCGTGCCCTCGCCCAGCGCCAGCACCATAGCCGCCGCTTCGTCCACTGAATCGCGCTTCACCAGCCCGTCGCAGCTGATGCAGTGCACCGTGCCGCATCGCGCATAAAGCAGCCGCAGGTAGTCGTAAATTTCCGTCGCCGTCGCCACCGTCGAGCGCGGATTGCGCGTAGTGTTCTTCTGCTTGATAGCAATCGCCGGCGCCAGTCCGTCGATTTCGTCCACGTCGGGCTTCTCAATCCGCTCCAGAAACTGCCTGGCGTACGCCGAAAGCGACTCGACATACCTCCGCTGTCCCTCGGCATAGATCGTGTCAAAGGCCAGCGAGCTCTTGCCTGAGCCCGACACGCCGCTGATCACCGTCAGCTTGCCGTGCGGAATCTCGCAGGAGAGGTTTTTTAAATTGTGTGTCCGCGCATTGCGGATGATGATGGCATCGTTCAAAGGGAAGGCACCGGCGTTGCTCGTGCGGGTGCTGTACAGAGGCCCTCAGAGGGCTCAGGACGCATCCCACCATCCTCATTATAATTTGCGCGGCAACCCGGCGCACACCCGCCCTCGCGCAGCCTCGCGCGCATACGAGACAGCCGCCGAACGCGTGCACTGCCGCTCTGCGCGCAAAGACTGGCTGCGAGGAGCGAGCCGCTCGCGCGTGATGCATCAGTTGTCTGCAACTGGGGAAGAAGGAATCTAACTGTATCTCCGTGTCCTCGTTTGCTGAATCCAAACCTGGCCGGAGATAGTATGGCTTTCCGATTTGGCCGCCGCTCGTTTTCCCGATCGTCAGCCGTTTCTCAAGCCGAAATGCGCCTGAATGGCGCCCGCCTTACGCGGCAATTGCATTCTCGCGCTCGTAGCTATGCTCATGTTCATAGCTCAGATGCGAATCTTCTTCCGGAGTCCGGTCCAGTACGCCCGCCAGGCTCAGCAAAAACGGCGATGCGCATGCCGGACATTGTTTTGAGCTGTTCCCGATCGAACTGCAATTCGGACACAGATAGGCTGACGCCAAGGGGATATGCTGCAAAGAGATGAATTTCACCGCTCACCTCGACAGATCTGGCGCTCGACAATTGTGCTCTTGCCTGACCTCTGCACAAGTGCCTGCAGATGTATGATGCGCGCAAAACCTGTGGAAGATGCGTCCTTCGCACTTTTCATCATTTGGGTAACCTTCTAAGTCCTTTGCCTCGTCTGGCTCCGTTACCCATGTGCGCGCGAAAAGTTACGCCCGTATATTGCCATTACCCGCCTGCCTCCCCACCCTTTAGACTTAATTGTGAGGACTCACTTGCTTCACCGCGATTTTCTTGCACTTTCTTGCGCTGCGCTCCTTTTCCCTCTCTGCGGATTCGCCCGGCAATCCCCAACCATAACTTCTGATGCGCCGCCATCCCCAGGTGCATCTTCCCAGGCCGTTTCGCCCGAAGTCACAGCCGCCGAAGCCGCCATCGCCAGCTCCGATTGGAAGGCCGCCGAGTCCAAACTCGATTCCTATCTCCTCACTCACCCCACCGATGCGCGCGCCCTTTTTGACGCCGGTTATGTCGCCGACGCACAAAACCGCCTCGACGATGCCGCATCCCTCTACCGCCGCGCCACCGCCGCGAATCCCAAATCCTTTGAGGCGCATTTGTCGCTCGGTTTGCTTCTCGCGCGCCAGGGTAAACCTGCCGAAGCCCGTCCCGAGCTCGCCGCTGCCGCCGCTCTCGACCCGGGCGAAGCCGGACCCGAGCTCAAGGCCCGTGCCTGGCGAGCGCTGGCGCGCATTGATCGCGACTCCAATCCGGCTCTCGCCTCAAACGATCTGCTTGAAGCCTTGAAACTCTCGCCAGAGACCACCGCCGATACCCTCCTTGCCGCCAACCTCGCCGAGCATACCGGCCAGCTTGACGCCGCCGCCGCCGCTTATCGCCGCGTACTCGCCAAGGACCCCAAATCCACCCCGGCCAGCGTTGGCCTCGCGCACATCCTCATTGACCGAAAGCAATATCCCGATGCGGAAACCGTGCTGCGCGCCGCTCTCACCCAGGCGCCTGACGATCCCACCCTTACCGCCCAGCTCGCAACCGTCCTCGCCGACCAGGACAAGGCCGAAGCCCTGCCGCTGCTCCAGAAGCTCCACGCCGCCCACCCGGCAGACCCCGCCATCACCCGCATGTTGGCCGCCGTGCTCGCCGATGCCGGCAACTATGCGGGCAGCGACCAGCTCGAACTCCAGCTGCTCGCCGCCCAACCCGACGATCCCGAGCTCCTCATCGCCCATGGGCAAAATCTGGTCCACGAAGCCCAGACCGAACAGGCCTTTGCCGTCTTCGATAAGGCATCCAGGCTCGACGCCTCAAGCGCCGACGCATGGAGCGGCCTGGCCTTCACCGCTTTCCAGCTCCATCGTTTCGACGTCACGCTCCACGCCCTCACCATGCGCTCTGAGCACGCTCCTGAAAACGCATCCACCCTCTTCCTCTGGGCCACGGCCTACGATTCCCTCCACCAGAAAAACCAGGCGGCAGCTTACTACCAGCGGTTTCTCGACGCCTCGGCGGGAAAATTCCCTGATCAGGAATGGCAGGCCCGCCAGCGCCTGAAAGTCCTCGGAAAATAGGCCGTTCGCTCCCCATCGCCCCTCGCCTGTCCCTGACCATCGGGTTTCCGGCCCCCATCAAAATGCGGTTTCGATTACCGCGGAATCAAATCCGGCATCTTACCAGTTGCAGATCGTTACGCGATGTGCCTATAGTAAACACAACCTTTTGGGGCGGCACCGCGTCAGCGGAGGTTTCCCATGCGAAGTCTAGTTGGATTCGCCGCGATCGTTGCACTCAGCGTTTCAGCTCTCCCAACGCGTGCCTCATCCATCGACAGCGTACCTCCCGATCAACAATCCATTAATGCCCTGCTCGCCAAGGCCAGCCAGGCCCAGCCGCGTGAGCAGTGCTTTCTTTATGCTGAAGCCGTTCACCAGATGACCGAACTCAGCATCCGCCAGTACGCTGCGGGCGATACCACCCACGCCGTTGGCCTGCTGAAGCAGATTCAACAGTTTGCCCAGAAGATTCACCTCTCGCTGGCCAACAACGACAAGCGCCTCAAGAACGCTGAGATCCTGCTCAGCAATACTGCCTTCCGGCTCACCGAGATGCTGCACTCCAGCAATCTTGAAGACCAGCCTCTCGTCAAACAAACCCTCGCCCAGGTCACACAGGCCCAGAACGAAGCCTTGATGCAGGTCTTCAGCAAGTAGGCCGGCGCTTACACCGCATCCGTCCGCAATCTTCCCTGTATCGACCAAAGATTCCCGACAATCGTCAGCACTTTTCTACGCCCACGCCATTGTGCTTGAATAAAAGGCCGAAAGGTCGCTGCCATGCGCGCTCTCGCTGCCTTCTTCCTCGCCCTCATGATTGCCGTTGCTTTGCCCGCGCAAAAAGAGCAGCGCGAACCGCTCACTCCCGCTCAGCAGGACCAGATTGCCGAAGCCGGCATCGACCCCGTGGCGCGGGTAGACCTCTACATCAAATTTCTCGACCAATACGCCGATACGATTCGCGGCCTGATCAAGCGCGCCAAGTCCCCCGCCCGCGCTCGCCGCCTCGACGACGAGCTCCAGGACTTCACGGCCCTCCTCGACGAACTTGGCGACAACCTCGACGTCTACTCCGAGCGCGAAGCCGATCTCCGCAAATCGCTCAAGGGACTCAATGAAGGTGTTGCCCGCTGGCAGGGCGTCTTGCACGACCTGCCCAGCGAACCCGGTTTCGAGCTCTCGCTCAAAGAAGCACTCGACTCGAGCAGCGACCTCGCCGATCAAACGAAGCAGATTACCGCCGACCAGGAAGCCTATTTCAAAGCCCATCCCGATCAGAAGGGCCAGGACCGCGCCGAACCAAGGTGACGCGGCAATTGGCTATTCACCATCGAAGATTGACCATCAGCTTTTAGCTTGCTGGTGTCCTGAGTCTGAAGTTCGCATTGCAAATAAGCTGTCATGCTTCGAATTTTGGCGCGTTTTGCGCCGAAATGACTCGAGGGACGTTCGGCCGCATCTACGCGAACACTGAACCCGCCAGAAGAGCAGGCAATCCCTGTTCTCTGTTCTGTGTTCTGATCACTGACCACTGACCACTGACCACTGACCACTGACCACTGACCTCTGTTCTCTGTTTTCTGTTCTCTGTTTTCTGTTCTCTGTTCCCTGTTCCCTGTTCCCTTTTCTCTGTTCTCTGTTCCCTGATCCCTGATCCCTGATCACTGATCACTGACCACTGCCCTCCGTTCCCCACCCCTGCTATGCTTTTCTTGGTGTCCCCCGACGTCGTCACAATCTTTCAGCAGGAATATCGCACCCTGCGCCCGCGCGCACCCATGCCGGTCTTTCATGTGCGATTCCGGCGCTTCACTTCTCTCAACACCACCATCCGCCTCCGCAGCGGAGAAATTTTCGCCAGCCTCTCCGATCTGCTTGAGGGCGCACCCGAGAGCGTCCTCCACGCCATCGCACACATTCTCATCGCCAAGCTCTACCGCCGGCCCATCGACGCCGCGCAAAACCTCCGCTACAAGCGCTTCTCCACCAGCGCCGCCGTCACCCGCCAAACCGAGCTCATCCGCACCGCGCGCGGCACCAAACGCTACTTCGGACCTGAAGGCCGCTTCTATCATCTCGACGAAATCTTTGACTCGCTGAACCTGCGCTTTTTCGGGGGACTGCTCGGCCGTCCCGATCTCACCTGGAGCGAGCACCACGCCAAGCGTTTACTGGGCCACTATGACGCTGCGCACAACACCATCGTCGTGAGCCGCGTCTTCGACCGGCCTTCCAGCCCGCGCTACGCCATCGAATACCTGCTCTATCACGAGATGCTTCACCTCAAGCATCCCGTCAGGGCGCGTGGCCTGCGCCGCTGCATCCACTCCGCCGACTTCAAGGCGGATGAAGCGCGCTTCCCGCAATTGGCCGAAGCCCTCGCCTTCATCAAGCGCCTCTAGCGTGCCGACTCTGAACTTCGCATCACAAATAAGCCGTCATCCTGAGCGAATTTTGGCGCTTTTTGCGCCGAAATGAGTCGAAGGACCTGCATTTCAGGACTTCGACTGATGCAACGAACTTCAAACTCGCCACACCGGCTCGGAAGGAGCAGCAGCCTTCAGGCTGCTGAATCCTGCGCAAAGCATTGGAGCGGCTATACAGGCTGCGGAAAAACTCAACCCAAGGAGCTTTGTAACAAGGGCACGGCTTCAGCCGGGCCGATAAAATCAGCAGAATGAGTCGGGCTTCAGCCCCTGCTTTTTTCGTTTGCCGGATTCGCTTTTCATTCTGCCTTTTTCCGCAACCTCTTTAGCCGCAGGACCTGCATTTCAGGACTTCGGCTTATGCAACGAACTTCAAACTCACCACACCGGCTCAGAAGGAGCAGCAGCCTTCAGGCTGCTGAATTCTGCGCAAAGCATTCGAGCGGCTTTAGCCGCGGTCCCTTATCGATGCCCATCCTCAAGACCAATCGAAGCGCTCACGCTTCAGCCCAGGAGGATTGCTTTCCAGGAGCCTTGATCCGCTCCTCGCACTTCTTCAGTCGATGCTCTTGACCCCATCGTCCAAGTTCCCTCATCCCTGTACTCACCCCTTCGACCCTGTTCCCTGCACTTCCAATGCGCCCGTCAGGCTGCTCACCATCGCGACCCCGTGGCTGCCGCACCAGGACTCCAGTCCCTTGGCCAACCGCTCGCTGGCCCTCGGATCGGCAAAATTCGCCGTGCCCACCTGCACCGCGGTCGCCCCGGCCAGCATGAACTCCACCGCATCTTCCGGCGTCAAAATTCCGCCCATCCCGATCACGGGGATCTTCACCGCCCGCGCCGCCTCGTACACCATGCGCAGCGCAATCGGCTTGATCGCCGGCCCCGACAACCCGCCGGTCACGTTCGTCAGTCGCGGCTTTCGCGTCTCGCTGTCGATCGCCATGGCGCGAAACGTATTCGCCACACTGATAGCGTCGGCGCCGGCGCCCGCGCAGATCCGCGCCATTTGCCCGATTGAGGTCACGTTCGGCGAGAGTTTTACAATCAGCGGCCGTTTCGCCACCGCCTTGCAGCGCGTCACCAGGTACTCAAGCGCCATCGGGTCGGCGCCAAATGCCATGCCTCCGGCGTGCACATTCGGGCACGAAACATTCAGCTCGTACGCCGCAATTCCTTCCGCTGCGTTCAGTTTTTCGATCACCGCAATGTAATCCGCGTCCGTCGATCCAAAGACGTTCACGATCACCTTGCACAGCGGGTAACGCTTCATCGGCGGAAGCTTGCGCTCGATATACTCATCAACGCCAACATTCTGCAGCCCGATCGCATTCAGCATGCCCGCCGCGGTCTGCACCATGCGCGGCGCCGGATGACCTGCCATCGGCTGCAACGAGATGCCCTTCGTCACAAATCCGCCCAGCTTGTCCAGCGCCACAATCTCTTCAAACTCGACCCCGTAACCAAATGTGCCGCTCGCAGAGATGACCGGGTTCACCAGTACCATCCCGGCCACCGAAACTCTCATATCAGGATTCACTTGGCGGCAATCGTCCTTTATCAACCGGGCTTCCCCTGCGCAGAACAGCTCAACTTAAAGCCTAATCTGGCAAGGAATGCTTCATGTGTATGATACCCGCCCGCAACCGCGCCCCGTCGTTACCGAAATCACCTGGACCTCGCCGCAAAATCATTAAGGCCCTCCGGCATCTGCCGAAGGGCCTTCCGTGTCTTTCACCGTTCCCCGATCTCTGATCCCCGGTCTTATGCCGTCACTGCCTCGGTTGCGTTCACCTTCACCGGCGTCAGCCAGCCAAACCGGTCCGGCTTCAGGCCGTTGGCAATACCGAAGAATTCATCGGCGATCTTTTTGGTAATCTCGCCCGGGTTGCCGTCGCCGATCACAATGCGGTCGATCGACCGGATCGGCGAAACCTCGGCCGCCGTTCCCGTAAAGAAGACTTCATCGGCGATATACAGCAGCTCGCGTGGAAGAGACTGCTCGGTCACCGTTAATCCCAGGTGCCGCGCAATCGTCAGCACGCTGTCGCGCGTAATCCCCGAGAGCGCCGAATTGGCCAGCGGCGGCGTGTACAGCACTCCGTTGCGCACGATAAAGATGTTTTCGCCCGATCCCTCGCTCACCAGCCCATTCACATCCAGGGCAATTCCTTCCTGGTAGCCGTTCGCTTCGGCCTCCATCCGGATGAGCTGTGAGCCCATGTAGTTCGCGCCCGCCTTGGCCAGCGCCGGCATCGTGTTCGGCGCCAGCCGGTTCCAGCTTGCGATGCACACATCCGCGCCGCCGTGCCCTGAGATGTATTTACCCCACGGGAAGTTTGCTATGTACACCTCGATCGGCGAGCCCTTGGGGCTCACGCCAATCTCGCCGTAGCCGCGAATCACAATCGGCCGGATGTAGCAAGGCGCAACGCCATTCGCCTCGATCGTGTCCACCACTCCCGCGCAAAGCTCTTCCAGCGAAAATGGCAGCTCCATGCGGTAGATCTTGGCCGAATCCAGCAGCCTCTGCATGTGCTCCGGCAGGCGAAATACTGCCGAGCCTTGCGGTTGCCCGTAGCAGCGAATTCCCTCAAACACGCTCGAGCCGTAGTGCACCACGTGGCTCATCACGTGAATGGTCGCCTGCTCCCAGGGAATCAGGTTGCCGTTGTGCCAGATTTTCTCAGTCGTTTGAATGGGCATGGGGGTCCACGAACTCCTTAACTCGCGAAAAAGCCGAACTTCATTCAAGGTTGTCACGGGCAGCCGTTCGTTGGCAAGCATAGCCTGCGCGGCCGCATTGACAAATTGGAATCTGCCTCAAAGGTGGGACTCTGTACCCTGTTGAAAACGCGCCCTCATACTCGCGCAGTCGCCTCGGCTACCCCAACCGCTTCCAGGACCTTCGGTTCGAGCGCCAGCATCTCCAGCTCCTTTGCTGCTCGTTCCGCTTCAACCGCATCCTGGCTCTTCCGCTGGATCCTCAGGTATGACAATCGCAGCAGGTTACGCGCATTTTCCCGGTCTCGCTCGCTCGCCCGCACCGTCGTCCATCCCGAATCCGGCAGCCAATGGTGCCGCTCGCCCCTTCCCGCCTGAATCAGCGCGTCGCGAATCTTTACCGTAAATGGAATATCCACGATGCCAAAACTGTGCGCGTGCCCAATCTCCCGGGTTCCAACCCGGAACTCCACCCCGCCGAACCGGTGATCGTGGCGCGTCACACCCTCCCACGCCCCAACCTCTTCCACCAGGCTTTTCATCCACTCCCGCATCCCAGCACCCGACTCCGTTCTCTGTTCTCTGCCTCATCACCACGGCAGCGTCTCTCTGAAGTGGAAGTACCCTCCCGTCGGCCCATTCGGTCCCAGCGTCGCCAGCGACACGCTCGTCTTGGCGCCGTCGGTCAATTCCATGGGCGCCTGTGGCCCTCCCATGTCGGTCTTCACCCACCCGGGATGCGCCGAGTTCACTTTAATGTTGGTTTCGCGCAACTCATAAGCCAGGTGCACCGTAAACGCATTCAGCGCCGTCTTCGACGCGTCGTAGGCAAATGACTTCGCGTGATAAATCGGCGACTTGGGGTCGGCATGCAACGTCAGCGACCCCAGAATGCTCGATAGGTTCACAATCCGTCCCGCCACGCTCTTCTTGATTAGCGGCAGCAGCTTCTGCGTCAGCGCCACCACGGCAAAGAAATTCGTCTCAAACACGCGCCGCAGCACTTCCATCGGAACCTCGGCAGCCGAATGTTCCGGCCCCGTTCCCGGAAATTTGCCCGCCGCGATCCCCGCGTTATTCACCAGGATGTCCAATCGGCCGTATTTCGAATCGAAATAGTCATACGCCGCCTCGTGGCTCCTTGCATCCGTCACGTCAAACTCGATCATCTCCGCATCGACGCCCTCCGCCCGCAGCTTTTTCAGAGCCTGTTCGCCCTGCCCTCGATCGCGAGCCCCGATCACCACCTTTGCCTCGTCCTTCAGTTCGAGCGCGGTTTGAAACCCCAGCCCACGATTCCCACCGGTAATAAACGCAACCTTTTTGTCCATGAAGGCAATCTACCCCTCCCGCTTTCGATTCACCAATCCCGCAGAAAGGTGCAGGGATCTACAGCCCTCGCCATCACGCTGAGGTCCACATATCAAAATAGGGTCTCGGCAGGCATCGCGGCCGTTCAGTCCTTCGGGAGCGTCGAGCGGCAGCGCCCGCACCGCAGCCAAATCCCACTCGCTCTTTCGCACCGCCCCGGACGGAACTGCGCCTCGCAAAAGTCTGCCGCGTTGGCATTTTCTTTAGCGGCCGCGCTCACATTGCCGCAATCACCAGCACCGTCGCATCATCGTGAAACTGCGCTCCGCAAAACGTGCTCACTGCTTCCAGCAGCCTCCTGTTCAGTTCCTTCGCCGGGAGCGTTCCATTCGTCCGCG
>Ga0335074_10013890_pt1 | contig 11310 bp, 7 predicted proteins | sample Lox_Sample_23_FD_206715 | JGI IMG/M metagenome (GOLD analysis project Ga0335074, IMG submission 206715) | Soil microbial communities from Loxahatchee National Wildlife Refuge, Florida, United States - Lox_Sample_2.3 | ecosystem: Environmental > Terrestrial > Soil > Wetlands | place: USA: Florida...
TCGAGGCGGTCCGCAACGCCGAGGACGCTGTTTTTCAGATCAGGGTGTCCGGCAATATCACGGGATATGCCGCTGAGAAAGCCGACCTCGACATAAGGCCCCCCGAAAATATTCTATGGTCTGAGAACACTATCCTCAATGCACCGCCTGCCTGGGTATTCAGGCCGGAGCGGAGATTTCAGGATATTGTTCTGACGGTTCCTCAAAGCGAGTGGATAACGATTTTAGACAAGGCCGGGTATCAGAAAACGGTCTTTCTCGAAATCCCGGTGCCCACCACCGGCGAACTCGCCATAGCTCTAAAACATCTGAAAGAGGCGCAAGCCGCGTTTGTTGCGGGCCGCTATGACGACGTTGGGGTGGCATGCCGGAAGGCGCTTGAGGGTGCAGTTTCGGTAGAAGATAGTCCGTGGCCGGAGGAAGCAAAAAACGGCGACGGCCGTAGAAATATGACCATTGAAGAAAGGTTTCGATTAAGCTGGTTTGCCGTTCGGCATCTTACAAATCCGACGCATCACGCCAACGGAATGCGAGCAGATTTCAATCGTCCAATGGCTCAATACCTCCTAGGCGCAACCTCTCTGGCTCTATCCCTGGCGAGCAAGGAGCGCAATCTTTTCATCAACCGGAAAGACCAAGAGCCGGGCGAGAAGTGACCGCTTCGGTCTTCGCTGTGGGCCTGTGCAGCCGAGGCGTGGGGATCAGCCCTTGCCGGATGGCGAGATTTCAAAGCTGCGCGCCGGGTCGGGGTTCCAAATCCAGTCGTCAATAACGATGTCGGGGAAAACAAGCGCCGACAACGCCTCGGTAGCACTCGGTTGACCCAGCATCCAGCAGACCGCGCGGAAGCTTCAGCGTCTCGAGAAGCGGCGTTTCCGCGTCTAGCCCAGGAGAAGCCCGGCTGTTCTGGCGCTCGGCTTCCGGCCTGGCAAAGCCAGCGTGCCCTCCGGCATTCCGCTCAGTCACCTCCATAATGGGGTGGCACCCACACCCATTCCCCGTTGTCCCAGTCGTAGACGTAGCGGCCCTCGATCGCCGGCCGATTTTCGACCGGCCGCGGCTCCTTGTCGGGCGGGATCCAGACAGATTGCGCGCCATCGAGCTGCCAGTGCCCCGGCAAAAGCGCTGAGGTGACCATCGGTCCCGCCGGCGGAACGGGTGCGCCCGGGAGCGGCGCCGGGAGCGGCGCCGCGATTGTCGCAGCCGGATGCGCCTCGTTCGGCTGCGCGGCGGCCAACGCGGGTCCGGCCGGCGTCAGGGCCGCAGAGCACACCGCGACAAAGACGAACCGGCGCATCATTTCATTGCTCTTTGCTGCATTCGGGGAAACGACGCCGAAATTCACCCGCATCACGCTGCCCTCCGGCGATCGGCGCCGCCGCGCAACGCTTCGAGCTTCCGCAGGACCACCGCAAGATGCGCCCGGAACGTCTCGACGGTCATCGACGGTGACTCGGCGGCGAGCGGCGCCACGAGCCCGGCGTTGCGCTTGGCGAGGATCGCGAGTGCGCGACTCCGCGCGGCCGCCGCTGGGGCTCCGGCAGCCGTTTCGATCGCTGCTAGGCTGTGCAGCAGGCTTGCATCGATCGGCCCGCTCAGCGCACAGGCGGGGTCCACGCCCGGCGTGAGGACCGCCTTGATCGCGGCCGCCAGCATCGGTGTCACGTCGGTAACCGGCATGCCCCCGGTAACGGCAGGCGGGCATCCGGGAGCCAACTCTTCCGAAAGCTGGCCGATCTCCTCGAGCGCGCCCTGCGCACAGTCAGCCGCATCGGCGCCGCGGCGCGCCGTTTGTGCAAAGCCGCGCAGCAAAGCCGCGAGAGCAGGCGAGACGTCCTCTGGCGGTCCGTGCCCCACTTTGCCGCTTTCGATCGCCGCCCCGATTTCGCCGATCCTCGCGAACCGATGGCGCACCTCATGCGGATCGGGCGGGCGCAGCATGACGGTGCGACCGAGCCGCTTCGGACCGCGGTCGTCGATCTTCGCATGAAAGACGCGCGCGTAGATCCGACGCCCGCCGAACAGCACGATCGCCTCGCCTTCGATGAGGTTCGTCAGGTCGTTCCAGTCGATGCGCGAGACCGGCCGCACCTCGGCGTGGCGCGCCTCGCGATAGGCGCCGTCGGCGGCGCCGTGATAGGCGGTCGCCTGCGTGATGTAGGTCTGCCCGGCGGTCTTCTCGATCCATTCCCGGGTGCGTCCCGCATCCTGCTGGCGCATCGCGATCGTCAGATTGGCGTTGCCGAGCAGCGACGCGGTCTTTTCGCCGAGCCGCGCCCAGATGCCGGAAACTTCCTGGAAACCCAGGATGAAGGCGATGTTGAGCCCGCGCCCCATCGCCAGCATGCGGTCGAGACCGCTCGTCGCATAATAGGCGAGTTCGTCGAGCACGACCGGGAACGGGGCAGGGCCCATTCCCGGCTTGTCGGCCTCGGTGTAGTCGCCCTCGAGCGAGGCGCCGAGCAATTGCGCCATCATGCCGCGCAACGATGCGACGACCAGCTTGCCGAGGGCCGCCAATGTCGCATCCGAATTTTCGAGGGCCGGCAGGTTGACGACGAGAATGCGGCGGTTCAGCACGATGTCGCGCATGTCGATGTCGCCGTTCTCGACCCGGAAGATGTGACCGAGCGACACCGCAAGCTGCGTGAAAGTCGCCGTGAAATAGAACTGCGCATAGCCGTGCTGCTTCGACGGCTCGTCGCCCTTCTGCTTGTCGAGCGGCACCGACGGGTCATAGCCGGGCAATTCGCCGAGATAGGACTTGAGCGGCCAGGTGATGTCCTCGGGGATCTCGGCGCCGACATCGAGCTCGCTGACCGCCCCGGTCTCGGCATCGCGCAGCAGGACGATCTTTTCCATCGCCAGCTTCCAGATCCAGCGCAGCTCGATCGAGAAGCGGATGACGTCGATGTTGAGCGCCACGCCCTTGTGGTCGCGCAGCCACACGAGCACCGGGGCGATCGTGCCGATCAGCGCCACCGCACGCTCGCGGAAGACGCCATTCGGGTCGTTCTGCTGCTGCTCGCCGAGCTGGCTCGCCAGCAGTTCCCGGATCGCATCGGCATTGCCGGCGGCAAAGGCGTTGAACGTATGGCTGTCCTTGAGGCCGGAGGCGACCATGAAGTTCAGCACGCGGACGTCGTCGTCGCGGCCGAAGCGGCGGGCAAGTGCCAACACCTTGCCGAACAGCTCGCGGTCGGCCTTGCCGTCGACCAGCACAAAGCCCGAGCCTTGCGCGAGCGCATTGGCGAGGAGGCTCAGGATCGCCGTCGTCTTGCCGGCCCCGGTGGTGCCGGGGATCGCAATGTGCTGGCGGGCGTCCTCGGCCGTGGCCCAGAGCTCGTGACCGGCGACGCTCCAGCCGAGAAACCAGGTACCGTTCGCCGGCTTCGGCTTGCGGCTGCCCGGCGCCGGGTCGCTCGTGTCAGGACAGCCCGCCGTCCGCGGCAGACGCATCGGCAACCGTGGCCGCCGCGTGAGCACCCACAGCGCATAGAGAAGCGAGAGCGGCATCGTGAGATGCACGAGAGCCGGCTCCACAAAGGTGCCGACCGCGGCCGCGGCAAGCACGAGGCCGGAGGCCGAGCCGCGCAGCCCTTGCGCCAGACGGACCGTAAACGGCCGGATGTCCCTGAGGCTCTGTGCGCCGCTGCGCTCATACTGCTCCTGCGGTCCGACGATCCGGCGCGCGATCGGCACGCTCAGTTCTCCAGGCCGAACGGATTCCTGCCCGGAGCCGCGGTTGCGGGCCCGGGAGGCGGGATCACCGCCGGCCGCTCTTGCAGCTGCCGCCGGAACGCCGGCGGTACCTGGGCGGCCACCGTTGGTGGCAGCGGATCACCCGGGACCCCAAGTTGCGATGCACCGGATGCCGCAGCGTACGCCGGATTGATCCTGTCGGGAGTTTTTGCGAAATAATCCCCCGCGGCAAAAGTCGAGGCCAGCAGTAGCACAGCGACTGCGCCCTTCAGCAGCCGCCGACCGCCGCGCCCGGCGCCCGGGGAAGCTGGCAGCCCGCTCTCCTCGATCGCCGGCCGCGCGCGGCCGACGATGATCTGGACCTGCGCATCCGTCGGGATTTCGATTTGCATATGCAAGGCTCCGTGACGGGAGATCGCTCCCTCCCACGCTCGCCACGCCTTCTGCGAACGGCGACACCTTCTCGATCAGTGGTCTCGATCGCGTACCGGCCAAGAGACCAAGGCCGGCCGACGACCAATAGAGCGCCATGATCGGGGGCGGCCCGCGTTCGACGTTCGACTTTCGCCTGCAGGCCTGTAGGTCGCAGCGAAAGCCCCATGACCGTCGAACGTTACCGGACCTCCCCCTCGTTTCGCGGCATGCCGTGGGTGCCGTCGTATCCGCCCCCACTCTGTGAGTCGTCGGCTCGCCGGCTCGCGATAGACCGGCCCGAAACATCGACCCGGAAGGGGCGCGGTGCGGCAAAAGCGGGCACTCGGCCCGGCCACATTTGTCAGAACCGCCGCGGGAAATCAGCCCGTTAGTTGAGACAATTACGCGAATTTCGCCCGACACCAACCCGCCCACCGACATCGGAAAAGCATCACGCCCGCGAGTGCTGTCGCTAGCACCTAATACCCACCTGAGTTGGTGCTGACTCGCCAGTAGGATTGCATCGGTGGCTGGTGGCGAGTAGCAGATGTTGTGGTTGGGGATGGGGAAACCGCAATGTCTGCTCTAGTGATCCGGGACGACATCAGTTCGGGGGAATTGCGCCGGCAGGCCCGGCGGGAACGCGACGGCCGCGTCAGCGCCCGGCTGATCGCGATCGCCAACGCGCTCGACGGGATGGACCGGGCGAGTGCCGCGCGACTGGCGGGGATGGATCGGCAGACCTTGCGCGACTGGGTGCACCGCTACAACGCTGAAGGGATCGCCGGGCTGTGCGACCGACCAAAGCCGGGGCGCATGCCCAAGCTGAGCGAGGGTCAGATGGCCAGCCTGAAAGCGATTGTCCTGGCTGGCCCCGATCCGGGGATGGACCAGGTCGGGCGTTGGCGGATCGTCGATTTGTGCCGGTATGTCGAGGAACGCTGGGAGGTCAGCTACAGCGAGACCGGGATGCTGCGACTGTTATGGTCGCTCGACCTGAGCCACCGCAAGACCCGGCCACGCCACCCGCAGAGCGACGCGAAGGCCCAGCAAGCCTTCAAAAAAGGGGCTTTGCTGCTTGCCTGAACGAGATTGCCGCGGCGCATCCCGAGGCCCAGCGGTTTGAGATCTGGAGCCAAGACGAAGCCCGGGTCGGGCAAAAGGGACGCACCGGCTATGTCTGGTGGCAGCGCGGTCACACCCCGCGCGGGCGGCGCGATGTTGGCTACCAGTCGGCCTGGATCATCGGCGCTGTCTGCCCGGCGCGCGACACCGGCGTGGCACTGGTGCTGACCCGGCTCGACACCGCGGCGATGAACCTGTTTCTCGCCGAACTCTCCCAGGCCGTGCGCCCCGGCGCGCATGGTGTGGTGCTGATGGACAAAGCGGGCTGGCACACCGCCGGCGATCTCGTCGTTCCCCAAAACCTCAGCCTCGTCTTCCTGCCACCCTACTCGCCCGAGCTCAATCCGATCGAGCGGCTGTGGCTGCATCTACGGGACAATCGCCTGTCGCACCGCGTCTTTCGCACCACCGAGGAGATCGTCGACAGTTGCTGTGCGGCGTGGAATTGGCTGCTCGGCGAGACCGGCCGCATCCGCTCGCTGTGCTCCTATCCCTGGCTCGCACGGGTTAGCATTTAATCAGGTCGGTATAAATAGTCGCGGCTCGGGGACGGGGTTCTACGCCGCAAGTATTCGATGGCTGGCTACGAACGGTGCCGGCGCCACCAGATGGTTCTGCGCGAATTGACTGGGAGTTCCAAAAAGGGCAGATCAAGCTCGTTTCTTTAACCTGGCATCGAGCTCGACAAGATCGTGCCGAAGCGGGTCGAATACCGGCCGCGCTACTTCCGCAAGGGCACGCTGTCGCGGCTGATTCGCGACTATCTGCGGGAGCCGAGCGCCTGCGCTGCGATTTCGAGGTGTCCGGGATGGCGCACGAGGTCTGCGGCAAGTTTCGAGGCGCGGGTGAAGGGCAGCGCCCGGCATGCTCGACGCTGATCGTCCGGTCGATGCCTGAAGCGGTACAAGAAGGCTATGGACGCCGTAGGCCAGACGCTGCGGCTGGTTATCTTCTACGTGCATAGCCGGCGAAGCCGCGAACGAGTGGGCGCGCCGCAACGCCATGCTGCCTCAGGCAGGGCTGTCGATCCTCAGACTAGCCCTCGCGGAGCTGGCGCACCATTATAGGCTCTGCGAGCTGCCGGCGCCCTCCGTGATGTAGGCGGAGCGCCGCAGGCGGAGGACGTGGGTAGAGTTAACCTGAGGATCGAACAACTGGTGATTGGGATGTGGGCCGATAGAATCGCCTTCCTGGGGCTGAGCCGATGGTTGCTGGGGCGACACACGCCAAGGGGTTCTTATCAATGGAAATTGTGGAACGATCTGCATTGATCCGCGCAGGATTCTACTATTCGGGCGGCTTCGTTGAACGTCTCCGGGGCGAAGAGGCTTAGTGACAACCGGGCGCCACATAGTCGCGCTGCTCCAGAGCCACATCGACGGCGATGACGAGCGATTTCTCTCCGTCGCGACACAGGTGGCCGCGCAAGAAGCGCGTCAGGGGCACGGTAAGCTTGCGCAGGAGCTGCGCGAACTGATCGATGCTGCGAAGGGCAAAATCGCCACCGTTGCGCGCCGCGGCGCGGGTCCGGTTCCCCTTGTCCAGCCTAAAGGCGAATTAACCAGCCTTCTCGAAGCGCGTTATTCAGACGTGCGGCTGGGCAGCATGGTGCTTTCCGCCGATCTTAAATCACGGCTGCAGCGCATATTGACTGAGCAGCGCCAACAGAACCGATTGCACGCGCGCGGTTTGTCGCCGCGAAGAAAGATTCTTTTGATCGGGCCACCAGGTTCGGGAAAGACGATGACCGCGGCGGCGCTGGCGGGTGAACTTAAGCTGCCGATCTTTACAGTGCTTTATGATGGCCTGATCGGAAAATTATTGGGTGAAACGGCGAGCCGCCTGCGTCTTGTTTTCGAGGCTATAAAAATTCAGCGAGGCGTGTATTTTTTCGACGAATTCGATGCAATCGGCTCGCAGCGGGCTGGCCCCAACGATGTTGGCGAAATCCGGCGTGTGCTTAATTCGTTTCTGCAGTTCCTTGAAAAGGATGATAGTCGCAGTTTAATCATAGCAGCCACCAATCATCCGGAGCTGCTGGATCGAGCCTTGTTCCGCCGGTTTGATGAGGTGATCACCTATCAGCTCCCCGACGAAACCATAGTTCGTGGAATCGTCGAGGCCCACTTGGCGACTTTTAGGTTGGATGAAATTGAATGGGCGAAGATCGTCGTCGCAGCGGCTGGCCTTAGCCAAGCTGAAATCGCGCGCGCTGCCGATAACGCAGCAAAGGTTGCGGTTCTTAGCGAAACCGATCAGATCGGGCTTTCGACCCTACTCGCGGCGATCGAAGAGCGGACGACGCCCGTGTCGTGATGGTTTGAGGCTCGTGCATAATGCCGATAGGGCCACGCGACCTCCCTCACATTCATATCGCGGGTGGCGGCACAGAAGAAGCATACACATCCCCTCGGCGGCCGATCAGAGGTCGTCCTCCCGCTCGCATTAGGGCCGAGCATGCTGAGCGCCTGTTGCTCGCAGTAGGTCAGGCTGTTGAAGCGGCTAGAGCAAACATCGCAGCGCGGGAAGCTGCCCTCGAAAGCGGTGAAAGAGGCGTCTACCTTGAGTTTGAGATTCCGGTCGAAGATCGGGAAGCGGTCGATAGCCTAGAGAATAAACCCAATGGCATCGAGCTTGTCGCTGTTCAGCCAGTTACCGCAGAAGATCCGACTATTTCTGCAACGGTGTTCGTTCCTGAGCAGGCGGCGAATTTCTTTGAAAACAAGATAGAAGCATACCGCGATGAAGATACGCCACTCAGAGGCCGGCCAAAAAATGAAGGCCTCGTTGCTCGGATCGATGATATCCGGTTGGCCGCAGTCTTCTCGCTTTTTACGGACGACGCAGGTCTATATCCCGCCGACGATGAAGAGATTTGGTGGGAAGTATGGCTGAGAGACGGCCGATCGGCGGGATTCCGGTGGGCGGCTCAAGCGCTCGATATTCAGGTGCAGGAACACACAATTAATTTCCCGGAGAGGGAAGTGGTGTTGGCGCGCAGCCGGCCAAGCATGATGGGCCGGATTGTGGCAAATACGGACGCGGTTGCCGAGCTGCGAATCGCCAAGGATATCGCGTCGATTTTCGTGCAAATGCGGGCTATCGAGCAGGTTGATTGGGCAAGGAATTTATTGGAGCGCATGCGCCCAGCACCCCGAACAGCACCGGTCGTATGCTTGCTCGACAGCGGTGCAAATCGCGCCCATCCGTTGCTCGAAAACAGCCTCGCCGAAAACGATCAATACACCTTCCGGGCTGAATGGGGCGTGGGCGATAGCGCGTATTGGAATGGCCACGGCACACAGATGGCCGGCATGGCTCTATATGGCGATCTTCAGCAGCTGCTCGGCGGCTCTGGCGGGGTCGTGCTTACTCATCGGCTTGAAACGGTGAAGATTTTGCCGCCGGCAGGGCAAAACAGGCCGGAGCTTTACGGCGCGATCACAGAAACCGGGATGGGCCTGGCTGAAGAGGGAAGCCCTGGCCGCCGTCGAACATTCTGCATGGCTGTGTCGAGCGAAATTGGCCTCGGTCGTGGGCGTCCGTCCTCATGGTCGGCCGCAGTAGACAAACTTTGCTATAATGGAGGAGCCTCGCCGCGCCTTCTCGTATTGGCGGCTGGGAACCTCCGAGGCCCGGACCCGATCCTTCCCGCGGATTATCCGGATCGCAATGACTTGGTTGAATGTGAGAGCCCGGCGCAGGCCTGGAACGCGATCGTAGCAGGGGCGTGCACCGACAAGATCAACATCGTCGATAACCAATTTTGGGGCTGGCGCCCGCTTGCTCCCGCCGGGGAGCTTTGCCCATCAAGCCGAACTTCAGGAATCTGGGATCGGCAATGGCCGGTTCGTCCCGACATTGTGTTCGAGGGCGGCAACTTTGCTTACAACGGCAACAATCCCGCCGAGCCGATTGATGATCTGCAACTGGTAACAACACATTTCCGCCCGAACATCCGTTTATTCGATGCCTTTGGCGATACTAGCTCAGCGACCGCGCTCACAGCGAAGCTTACCGCCGGTATATTGGCTGCCCGGCCCGACCTATGGCCTGAAACCGTGCGTGGACTCGTAGTTCATTCCGCCGAATGGACTAGAGCCATGCGCGCCCGTTTCGCCGGCTCACAGACAATGAAAGCATCCATGTTGCGCCGCTACGGATGGGGGGTTCCTGACCTCGGCCGCGCGCTTTGGAGTGCATCAAACGATGCCACTCTGATGATTGAGGACGAGCTATTTCCGCTTCGCAAAGATGGCTCGGCCATAAAATCGGGCAATATGAATATGCATCGACTGCCTTGGCCGCGGGATGATCTGCGCGCACTTGGTGGCCTCGACGTGGAAATACGCGTCACACTTTCGTATTTCATAGAGCCAAACCCGGGCGAACGCGGCTGGGCAAGGCGACACAGGTATGCGTCGCATGGCCTGAGATTCGCGCTCAAACGGTCATTGGAAACGCTCGGACAGTTCCGGCAAAGAATCAACAAGGCTGCAGAAGACGAAGAGGCCGCTGTGGCGGGGCCGATGGCGGGCGGAGATAATTGGCTTCTTGGCCCGACCCGTGACAAGGGTTCAATGCATTCCGATATATGGCGGGGGACCGCTGCTGAGCTTGCTGATCGTGATGCGATTGGGATCTACCCAGTTGGCGGTTGGTGGAAAGAAAAACCTCAACTGCGGCGATGGGATCGGTCCGCGCGTTACGCTTTGATCGTGTCTTTACGCGCACATGAAGCAGAAATTGATCTGTATACTGCAATTGTTAATCGGATCGCGGCCGAAATACCAGTTGGTTAATCAATGACCTGGCTTCAGGCTACGGCAGAAATGGGGCAATCAGAGACACCCAGGGTCGCTGTCTACGTCATTGGCCCAGCCCAACCCTACAGTTTTCCTATGTTGAGGGATCGCGGACCCACTATCATCGTGGCCGCCACTTTCCGCAGCGCTTCGACCGCGCGATCGAGGCTCGGCTCTACGGCCGGCACGCCGACGAGCCGTTCGGCGGCCCAGTGGTCGCGTACTCCCAGCGCCTCGACCCGCGGGTTCGGATGGAGGCTCTGCCCTTTGCCCGGACTGTCGAAACCGAGCGAACTCAGCGCGAACCACAGAGAACGGTCGACGAGCTTCAGCCAAACAAACTGCGCCGGGGCCAGCACCCCGGCCTGCAACCGCGCCGCGTTCAGCAGCGCCATCAGCGCGGTGTTCGCATAGGCGTGCCGGTTCGCGATCGCCAGCGCCGGCGCGACGAGCAAATCGTCGCGCAGCACCTTATCCGCCTCGGCAAGCGCCCCGGCCGGTAAGGCGAGCGGCCTCTCCGGACCCTCGGGTTGCTCGCTGGCCGGGTCGCTCAAACCGATCGACAGATCGCCGAGCAGCCGCAGCGCCTCGGTCCGGCGTTGAGCGAGATGCAGCGCGAACACCGCGAACATCGCGCGCACCTGCGGGCTCGCTTGCGCGATACCGTGCCAGCGCGGTCCGAGTTGATGCCGCAACACGCGCCGTGCCGCCGTCTCGTCGAAGCCGCCGCCGCTTCCAGTCGCGAACCGTGCGATCCACTCCTCGGGAGTGAGTGCGTAATCTGCCGGGCGCGGCATGCCCGCGGCCGGGCGTGAAAGTCGAAGACGGCGCCGCACGATCGCGGCGCTCAGCGGGAAGGATTTTGCCTGCTCTCGGAGCAGGCCGTCGAGATCGAAGGCCCGGCGGTACCGGGCCGGCGCCGCCCGTCCCCCACACGTCGCCGCGAGCACCAACAGCAAAACTGCAGCGGGAAGGCGGAAGAACATTCCGACCGCGCGGCTCGCCCGGTAGAGGTCGCCGAGGGTCGCCGAATTTGGATCGATCGCCCGGATTTGCCGCTCCATCAGATCGTAGCGATCGGTGAACAGGCCAATGAACGTCATCTGATGATCGAGGAGCGTCAGCACCGCCGAGCTGACCTCGACGTGAAACGCGCTCCACAACAGCCACGCGCCGATCACGCAGCCGAGTACGACGACGATCAGGTTGAAACCTGTGTTGTCGTCGGCGGACGGCCAGGATGCCCTCGGATCGGGCCGCGAAC
>Ga0335074_10013891_pt1 | contig 11310 bp, 7 predicted proteins | sample Lox_Sample_23_FD_206715 | JGI IMG/M metagenome (GOLD analysis project Ga0335074, IMG submission 206715) | Soil microbial communities from Loxahatchee National Wildlife Refuge, Florida, United States - Lox_Sample_2.3 | ecosystem: Environmental > Terrestrial > Soil > Wetlands | place: USA: Florida...
TGTGCCGCTGCGGGCAGTCACGCAACAAGCCCTTCTGCAGCGGCATGCACTGGTATGTCGGCTTCCGTGACCCCGAGCCGCCTCGGTCGCCGACGCTGTACGAGTGGGCTGGCGGCCTGCCCGCTCTGACCCGGATGAGCCGGCTGCTGTACGAGAAGCACGTGCCCGCCGACCCACTGCTGGCCTCGCGCTTCGCCCAGATGCCCCCAGGCCAGCCGGAGCGGCTGGCCGCCTGGCTCGGCCGGGCGCTGGGCGGCCCGGTGCCGGAGACCAGCGGCGGCCTGCGGGCCGTGCTCGGCCTGGAGGACGGCGGCGACTTCGGCGAGGACCAGCGGGCCCGCTGGGTGACGCTGGCCAGCGTGGCCGCCGACGAGACCAAGCTGCCCGCGGACGCCGGCTTCCGGGCCGCGCTGGCGTCATGCCTTGAGTGGCTGTCGCGCGCGGTGCTGGCCGCGGACGCCGCCGCTGTCACGCCGCGCTGGGACTGGGCCCCGGCCGGGCCGCCTGCCCGACAGACCCAGACGCCCGACAGTGAAGGACCTGCGGACGACACGCTCCCCGGCCCGGAACAGCCGCTGGGATTCGCCGCGCACATCAAGTCTCTGTTCCGCGCCCGCGACCGGCAGTCCATGAGCTTCGTCTTCGACCTGTGGTCCTACGACGACGTCCGGACGCACGCCGATGGCATCGCGCAGCGGCTGCAAGATGGCACTATGCCGTGTGACGGCGCCTGGTCCGCCGCGCGGATCGAGGTCTTCAAGCGCTGGGTCAGCACCGGGCTCCAGCCGTAGCGGACAGCGCAGCTATACGATGCGCGGGTGGTTTCGCCCGATCTGGCAGCCGAACATGTTGCCGCCGCCGTTGCCGCTCAGGACGTAGCCGCATATCAGGCGGCAGGCCAGGAACTTGTCGATGCCCTGAAGTCGGCGAGCCCTGGTGACATCGAGCCAGCACTGGCCCGTCTGGCGCCAGTGCTGCGGGAGATCCCGCTCAGCCGCGGAAACGGCCTGGCCCAGGTGGCCGGCGGCATGGCCTGGCAGGTGACCGACACCTCCGCCGTCCTCGGCGTCCTTGCCGGCCGCGCCTGCCAGGCGATGGAGCGCGCAGCCCAGTTCCTCGGCCTGCACCGCGAGGTCCTCGGTGAGCCTCCGGCGCCTGGGGACACGGCGGCAGTGCAAGAGACGACTGACCGGTTCATCGCGGCCACGGGGGGCCGTGCCGAAGCACCTGGGTCGTTGGCCGCGGCGTGGTTCGCCGGGCCCGACTGGGTGCAGCCGGTGCTTTATCTGTCGCAACGCGCCGATGTCCGGGCGGCGCTCCCGCAGCGTGAGCGCCTGCTCGCGGCGGTCGAGTCAATCCGCGACACGTTCGGCGAGGCGAACTGGCTTTACGGGCTGCTGCTCGTGCTCGACAACGCGCCGCTCATCGTGCTGCACCGGGCGTCCGGCCGCGGCTACCGGGTAACCATCGGCGGTATCGGCAACAATGCCCAGCTCGACACGCTGCTGGCCGCCCGGCTGGTTGGCGACCCGGAGGCGGGCTGGCTGCCCGGAACGCCGCCGGCCCCCGAGATGGCCGCGGCTGCCGACGGTTCCGGGCCAATGCAGCCGCCCGGCGGCATCGCCGCCCAATTCAGTCTGGCCGGTCTGCAGGGCACCCGGCTCCCGTCCACAGGTCGGCCCGCGGACATCCCGCTGTCCGATGGCGAGCGAGTCGTCGTCCTTGACCCGCCGTCCGGGCAAGCCTGGGGTCCTGGCCGCGTTTACCCGCTGATGCAGCCGACCCTCCGGGTGGATCGGCAGCTCACGTCCGGGGAAGCGGCTGCGTGGCTGGCGAAAGCCCGGCCCGCCCAGGGGCCACCCGAAAACCAGGTTGTCTGGACCGACGACATGACGATCCGGCTGCCGCCCGGGCGGACCGTTGCCGAGGTAGCTGACCTCGTGCTGCGGGCCGCGCAGGGCGGAAAAGCCACTAAGGAAATCGAGCAGGCACTGGTCGGCCAACTCGGCCTGACCGAGGACGACGCATGCCTGGCCTGTGACCGGGCTTTCGGCGGGCTGGTGCGCGCCGCTACCGGGAACCCGGCGAACTGTCCCTCCCCGGAGAAGGACCCGATCGCCTGGGAGACCTACCAGCGAGGCACCGCCGACCCGTCGCTGGTCGCCCGCATCTACCCCCAGTTCAGCCGGCGGCTGTGACGCGGTACGGAAGATGCCGGCGGCAGTGACGCGGTAACGGCAGCCGGCCAGAACTTCTCGACACCGGCATCAGGCTTTGTCGGCGCGGCCTGGCCACCAGGCCCGGCCGCCGATGAGGGCGGTCAGGCTGGGGGAGAAGAACATCGCCATGACGAACGCCGCCAGAGCGATGCCGCAGGCCACGGCGAAGCCGACCTGCTGCAGGATGCTGTTCCCGGCCAGGACCAGCGACGCGAAGGTGCCCCCCAGGATCAGCCCGGCCGACGCGATCGCCGGGCCGGCGTGCCTGACGGCGTCGGCGGCAGCCTGCCGCGGACCCATGCCCTGTCTGGCCTGCTCGCGCAATCGCGAGATCATCAGGATGTTGTAGTCAGTGCCCAGGGCCACCACGAACAGGTACATGTAGACCGGGAGCAGGAAGACCAGCCCGGCCTGCCCGGCAAGCGTCTGGAAGACCAGCACCGTGGCGCCAAGCGTCGCCCCGAAGCCAAGCCCGACCCCCAGCATCAGGTACCAGGGCGCCACCAGGCTGCGCAGGACCAGCATGAGGATCAGCAGGATGATCACGGCCGCGACCGGGAACACGACAGCGTAGTCGTGGTTCATCGCCGCCTGGATGTCGGCGAACACCGCTGTCGTCCCGCCGACCAGCGCGTACGTGCCCGGCGGCGCCGCTGCGTGGGCCTGCGGCCGGAGCCCGTTCTTCAGGGTGTTCACCGCGGTAGTGGACTCCGGGTCCGACGACAGGGTCACGTTGAACTCGGCAGTCGCCTTGTCCGCGCTCACCTGTGGCGGCGCCACCGCGCCCACGCCGTCCATCGTCTTCAGCTTCGCGCCGTAGCCCGTGACGTCGGCCGTGGTCAGCGTGCCCGACGTGGCGTGCAGGTATACCTGCGTCGGGTCGGTCGCGCCCGGCGGCAGGCCTTTCTCCAGGACCGTGAGGGCGACCTGCGACTCGGCGTTGCCGGGAATGCCGGCCGACGACAGGTCGAACGTGGGCTTGAAGCTGAAGCCGCCGATCGTCAGCGCGATCAGCAGCACGCCGGCGGCACTGGCGAACACGGCTGGCCGCCTGCCGAGCGCGCGGCCGATAGCGGCGAACCGGGCACCCCTGGGCTCATGCTGCCACGCCTTGGACGGCCAGAACACGCGTGTCCCGAGGAGTGCGACCACGGCGGGGATCAGGGTAAGCGCGGCGAGCAGAGTGACCGCCACGGCGATCGCCAGCGTCGGGCCTAGCGAGCGGAAAATGCTCAGCGAGGACAGCAGCAGGGCCAGGAACGACACGATCACCACGCCAGCCGCCGAGGCGATCACCTCGCCCACCCGTTCGACCGCGGTCGCCACCGCCTGCCGCGGGCTGTCGCCAGCGCGCAGCTGTTCCCGGTAGCGGAACATCAGGAACAGGATGTAGTCCGTCCCCACGCCGAACAGCACGACGATCAGGATCGTGCTCGTCTGGCTGTCGGCGTTGAGATTCAGCGCGCTGTTAACGTCCGAGATCAGCCCGGTCGCGACTTCGGAGACGATCCCGATCGTGATAATCGGTGTCAGCGCGATGATGGGGCTCCGGAAGATAATCAGGAGCAGAACGAGGATAAGCACAAGCGTGGCCAGCAGCACGATCCCCTCGGCCCTGTTGCCAGACTGCTCGCTGTCAAGCAGCTGCGCCGCCGCGCCGGTTACGCCCTCATACAGCCCGCTGCCGGCCATCAGCGGCTTGATATCGGCCCGAAGCGCCTTGATCGCGTTCGCGGGCACTGTCTGGCTGCCGTTGACGACGCTGTTTTCCATCGCGACGCCCGCGGCCAGCACCAGGCGGTTCGGCGAAGGGACACCGGCTTTGACGCCCAGGACATTCGGGATGCGCCTGCTGTTCAGTGTGCTCACGATCGAGGCGATCTTCGCCTCGTCGGCGGGCGTCAGCGGCTTCCCGTCCGAGCGGGCGAACACGATGATCGCCGCGGTGGCGTCCACCCGGCCGGCCTGCGGGAACGCCTGCTGCTGCAGGTTCTGCGCCCTGATCGACTCGTAGCTGCTTGGCAGGAAGCTGGCCTCGTTGGTCGTCGTCGGCAGCGCCGGCGCCGTGATGACCACCGCTATCGCGGCGATGATCCACACGGCGATTACCTTCCACGGATGCCGGGCCACCAGGCGGCCGAGCGCGGCGAACAAGCCCCCGCCCGGCCGCCTCCGGCCGCCAGCGTCCCCGCTGACGGCCTGACCGTCCTGCGTCCCCGTCTGGTGAGTCATGTCCCGTCCTTCGAGTTATCGGTGACTGATTGGCCTGAGGAGGCCCATCCTCAGGCGATCGTGCCGTGGTCGGTGACCATGTCGAGGGCATGCACGGCGGTGAGAATGCCGAGGTACCAGGCTAAGGCGGTCCTTTCCGGCGAGGCCGGGGGCCCCCGCATGTCGGCCGCCGACGGGGCGACATCGACGCCGTGCCCGCTGGTTGTGCGGCTATTCGCTTCCTGTGTCCAGGCCGCTGGCACGTTCGATGGTGATGTCGCCGAAGGAGGTGCGGGCGTGTACCTCGACGGTCTCGTCGGCCTCTTCGGGCTGGGTGACGTTCTGCAGCAGGTTGCGGACGTGCCCGTGTCCGGTGCTCACCTCCAGCCAGGCGGCTGTGCCCTTGGCGATGCCGATCTCCAGGTCGCCCGCGGCGGTGCCGAGCACGACCGAGCCGCGGGCCGCCTCGCCCAGGCGGATGCTGCCGTTGGACGTCTTCGCGTCAACACCCGAACCCGCCCGGCCGATGGAAATGGCGCCGTTGGAGCTTCTGATCATCGCGGTGCCCTCGACCTGGCCAATCTGGACCGTGCCCGAGCTGGTGGAGATATCGGCGCTGCCCGCGATGTTGTCGGCGGTGATGTGGCCGAAACTCGTCTTCAGGCGCAGCGGGCCAGTTTGCTCGAGCCAGAAGGTCCCAGCCGAGGTCCTGAGTTTGCACTCCCCGAGCCGCCCGGCGCAGCGGACGTCGCCGGCCAGCGTCTCAAGGGACACTTGGGAATCGCTGGGCAGCTCGATGGACACCTCGACCGACCTGCGCTTGCGGGAGAAGTCGAAGGGCCCTGGCTTCGGCCCGGTGACCCGGACCATGCCACCCTCGTAGTCGACGTGGACTTGCTGAGCGGTTTTCACGTCGGACTCGTCGGCTTTGTCGCTTGGGCGGACCTCGACGACGGTGTCGGTCCGGCTGCTCGCGGTCATCCGCACGTTGGCGCTGCCCAGTTCGAGCGTGACGGAAATCGGCTCGGGTGTGTCGAATGCTGGCATGGCTGTCCCCTCGTCATGGGTTGGTGAGCCGTCCCCGCAGGTCGGGGGCGGTATTCGGAAAGTGGTGTCCGGAAAGCGGTGCGGTGCGGCTACCGCACCCAGCCGGTCAACTGCTGCTTGGACCGTTTGCCCATAAAGACCGGCCCCGGGCGCTCATCGTGGCTGGACCGCTGCAAGGCGGCGGCGGCCGCCCGGACCAGCCAGGCGTTGACCGAGCGCCCCTCCCGGTCGGCGGCGTCCTCGATCGCCGCTTTGAGCTGCTCGGGCATCCGGACGTTGATCCGCGCCGCCGGGCCGTCCTCAGCGACCAGCAGATCGCTGTCCGGCCTGCTGTTCGCCGCGGCCGGAACTTCCTCATCGGCGACCTCGGACGGCCCGGCGGGCGGCAAGGCCACGACGAACTCCACATCGCGTCCGCGCAGCCGCACCTGCACCGAGCCTGGGGCCAGGTCCCGGGTGATCTCGTCGGCGGCGGCCGACAGCGCGTCAAGCAGCGTCATCCGGATCGCCGAATCGAGCGACCCGGCCAGGCGCTCGATCAGCGCCTGCGCCTCCTCGCCGCCGGCCTCGGCCAGCGCGCCGAACTCACGTCCGAGGTTGCTCACATAGGAAGTCACGTTCATGGTACCATCATGGCACAGTAGTGGCACACAAGCAAGTCACTGTGGCCCACTCTGGCGCCGGGTTGGCACCGTCTGGCACCATCTGGCGCCGCCAGGCTGGTGATCGGCGGTTAACCGCCAGAAGTACGCGGTCAAGCGATTCTAGCTGTGCCGTGGCCTGGTCTGGTGTACCAGATGCGGCCGACGGATGCCGGGAAAGACCAGCACGGGCAACCCGACATACACGTGCGACGCCGGCATTAATTACGGGGCTGGCCGTGTTCGAGATACAGGACCTCGCCGGAGGTGTAAGCGCGGTATGCGCTCGTCAGGCGGCGCGCAAGGCGCGGTATCACGATGCCGGTAAGGTCGCTGATTGGTACCCAATCTGTCTTGTCGATTTCGATGCCGTCGAGGTGTATGAGATGCTCGTCCTCGCCGAGTTCGCCGCAGTCGAATACGTAAAGTACCTTGTCGCCTTCCACATCGCTTGGCGCCCAGTCGTGAACGAGCAAGCGCCTGACAGTCCGGTGCAGTCCTAGCTCTTCGAGGATCTCTCGCTCGCAAGCCGATGCCGGGGATTCTCCGCAGTCGACGTAGCCGCCTGGGATATCCCAGCGATTGCCGTATGTCTTGCGCGTTAGAAGAATCCTGTAGCCGTTTACGAACAGCGCCCCGGCTGCAAGCCGGGGTGTCGCGAACTTAGCCGACGGATCTCGCTTCATGTGTATTCGTGGATTTTCACTCGCCTTGCCAGCTTATCGAGCTGGACGCCGGGTTTGCCTGCCGCACTCCGCATCAACGTCACGACTACGCTCCTGCTCAGGTAGTGCTGGCGTACTTGTTCGGGAGCTATCCTCTCAGCCGTAAGTACGGTGTTGAGCGCGTCATCTTGCCTGCCTGTGAGCGCGTATACGCGGGCGACGTCCAGAAGGTAGCGCACGCGCCGTTCCGCCGGGACCGCGCTGGTGTCCAGTGACAGGCCGGAGTCAAGCACTGCCTGGAAATCACCTAGCTCGACGGCGGTGTTAACGCGATGAATAGCGACATTGGTCGGGCCGAACGCGGTCCACAAGTGGTTAGCGTCTTTCCTCAGGCGCCCTGCGGTGTTGGCGGCTTCACGCAGGTAGTCAGCTGTCTTAGGCCCATCACCGAATCGTGAGGCAGCCATGGAGCCGACCAGAAGGAGCGTCCCATAGACCGACAGCATAATGTCGTTACCGCTGATCTGGCCCCGAAGGTAACTTGTCCCAGAATCCACCAGCCCCATTGCGGCTTCAAGCCGCCCCGTAGAGTGCAATGCGAATGCGACCGTCCGGATTAGTGATCCTCGGATCGCTGCGCTGCCTGCCGCGTCAGTTGCATTCAAGCCGCGTTCGGCTGCAATCCAGCCGATGCCCGGCTGACCAACCTTGATCAATATGGACGCAGCGGCTTGATACGCTAGCGCCAGTATCTTCCACGCGGCAGCACGGTCCCGCTCACCGCATTCGCGCACGGCCAACTGTGCATCGGCCAGCAGCACCGATACCCGGCTGGCCGCCGTTGTAAAATGCGACTGCTGGTAAGCGCCAAAGGCAATTGAAACCTCGCGCTCAAGATCCCCGAGCGCAGGAATGTCATCGTGCTGCGCCGAGCCGAACCGGTGATAGTTGAAACCGTAATCAGTAATTACCGCACACAAGTCGCGGATCGCCGGGGGTGGCTCCGGCGCAAATCCCATCTCGTCACCTTGCCCCCGCAACGGGACAACAGCGCTGGAATGAGGCACCATCGGCATGGCGCCTGGAACGCCGGACGCTGTTCTGGTTTCAGCCTCGGTTGTTACTTGCACGTTAGCGCCAGGAATGAGTTCCCGGGAGGCACCCTGGCCCGCCCCGGCTTCCTTGCCATCCGGCTCCCAGGAGGCAAGCAACTGGCCGATCGGATAACCGAACATGTGCTCCAGCACGCGGCACGCATCTGGATGTGGCTCACTTTTGACCCTCCCGGAATACCATCGTTCCCACTGGCGCGATGAGATCGTCAGTCTCGCGATATCCGGATCGTCGTCGCGTTCGGCAAGTTCTCGCGCCGCGCGCCCGAACTGCCGCTCAAACGTCCTGAATCTCTGCCAGTGCCGCTCCGTGATCAGCGCCCGCATCAAAGTAGGCCGCCCCGGCCCGAACTCTGCGGGCTTACTGGGCTTGTCTCCTTTCCCGCTCTCTGTCGACACCGGCCCCTCTGGGCACCCGCCGTCAACTGCCGGCTCTTTCCGCCGCGCCGGCGACTCTTTAGCAGCATTCCTTCCTGCGCTGATGCACGCCTGGCAGTAATTGCCATCGTTATAGCGGCTCAGCGGCTTACCACAGCCGACGCAGGACCGGCCGGAACCCCTAGCGGGACTCATCGCTGCAAACCTCCTCAGCACCCCCCGGCAGGCACTCCCCCCGGAATGTGACCAGACGACCACAATCGTATGCCTGACCCGCCATAAGGCACTGACAAGCACCACCCAGGTGCCTGGCGTGACGCAGGGTGTCTGCCACCTGACGGCAACCGGGCTGTTCTTGTGCACGTGCACGCGCGACCCTTGCGCGTCTGCACGTCTGGCACCCATGACAATCTGTGATTGTTTCATCGTCTCATCTGACCGGCCATGCGTCTCTAACGTGCAGACACGCGCGAGACAATCAGCGACGCGAGACGATCACGCGTCGTGAAAAGTTGATCGTCAGCCAGAGGCTCCCTGAGATCATGAACCTCGCGAGCACCTATCGCAGGAAAGTCACTTGACCATGCTCACCTGCCGGCTGGCCGGGCTTGCGTAAGCAGGCGCGGCCAGCCGGCCTCGTGGCCGGGCCGTTCAGCTGGCACAGGTGAGTTGCGGGTTGCCGAAGTCGGCGTTGCCGTAGTTGATAGTCCCGTTGCCCTCACCGACGTAGAGTTCCAGGACGTTGGCGCCGGTGACGTTCACGCTGGCGTGGATCGTCGGCGTCGAGTTGGTGACGACGCCGCTGTTGTAGACCTGATTCCCGTCGGCGTAGAACTCGTAGTCGACTGCGCCAGTGCCCTTGTCCGAGTCGTCCAGCCCAAGATCGACATTGAACGCGCTGCAGTTGCCGCCGAGGTAGTAATACAGCGTGGCCACGGAGTTGACCCACAGGCCGTGCGGGTACACGACGCCGTGGATGCTCAGTGGACCGCCGTAGTAGTTCTCATTGATCCCGACGGGCCCGTAGCCGTTCACGGCCGACAGCCAGGACAGGCCGTCCAGGGTAGGTGTGCCCGCAGGCGGCGTGTCCACCTGGATCTCGGTCTGCCCGCTCTCGCTGGCGGTCCGTCTTGGGCCCCAGTTATAGGCGGTCGTGGCCGTCAGTGTGTAGTCACCGGCGGCTGTGCCGGCGGGCACGGTCACCTGCCAGGTTCCGTCGGTTTCCTGCCCGGTCGGGACAGTCCCTACCGACACGGGGCTGCCGGTTGCCCATCCGCTCGGCCCGGCCAGCGACAGCGAGACATCGGTGGCCGGAGCGAGACCCTCGTTCTGGAACATGGCAGTGACCGGGACCGTCTGCCCCGGCTGAGCTACCTCGAACTGCGATCCCGGGTACGCGGGGGGAACCTGTGCGGTCGCGGACACGTCGGTCAGCGGCGGGAATGCGTACGCCGCCAGACCCGGCAGCGGGGACACCCGCAGCAGCATGGCGCTCTCGGCCGGCACCGTGGCCGCGATCACTCCGGCGGTCTCCCGCGTTGTATTCACCCACAGGTCACTGACGGCGTAGGCGCCGGCCGGGTGAAGCCCGACTGCCTGTGCTGTTGTGCTGGCCTGCTGCGGTGCCGCCGAGGTGTTGGCGAGCAAGACCGCAACGTCGCCGTTGGCCAGCGGCTTGGCCACGACATCGACAGTGCCCTGCTGCGCCACGAGCTGGCCCTGCTTGCCCAGCGGGTCCTGGTCAACGGCGATGACAGCCCTGTTGCTGAGGATCTGCATCGTGGAAGCCGACATATTGGTCAGGTCGCTGCTGTCGATCAGCGGGGAGGCGAGCTCGGCCCAGATGCTCATCTGCGTCTCCTGCTGCTGGACCGTCCAGTTGTAGCCGGAGGCTCCGGTGAGGAGCATGTCGAGGTCGTTCCAGGCGCCCGGGTGCGCATAACTGGCCAGGGGCAGGTCGTTGGCCAGATGGCCGAAGATCGTGGAATTGAAGTTGGTGGTGAGGTCGGGTGCCACCCGCCACATGTTGGCGATCTGCGACGAGTACGCGACGTAGGGCAGGTAGTTGGCGTTGGCTGGGTTGGCGTCACCGGCCGCGATCGGCAGTTCCTCGCTGAACACGATGTGCCGCCCGCTCGCCAGCAGGTCCTGGCTCATTGCCTGGTAATCGGCCTCGAGGCTGGCGCTGGTCGTGCCCGCGGGGAGGCCGCAGTAGTCGAACTTCAGGAAGTCGACCCCCCAGCTCGCGAACGTGTCCGCGTCCTGCTGGTAATGCCCGTAGCTGCCGGGCAGCCCCTGGCAGGTCGTGTCGCCGAAGCTCTCGTAAACGCCTAGCTCAAGGCCCATGGCGTGCAGCTGGCTGGCCAGCCACGCGATGCCGTGCGGGAACCGTGTCGGGTCTGCCTGAAGCTGTCCGTCAGCGGCGCGCTCGGGTGCCATCCAGCAGTCGTCCAGGTTGACGTACCGGTAGCCGAGCCGGGCCAGGCCGCTTGAGACCAGCGCCTTGGCGTTCGCGAGGACGTCATCCTCGGTGACCGTGCAGCGGTACTGATACCAGTCGTTCCAGCCCATCGGCGGCGTCAGCGCGAGTCCGTTGTACGACTGGCTCCTGGTCTGCCGCTGTGGGCTGATCAGCTGGTGGGCCAAAGCGGCGGGCGCCGTGGCCGCGGTGAGCGCTGCCGCCGCGGACAGTGCCGCGATTAATAGGGCCGGGATCCGTAGCCTGCGCCTTGGGTGATGCATGGGTCCTCGCTTTCCGGTTCGGGGGGCGGGCGGCGATGGCGGCCGGGCCGCGGAGTGCTGAGCCCGGCGAGACGGCAGGCACCGCCGGCGGACCGCGCTGTCCCCGGACAGCGGTGTCGAGCGGCGTCATCGAAGCGGCTTCTTCCTGCGCCGTCCGGACTCGTCTGAGGCGGCAGACGCACACCGATAGTCGCGAGGCCACCCAACCCGTGTCAATATATTTTAATAATTAATTTTTAAATGCTAAAAACTTCAGCCTGGTCGGGGTCGGGGTGGTCAGGGGAGCGGGCCGTGC
>Ga0335074_10013892_pt1 | contig 11309 bp, 20 predicted proteins | sample Lox_Sample_23_FD_206715 | JGI IMG/M metagenome (GOLD analysis project Ga0335074, IMG submission 206715) | Soil microbial communities from Loxahatchee National Wildlife Refuge, Florida, United States - Lox_Sample_2.3 | ecosystem: Environmental > Terrestrial > Soil > Wetlands | place: USA...
TGAACTAGGCCCTATTCCCATACTGGACGAGTGTCACAAACACATTTCATGTCTAATCATGACGCAAATGTTTCAGTAGGCAGAGGAATTAGGGCATTCGTTTCGGGCAAAGGAAAGTTGAGTGAGGCCGTGTTAGTGAGGAGATTTATGGGAAACAGAAATGGTTTCAGGGAAATTTTTAGAGAGTGGCGTTGCGGTTGCTCCGGGGACCGACAGGGGCAGTGGGAATTTTGCGCGGGGCCGGCTAGGCATTTGCGAGATGCGGTAAATTGAATTAAAGTCGAAATTTAGCTTACGATGGTTAACTCTATGCTGAGCAATTCGGGGTTAGTTCATATGACTGAGTTGGAGATTGCAAAAATGAAGACGGAGACGCGTGTATCTAAGAAGGTAGTTATCCCGATGGATTCTGTTGCCCTTGCTGTAACATGTAAATCACCGCCTGTCTCAGCATCAAAGCTTGTCACTCCGCAATACATGGCTCCCAGGAAATAAGTACTAGTGCCGGTCTGTGCACCGCCAGGAACAGGTGCCTCGCTCCGTGTAAAGGAGAAAACAAAGACGGATCTTATTATCAAGGAGCCGTGCGGTGTAGCGAATTTATGAGAAGGAGGGATGCTTCGGGCCACCGATGGGAGACTGCTTCCCAAATCAATATCAAGACATTAGGCGATGAGACGTCGGAGATTTGCACATGCGACGTAACTTAAAAAGGAGTGACCGCATGCCGCGCGCAATCTTAATGCGAGGGGTAGTAATTTATCGCAGGCATAGGAACTCTCTAACGGGCCAGCCACCAATCGGTGCCGGCTAATTTACTTGGTGGCCAATGGCTGAGTGTGCTGAAACAAACTCTGCGACGAACACGTCTCGTCCTTGATGTGCTAACACTCCTTCAGACATCATGTTCGAGAACATATTTACACCAACAGCTACAGCAATAGCAGAGCCAATTACTTTTATTAAGGGAACAGAATTACAAACTACCAGACAACTGGTCTCAGCTTGTCTCCCTGCATAATTTAATAATTTCAAATTACACGTTCTACCTCACTTTACTCGCTTGCTTCAGACGTTTCAACCACCCTCGGACGCTTAACCGAAAGAAAGTCCCCTGTCGAATGGGAGCATGCTCCTTATCGCCACACTGAGTAAGGCTTAGATGCTTCAGACCACGGACCATGCACGCTGATATTATTAACAACACCCTCTCCCATTCTTCTGGTCTTTTTGTATTTCGGTCCATCATCTTGCATCAACATCTTTCTGTTCTGTCGGCACTTTGTCGTCATTCCTTTTGTGCTTTTCGTGTTCTTGCATTTTATTCACGCAAAGCTTGGAACTTTGATAGTTCCAAGACTTGCCTTTTTCCTGTCGCTGGTCGATATTTCATTGATATCTTTTGTCCTTCCGAGCAGGTTCCTTTTTAGCGCAAGGTTGAGGAACGTTTGAGAGTGAATAATGGAACAACAAGAAAGTTGGTGGAGACGAGAATTGACAGGGCGCAGATTGATATGGCATATTTTCTGGCAAGGACTACATTGGGGTCTCTTCGGATACGGATGGTAGTCACCTTTCAAGTGCACACAGTTAACTTGCATTAGGTATTCACAAGAAGCCAACAACAAGTTAGCACTTCTGAATACCCTCAAATACAGTGTATGGACATCTCGAGGAGCAGGCCTAGTCCTTATCGCCGATGGATTTCTCATCATGCTCGCTGTTTGTCGAAATTTGATCCGTTTCCTTCGTCCAAAAATTCGTTTCCTTCCTTTAGACGAGAATTTATGGTTTCATCGACAGACAGCTTACATGCTTCTCCTCTTCAGCATTATTCATACCACAGCCCACTATGTTAATTTCTTTGTATCTTCCCTCCCTAGCATCTTATCCTTGGAATTGTGCTGAGTGTAGAATGTGGAAGCTGTTCGTGCACGTCCAGTTACTGCACTGCAAATCCATTATGCTGAAGCTGGAGGAATCACAGGACATGTCATGCTCCTATGTATGCTTTTGATGTACACTACTGCTCACGCGCCAATTCGCAAGCAAGCCTTCGAGGCATTTTGGTATACTCATCATCTCGCCTTCATCTTTATATTGGCATTGTATACACATGCCACAGGATGCTTTGTACGAGATACAACACAACCCTACAGTCCTTTCGCAGGAGAACTATTTTGGGGTCATTGTATTGGCTATGAAGGATGGAGATTAACTCTCTGGAGTGGAGGATTGTATTTCCTTGAACGCGTTTGGAGAGTGATTAATTCTCGTCGAGACACAAAAATCACAAAAGTTGTCATGCATCCTCAAGGTATCTCTCCCCCGTCCGGTTGTTGGTCAGTACTTACCTCTCAGGAGCAATGGAACTTCAATTCCGAAAACCTTCGTTCAGATATCAACCTGGACAGTGGATTTTCATCAACGTCCCTGCAGTCTCAAAATGGCAATGGCATCCCTTCACCATAACATCATGTCCCACTGACCCGTACGTCTCTGTGCACATCCGCCAAGTAGGTGACTTCACAAAGCGACTAGGACAGGTTTTGGGAACACAAGCTGTTGTAGCTGGAATGGAAAATGCTTTGACAAATGGAAGGAATATGCCTGTTTTGAGAGTTGATGGTCCCTTTGGTGCACCTGCAGAAGATGTCTTGGATAATGAGATTGCAGTCTTGGTGGGTGCTGGAATTGGAGTTACTCCCTGGGCTTCCGTCTTGAAACATATTTTGAATCAATTTAAGAGTGCTCATCCTCCTCAACGTTTACGTCGTGTGGAATTCATATGGTACACCTCCCCCTGCACAAAGCTTTGACAAATTATGCTAATCTTTCCAACAGGATTGTTCCAACAGTCGATTCATTCGAATGGTTCCAAGCACTCCTATCAAGCCTCGAAAAAGAAGTAATCTGGAACGGCCGCGACGAAAAAGCCAATCCCTTTGAAAATCCCGAACAGTTCCTCCGAGTACACAACTACCTAACTGCAAAATTGGACCAAGCCACTGTTCAAAACATCTATCTTAACGATGCAGGAGCCCCCATCGATGCCCTTACGGGTCTCAAATCACGCACACATTACGGAAGACCGAATTGGAAAGCCATGTTTTCGGGGATGAGAGAGGGAATTGAGAGGGGTACGTATATTAGAGGATTGGCGGGACGAGAGAGTAAAGTCGGTGTTTATTTTTGTGGACCTACTCAGCTTGCTAAGGTTCTCAAGAAGGAATGTAAAGCTGCTTCGAGTGAGTTTGTGAAATGTATGCATCCCCCTCCAAGTATCTGACTGACTAATTTTAGTCACTTTATGGAAGGAGCATTTCTAGAGTGAATGGTTTTTATTCAAGCGAGACATTTGGAGTTTTATTCAGTTTGGAGATATATTAGTATAATCGATTCCTAAGCATATCGAGATAGCATACGGAATCTCGGAACCATTTTCACTTTAGAAATACTGTCTTCGTCCCAAAAGTTGTGCCCCTGTCCCCGCTCAAGATCCGGTCGCGATCTGAAGCTGATTGGTCCCCGGAGTAGGCTCCCGTGGTGGTCTCCGCATCAGACCCCACACGGGCCCTCGGACGTTCCCCACTCGCAAACTTCAACATTCATATATAAGACTACTAGCACTAGCACCCTCCGTCAATCCAACATCAGTAATTTGAACAATGACTGAAGCAGGAGACGGAAGATGGGCTCCAGGAGCACCTGCACGTCTAAAAGAATTTGAAAAGATTATCAAGAAGAAGGTAGAGGATAACACAACTGCAAAGTTAGATGGTCTTCCCAGAAGAGAATTACCTGACGATTTACCTGTTCTGCCTCCCGGTGTGTCGAGAGGAAAGTTCAATGCTGCAATTGACGAGTTGAAGAAAGCAATTGGGCCGGAAAATGTCGAATTGAACGATGAACCTCTTATAGATGGTTGGTATCTTGAACAGCCAAAGGTACTTGAAATTCTTCTGTACAATGACTGATGACAGACGCACGATGGATTCCATGTTCTTGATCAAGATGATCTTGTTGCTTCAGCCGTTGTAAGTCCCGGAAGTACTGAAGAAACTGTCCTTGTCGTGAAATGGGCAAACAAGCACAAAATCCCCATTTTTCCAGTTTCCATCGGTAGGAATTTGGGATATGGAGGAGCTGCCCCCCGAGTTCGTGGATCTGTTGTCTTGGATATGGGAAACAGAATGAATCGGGTTTTGGATATCGATGAGGATTCGTGTACTTGTCTTATTGAACCTGGTGTTACTTTCTTTGGATTATACGAGGCTGTTCAGAAGAAGGGTGCAAAACTTTGGGTCGATGTACCTGATCTTGGTATGCCTGCATTCGAGAGTGTGACTAATTGAAGGTGGTGGATCAGTTATTGGGAATACTGTCGATAGGGGAGTGGGATATACTCCCTATGGAGACCATTTTGGCATGCATTGTGGTTTCGAAGTTGTTTTGCCTACTGGCGAGGTTATTCGAACTGGTATGGGAGCGATGCCAGGTTCAAATACGTGGCAACTCTTCCCTTATGGATTTGGTCCGTATGCAGATGGCCTCTTCACTCAATCTAACTATGGAATCGTCACAAAGATGGTACATCTCACGGTATATCATGCTAATATACCAGGGATTATGGTTAATGCCTGAACCGGAAGGTGCACAGGTATTCATGTTCACATTCCCGCGTGAAGAAGATCTCGAAGCCTTAGTGGACATCATCCGTCCTCTTCGTATCCAACAAGTCATCGCCAACTTCCCCCACTTACGTCACGTCCTCCAAGAAGCCGCTGTATACGGCAACAAAGCATCTTATTATGACGGACCAGGTGCCATTCCCGATGACAAGATCGATGAGATCAGTTCGAAATTGTGGATGGGTAAATGTCGATGGCTGTATTATGGGTGCGTTTATGGAGATGAAGCATTCCGCAATGCTCAATTGAATAATATTAAGAAGGCTTTCTTTAAGATTCCTGGTGCTAAATTCTTCCTTCCTGAGGATTCTCCAGAGTATTCTTATCTCAGAAGCCGTGTCAACATTTATTGTGGAAGACCAGATCTTCGTGAACTCGAGTATGCTCCCCTGCCTCTGATTTCATTACCTGGTCTATGAGCTTACACTGACTTGTAGATGGGTCAACTGGATGCCCAATGGCGCACATTTGTTCTTCGCACCTATCTCTCCCGTCACCGGGAAAGATGCCCGTGCACAATTCAAACTCTGCAAAAAGCGCTGCGACCAATACGGTCTGGACTTTCTCTCAACCTACGTTGTCGGCATGCGTGAAATGCACCACATCGCCTCAATCATCTACGACCGCGGTGATCCCGATTGCAAACGTCGTGCACACGCCTTGTTACGTGATCTCGTCAGCGATGCCGCAAAAGTAGGTTATGGCGAATACAGAACTCATTTGATTACGCAAGATCAGGTGATGAATACGTATAATTGGAATGGGGGTGCGTTGTTGAAGTTTAATGAGAGTATTAAGGATGCTTTGGATCCGAACGGGATTATGGCACCTGGACGGTGTGGGATTTGGCCGAGGGGGTATAGGGGGAGGGGATGGGAGATGAAGAGTGTGGATGATTCTAGTACCGGCGAGGATGGAGTCAAGTCAAAGTCGAGTTTGTAGACTGTTAAATTTGGTATTTAAGCTACAAGCAATCAAAGTTCCTTACGTAGCTGCAACTGGATCCTGTTCATGATCAATGGGAATACATGTAACATAATTGCATCTCATCTCAAGGTCATGCTTTCGTTTTATACCGAAACGTCATAGATGTCGGCAGCGGCCGCCAATTGAATCGTCCATTAAAGGGGTATTTATATGTAGTAGTGGTATTTCCAGTCATTCCGGGGTAGATACTCGTTATCTTGGTTACAATGATAGCGTGTTCGGATGAAGTGCCGCCAATTATTTCCCGACTGCGCGTGATGCTCCGTGTGTCCGAAGCAGTCCCCACCAACACCAATCTGATCGCTCCCAAGCAACCATGAATTGATATATGAGATGCGGATTCGGTGTAATCTGCAGGGTTTAAATACTTATGGGTTGGGCAGTTAGTTGGTTGCAAGGGGCTGCTGGACTGGCTGCAATTGGAAGTTGAGTGGGGGGGGGGAGGGTGGACCGGGAGAAGGAGATACATGAAATGAAAAAGCTGAAAATGAAAAAGGGGTGCATCAATGCGATCGAACGTCAACGGTTGGCCAATAGGGGGTTTGTCAGAGGCTAAGCACACACTGGGATCGGCGAACAATCACTCAACCGTAGCAAAGCATGACGATGATTGGACAAAGGTGGGAAATTTATTATGTGCTGCAGCGTGTGAATTGCATGAGCTCGAGCATGGGCGGCAAAGCTGTGTGTCTATTGCACACACCCTCTCGGCTCGACTCTGCAATTGGAGGCATTACAAGCGCGGAGCACCACCACAGCTAAACTCAAAACCGAGTAAACTTTCTTTGCCATTCTCTTTCATCCAGCTTCCCTCCTCAGCCTCACCACCACCAAACTTTATTTTCAATCCCAATTTCTATAGTCAGTCCTTTTATCCTTTTCCTATTCGAAACCCACAAAGCACCACCCTGATATCCCTTCCCTCTCTCCTTATCCCAATACGCCCAACATGCCCTCATCAACAGCAGACTCTCAGAAGTCCTCAGTCATGCATTCTCCCGATCCTTCAATCTCGTCCCTCCCCAATACCGCACCCAAGGGGCAATCGCAACAACAGTTGACTGTGCCGCAGGAAGAACCTTCCCCATTCCCCTTGATGGTAGTCGCTCAGCATGGTAAAGATCCCACTCAGCCCACTCTCCACTCTAATCTCGTTCTTTCAATGCAATGCTAACGTGCCTCCCTTTATAGACTTCCCTGGTGAAGGAGAAGACGAAATCGCTTTTCAAAAGGGTGAAATAATTGTCGTCATTGCAAAAGATGAAGGTTTCGGAGATGGTTGGTGGACGGTAACTACCCTTCTTATCCTTCTTCAGTCTTTTCATTTCGTTCTCTTTCTTTCTTTGTCCTCCTTCGCCTTCTCTTGTACTCTGGCCGCGTTCCATTTGGGAGGTTGGGTTGCAGGTGGGAGGTCTACACGATATGCACAATTAGGCACTTTGCATTGCACATGCATCGGTCTTGCGGGCGTGTCTCTCGGAAGAAATCTTCTCGAGGCCAGAATCTCTCATTTCTATCTCTCTATGACTTATCGGCCTAAAGCGACCGATAAAAGTAGTGGTAGAGTGTGATCTGACGAGATTCAAGGCGAGAGACATGGCGCCAGCTCTATTATCTCCTACTCGCCCTCCCTCTGGACGTTGGTCATGTCAGATTGTTTTCTGTTCTCCTTATTCTCCTGTTTCTTCTTCACGCTATTCTGAACTCTTGACTAAATCTCTTCATCCACAGGGTCGAAATGCTCAAAATCAAATCGGTTTATTCCCTCAAGTCTACACAGCCCCTTATCATCCACCTACACCACCCGTCAGTGAAACCGCTCCGTTGTCGCCAGAGAAAAGTGACGTCAAACGTACTCACTCGACAAAGTCAGAAGGAGTATATTCAGGTTTAGGAATCGAGACAGAAGAAGTCTATGTCGTGGACCATCCGCTCGATCAAGCCGATACGGTATATAGTGACGTTGAAGAAGCCATCGCCGAATTATCGATAGAGTCATCAGCTTCATCACAAGTATCTCCCGAAAGCACGAAATATGAAGCCTCAGAAACATTACAACAACAGCCAGGCGGCTACTCATCTGAAGACGAAATTTCCAAATCTTCAAGTTCTTCCAAGAATTCGATGTTACAGCAAATTCGACAATGGACGCCTCAGGAAGTAGCTGCCTTCATGGTTGATCGAGGGTTCAATAACTATGCATCCAATTTCGTTCGACATGAAATTACAGGCTCGATATTGCTTGAACTGGATTTGTCAATGTTGAAAGAAGTCGATATTATCCCCTTTGGTGTTCGTTTCGGAATTATGCGCGAAATAGATGGTCTCAGAAAATTGGCTTCTCCTGAAGAGCATTCACCGTCTCGCAATGCTAAGAACAGCGTCGGTCTTCCCGCACGAAGTCCCTCACGAACATCAGCTGAAGAATCACCAGACCGATACTTCCGCTCACCAAGACCGTCTCGTCTGTCTCCGCTTCTATCATCAAATACCACCAAACCAGTGCACAAACGACAAAGCTCTTACGATCCCTCTACACCACGCTCTGCCACGTCACCACGTCCGCATTCAATTTCTCACGAATCGCCTCGTTTACCGAATGTCAATGGAAGTTTCCAGGGACATCGATCTACACAGAGCACTGATTCCGGATTTGTCGGACCGATGACTCCGGAAAGTATGGATAATCGCAATGGTAAATTCGGAGCCGCCGGACGAGGAAGAGTTGATTCATCCGATAGTGGATTAGGCCACTCAAGACATGCCTCTGCAGACACACTTATAAAATCACCTACTACCGCTGGACATAAACGACAGTCTTCCAGTTTAGTCACTGTTAAACCCACTACTGGCACGGTTGTGGAAAATCCAATGTCTCCCATTAATGGTACAAATGGATTAGTCTTACCTGCCACGCGAGCAGAAACGCCCACTTCGAAACCAACTGCAAAATTCCTCATTAATCCAAATAGTACCCGCTCACCCGTTACTGGAGGACAAGAAAAAATGGCAAATGAGAATGGTGTTCGTCTGGTGAAAAGTTATTCACACTTACGAAGACGGAGTGATTCGACTGCTTCGCCTACAACACCGTTTGACGAGAAGGAGTCTAATGGCAGTGAGAGTGATTTACATCATCATAGGTCTCAGCTTTTGAAAAATTTATCTGCGAAAGATGCCGTTGCGCAGGCGGATTTTAGTGGATGGTTGAAGAAGAGGACTGAGAAGGGCAGTAGTGTTGCAGGTCTTGCGGTTGGACCCAGCGTTGGCATAGTAGGAGGTTGGAAGAAGCGGTTTTTCGTGTTAAAGGGAAGACGAATTTCCTATTATCATTCTGATAAGGTACGAGACTCCTTCTCGCCCGTCGCTTTATGTTTATGCGATCGTTTCTAACAAGTGTGCAGGATTCAAAGGAGAAAGGTGTCATTGATATTACTGCCCATCGATGTCAAACTACACTTGCAACAACTAATTCATCTTCATCGCCAACCGACGCTCCCTCGAATGGTCCAACACGGAAAATCAGTCTCAGTGGAAACAGTAGGTTCATATTCAAACTTGTTCCTCCTGCACCTGGAACTTCCAGAGCCGTCACCTTTACACCTCAGAAAACGCACATCTTTTCCGCTGAAAATGAAACCGAGTTCAGAGGATGGGTAGAAGCTCTCATGAAGGCTAACATCGGATTGGATTCCTCAGGTATTGTCTCCCTTTCCTTTCTGGGTTTTCAGAACTAATTTGTGGTAGCCCCAGTCATTTCCTCATCAACAGTTCCTTTGATTTCTCTGGCTAGAGCAAAGGAAATGAAATCACGCCCTCCAGCACTTGATCTTGCAGATCCCCATCGTCCTGCTCCCCACAACACAACTATCGCCAATTCACTAGCCTCCTACGTGATTAATTCAGATGGTGGTGCTAAAAAGACCGGAAACGTTGCAGAGCTAGAACCTAAATCACCCCCGTTACCTACTCCTCCGCTGGCTAAGAAGGACGGTGGTATGGAAGCCGTATCTCCATTTGAAATGGAGATGGAGAAGGCGTTGGGCAAGGTTGGGAAGCGGGATTCAGGGAAAACTACGGAGACCGAGAAGAAACAACGTTTATTGGAGTTGAGTATTCCTATTGGTCTCTCATGAGATATCGTTTATTCTTTTCTATATGTTCGGGGTTTGTAAGAATATAGGTGGATTGTTGGGAAACCTGACGGTGAGGTAAAAATTTTGTTATACCTGTTCTTGTGGTTTGCAGGAGACGAGAATTTGTGGGTTCTGGATTTTCAGCTGGTTTTCCTCGATTGTATGTTGAAAGGGCGGCTTTTGTACTTCTCTGGGATTGGCGAGATTGGTCCATTCCTACATAGCGTTTGGTTCAGAAGGGATTCTTTTTTCAAGGCAGGCAACCAATTTGAACATCCATTAAAACATCTTTTATCTTGGTATATCTTAAAAGAGTTTCTTGTGAAACCGTTGCGGGGAAACCGCCACCTAAGTAAGGGGCGTATTGCAGTGCAGCTAGTGTGGCTGGTGCACGCAATCCGAGCTCATTACGTTGTAAATTGAACCGTCCAAGTTATGCTCGGCGCGGGCATAAGTCCCTCATAGAGTCAATTTAAATAGCTAATCCCCTTGATCTTGCGAATTCATTCAGTTCTGTCTTCTGTTGACCTTTTTGTAGAACAGACGGTGTTCAATGTCTGAAGAGAGTAAGAACACTCAAGGAACAGGACATGGCCACACACCATTGACTCCAGTGCAAGGTTAGTAAATCAACACCATCTTGGCATACGAATGTTGTTGACATGACCTAGAACATTATCTGAAGAAGGACCTGTTATCCAGAGAAATAGAGTCTGAGATAAACAATCTCTCATCACCAACGGCCCTATCACGATTCGGCGAGCCCTTCAAACCACTCGATCCATCAAAACCGGTGACCGCCGAGACCACCGACTTCCCCTTCCTACGCTTCGTCTTCGTAAATTTTGTCCAGTCGTTCCCCTTTCTACACGATGACCAGAGAGCGCTCTGGCAGGATAAAGTTCAACCTGTTCGTGTACCCACGTTTATTCCTGTTAACTCTAGTTCCTCCGTCTTTTTGCAGAAAAGAATATCTCCGGTAGTCTCGATAGGAGCGAAACTACAAAACGTGAAAAGATTGCGAAAAGATTTGAACGATTGATATTATTATTGCTATCTTCTGGCCTCCGCACGGCTTCAGGAAAGGAAGAGAGTGTTGCTAATCCCGAATGGAATGACGAGGAGAGTAGAGGGCCCCTGACTGAAGCAAGTGAGCAACAAGTATCTCATTTTGCGCCGAGCATTGGGACGGCAGAATCGGGATTCGATGTTAACGTCGCTGGTGTGCGGAAGGTAGGTCAAAAGAGAACACTCAGGGAAAAGCAACATGCGGAGTTTATGATTTGCACTAAGCGAACCGGGAAGGACGATGTATACGTTGCCCGTCGGTATGGCGCTTTCAAGAAATTATATCACGATGTATCCTTCTGTCGTGGAGAAAGCTAAGACAGTAGCTCCGTAATGAGTTCCCAGGAAAAGACATTCCTCGCGTCCCAGCAAAGAATAGAGCATCTACAGCGGTACCTGGGCTCCGAACGGCAGTGGCAGTAGTCTT
>Ga0335074_10013893_pt1 | contig 11309 bp, 11 predicted proteins | sample Lox_Sample_23_FD_206715 | JGI IMG/M metagenome (GOLD analysis project Ga0335074, IMG submission 206715) | Soil microbial communities from Loxahatchee National Wildlife Refuge, Florida, United States - Lox_Sample_2.3 | ecosystem: Environmental > Terrestrial > Soil > Wetlands | place: USA...
TGCGGCAGCTGCAGAAGCTGCCAGATCTGGTGCGTAGCTTCTTCAACGCCAAGACCACGCGCTATGCCCGTGCATGATGGCAATTATTATGGGGAGGTTAATAGGAGTACGCTACGCTGTCGAAGGTACCATTCGTAGACTGGGTGATACCCTCCGCATTAGCGTGCGACTGATTGCCACGGCCACCAGCAAGCAGATTTGGGCGGATCGCTTTGATATGACCTCGGAGAGTCTTGCAGTTGGGCACGATGCCGTCATGCGCCGTATCAGCACGGTGATTGACTCGCGAATGCTTGACGCCGAGATCATGAATAGTTTTCGAGAACGCCCGCACAATCCCAATGCGCTTGATCTGCTCTTCCGGGCATGGTCTCTGTTCAAAAGATCAGACGAGCAAAGATACGTCGTCGAAGCAAGTGAGTTGCTGGAGCAAGCCCTGCAACTGGCACCGTCCATGGTGCCGGTGCTCTTGAGTCTCGCTGATCGACTGATCCACAGATTTGTTACTCCTGATACGAGCGATTGGGGGAACCCCGACCTGATCGATCAAGCTCACAGACTATTGTCGCGGGCTGAGCAGAGTGAACCAAATGACGAATGGCTTATGTTCTACCGGGGTTCGCTGCTTCGAGCGCGCGGCCATTGGAGCGAGGCGAGCCTGATACTACGGCGGCTGATTGCTCAGCATCCGAACAACCATGCTGCCCATCATATCCTTGCACGTTGCTCGATGATTATGGGGCGGCCAGGAGATGCAATCGAATTTCTTAGAAAATGTTTGTCCCTCGACCCTTTACCGCCGCTGAACAGGATTTCCTACGCGACAATTGGGAACTGTCTCCTGTTGCAAGGCAAAGCGTCGGAGGCAATTGAGTGGTTGCAGCGTGGCCTGAGCGAGACTTCTGAGAACGAGCGGGGAAGCCAAGGCCAACAAAATCTGCATCTTGCGAGTGCCTATGCATTGATCGGCGACATTGACAGTGCAGCGCGTATTCTGAGCGAGGCAAACCGATCTTGGCCGTTTGCGACAATACGTAGTCTGTGTCCGTTCTACGAACCACGAGGTCTGCCGGGACTTATATACGTTGGACAATTCCGGCGCATATTTGAAGGGCTGCGGCTCGCTGGCCTGCGCGAATATGCGGACGAGGCATCGGATTTCGGTGTTTCTCCCCGTCAATCGCTATGGCCAGATCCGATCGGAAGAACTCCCCTCTCTTGCCCCGGCGCAATGACGATACAGACGGAAGAACTGGTGGCCCTGCTTGAGGAACGCTCACCAGTTCTGATCGACGTTGCTCTGGGTAGCTGGGGCAAATCGCTACCTCGGGCTATCGGCTTGCAAGGAGTGGGTTACGGCTCCGAGTTCTCCCAAACGGTGCAGGACAGGTTTAGGCGCAAGATCATCGAACTCACCAACGGCGATCGTGCGGCTCCAATCGTCGCTTTCTGCGTGAACTCGGAACGACTGACCGCATACAACCTTGCGTTGCGATTGGTTTGGCTCGGCTGCACAAGCGTATACTGGTATCGAGGTGGCGTCGAAGCATGGCAAGCGCATGACCTGCCAGGACACGATCTCACGCTACAAGAATGGTAACTCACGGGAGCCAAATGATGGTAGGCCGTTGTCGGGGAGGAGACTCCGGGACCACTGCTGGATAGCCCAAACAGAATGCGCTAACTGGCGTCAGGTCGGCTGGGATTTTGAGCTTTGCCTTAGCAGATGCGGTGCGTAGCCACAACATCGGTGACCCGACCCAGCAAGTGCCCAGACCTCTTGCATGGGCCGACAACATGAGGTTCTGGCCGGCACGGCAGCAGTCCTCGACCCGCCCTGATATGATGATCACGACAGGAGCACCCCAGAAGACCTGGAAACTGGACCTTTCGGTCCATTCCCATCCCGGCTCGTTGGGATGGTTATCCCTAGCGTATTTCAATGCTTCATCGCCATAAACCGAAACCCGTTCGGCCCCGTCCACCACGTTGAACGTCCAAGGTACTTGCCCGCTGTGGGGTGGGGGAGCTTGGGCGGCATCCCAAATGATCTCTTCGATGAGATCGCACTCAACAGAACGAGACGTGTACGAGCGCACGGATCGCCGGGTGTGTATCGCCTCGATTGCATCCACGAATAGCCTCCGTCAGGAGCAGGCTCAATAGTTAGCACGCCTGGACCACGCCCATCGCCTTCCGATTTTAGCTCCCGACGGCTGTCATCAGAATACTCGTAAGACCATCGACGATATTGTGTCGGGCAAGATTCGCCGCGCGGAGAGTGAGGACGTCACCCTGAAGGGGATCATTGGATCGCGTTCGACAAATCCGCGTGTCACGTTGCCGCTTCGATGCCTCTGATTCACTTTTTGGTGCAAGATGATCTCGGTGGCATCGTGATCGGGGAACGGAGGCCTCGACGTGATGAAAGCCCTGGCCATTTGGGCACCTTCGCCATACCTGAACGTGACCCCGGTCGAACAAGAAGACTCGCGATGGCTGGTAACGATATCTGGCGGGAAGCGCGCTTCCTGTCCGCTTTGTGGCGTGCCATCGCGTTCGCGTCATAGCGTCTACTCCCGCACGCTTGGCGATCTTTCCGCTCAGGGGACACCGGTTACGATCCGGGCGCGAGTGGGTCGCTGGTGCTGCCGGAACGAGCGATGCGATCGCCAGAACTTCGCCGAACGTCTTCCGGCACTACCAGCGCCTTCTGCGCGTCAGACCGACCGCTTGGCGGAGATCGTCAGGTTGTTAGGCTATAGCGCGGCCGGGCGCCCCTCCATTCCGGTGCCGGACGCGACAACTCCTGGACGATATGATCCGCGCTCCGGCAAGTGGTACTTAATCTTTTGTCATATCAGCCTGTCGGGGTTTCCGACCTGAACAACAAAAGCGGAGCGGCCCACAGGCGGGGGCTAAAATATTACCTTGTCGAACCGCATGGCTAGAAGAGGCGCGGCCCCCAGTGGCGAGATGGCGCGGCAATGATGGTGGGTCACCGGGGGCGATGGCCGGTCGGCGACCGAACCGCCAATTTCGGCAGGACGTCAAACGTACGAGCGCGCCGTCGGAGGAGATTGCTTCGGGGCGGGCCTCCCAATGACTTGGAAGCAGATCCATCCAGCCGCGGGTCAGCCGCTTCGGCCACTGGTCAACCCGCAATGAGGTTGGTTAGCCCTTCACCCCGCCCGCCGTCAGCCCCGCCGTCATCCGCCCGCGGAAGCTGTAATAGATGATCAGCGGTGGCACCGCATATACAATCGCCGTCGCCATCATATAATTCCACGGCGCCTCGTCACTGTTGAGAAACTGTGCCAGCGCAACCGGCACCGTCATGTTGCGCTTCGACGACAGCAGCAGGAACTGATAGAGATATTCGTTCCATGCCAGCAGCAATGCATACGTGCCGACGGCAACCAGCGCCGGTGCCATCATCGGTAGGTAGATGCGAAGGTAGATCTGCCACGGCGATGCGCCATCGATGCGCGCCGATTCGTCGAGCTCGATCGGGATGCTGCGCCCGTATTGCGAGAAAATGAAAATGCCATACGGAGTAGCGAACGTCACCTCCGCCGCAATCACCGACCACAAATTATTTGCCAGCCCGTAATCCTGCATGATCCGGTAGAACGGGATCGCCAGGAACGACGCCGGGATCACGTAGGTCAGCAGTGCCGCGTTGCTGACCAACCAGCCATAGCGGATTCGCATCCGGCCGATGGAAAAGCTGGCGAGCGAACCGATCAGCAGAGTCAGGAACGTGACCGCGATGCCGACATACAGGCTATTGCCGAACTGGTGCCAGAAAAATTCGAGGTACCAATAGCCCTGGGAGACAACGATCCAGAAGCTGGCAAGGGACGGATGCCGTGGCCAGACCGCATCGCTGAACACGTCGCCATGCGGCTCCAGCGCGACCATTACTATGTTGTAGATTGGCAATACCGTCCAGACGATCACCAACAGGCCGAAGGCAAGAGCCCCCGCCTCGGTCAGTGCGTGCCGGCGGCGGGCGCGCCTTCCGGCCAGCCCAACCGCCCGGGCTGCGATCGTCGCGCTCATAGCTGCACCTCTGCCGTCTTCAGCTTGCGCATGAGAATGATGACCAATGGGATCATCAGCGGCAGCGCCGACATCACTGCGGCGACCCCAAGCCTGGGCTGCGCCATATCGAAGGCGTCGCGGATGCCAAGAGTCGCCAGCACGTGCGTGGTGTTGGCTGGGCCGCCCCCAGTGACAAAGTACACCGAATTGAAATCGCCAAGCGTAAAGATCGTCGAGAGTAAGGTGCAGATCAGGTAAAGATTCGCAAGCAGGGGGAAGTTGATGTGCACGAACTGCCGCCAGCCGGAGGCACCGTCCACCTTGGCCGCGTCGTATAGGTCCTGCGGTATGGCCATGCGGCCGGCGAGAAGGATCACCGTCCAGAACGGCATCCACTTCCAGATATGCGAGTAGATCGCCGAACCCAGTGCCAGCCAGCGACTGTTCAGCCAGGACGGGCCATCGGCACCAAACAACGCGTAGATGATGTTGTTGACCAAGCCCCATTCGCCATTCAGCATCCAATGGATCGAGATGAAGGTCGGTAGCGCCGGTACCGCCCAGGGCAGCACGTAGACCATCAGCAGAGCCTTGACCCACCAGCCGCGCCGCATGAAGAAACCGGACATCAGCAGCGCACAGAACATCTTCAGGTTCACAGCGACGCCGATGAACAAGACCGTGTTCACCAGCGTGTCCTGATAGATTGGGTCAGAGAACAAATCACCGTAGAGCGCGGGATTGCTGCCCAGCCACATGCCGTAAACCACAGGATACACGACGAAAGCCAGGAACACCCCGGTGTAAGGGATAAGGAAAGCCAGCGCCCAATTATACTCCGATCCGCGAAGGCTGCCCTGCAAGATGTGCCACACGGTCGTATGGCGCCGCATGCCAGGAGCATGAAGCTCGATGACCGATGCGCTGGCCATGCTCGCCTCCTAGCTCTGCTCGATCGGATATTGGGCGAATATGTCGTTGATGCGTTTCGCTGCCTTCCTCGCGGCCGCCTCGGCTGTCATGCCGCCGTTGATCATGTCGATCCAGGCCGTCGACCAGACATGTTCGTTCTGGACCTGGGCATAGGCCGGGTTGAATGCCCAATACGCCGGCACGGTTTCGCCCAGAACGCCCTGCTCGCTGTAGGCCTTGCGGTGCGGGTCCGCGGCCCACCATGGGTCATTTCGCACCGTCGCAGGCATTATCGGAATGTTACGACCCAGCCCCACCTTCAGCCATTCGTTGTTCACCTGTGGTTGAATAAAGTATTTCAAGAAGTCCTTGGCAACGACCACATTCTTGGCGCCTTGTGGAATCAGCGCATTGACCACCGTGAGTTGGCTCGGCACTGGCCTGCCTTCATTGCTCAGCGGCAGCCCCATCGTCACGATATCGTCGTAGTCCTGCTTTTCCTTGATGATGGCGACCTCGGTCGAGATGGTGCCGTCGATATCCATGACGATTGTCTTGGCATGGAATGCGTTGTTGTCGTCGGCATCATTCCAATTGATCGCGCTGGCCGGAACGAAACCCTGCTTGTACGCCGTGGTCGGATAGGTCAGTGCCTTGAGCACCGCGGCATGGACCTGCGCATCGTCCAGATGCAACTGGCCGTTCTTGGTGACGATGTCCTTACCGCCATAGGCAATCAGGAAATAGTGGAACGTGTTGTTTGGGTCCACACCGTTGGTGGTGATCTGGAGGCCAAGACCGTACACATTGCGCACATGCTGGTCTCGCAGCTTGGTTTGTACTTCTTTGAAGAAATCCCAGAACGCATCCCAAGCTTTCGGGATTTGATCGATCTTGTAGCCGGCCTTCTCGACCAGTGATTTCCAAATGTGGACTGGCAGCACCGCGCCGGTGAACGGCACGCCGTAATAGCTGCGGCGCTTCGTCACGCTGTTGTAGCACTGAGCGGACAGCAGCGCGGTGTCGCTGAACTGCGCCTGTTGGGTCGCCACCACGTCGCTGACATCGACCAGCTTCCCTTGCCAGGCGTACAGCGCGACGATTTCGGCCGGATTGGCCGGGAACAGGTCCGGCACGTCACCGCTGGTCAGCGCGGAGATCACCTTTTGGCGATGCGGCGCGAACGGAACGATACTGTAGTCGATCTTGTTGCCGCTCGCCTTCTCGTAGTCCGCAACGACCTTGCTGAATGCGACATCTTCCTCCTGTGCGAAACCCTGAACCCACCAGACGACAGCCGTCGTCGCCGCGGCATTGGCGATGTAGGGGCGCGCCAGTTCTCCTCCGGCTGCGAGGCACACAGTCCCCCGCAGCACCGAGCGCCTGCTCAGGTTGCCCATTGTTCGTTCTCCCTGTCAGCCCGCTTTGGGGCTACGCGTACCGTTGATCGGCCGACGGTTAGATTTGGGGCGATTCAGCGCGTGACAGGAAAGTCCTGTCAAGAGGATTCAGCCGGCGCTTCGCTACGGGGCCTCCGCGGGTTCCACGGTACATTCTGAAATTTGGCCGAAATCGGGGCTACGAGCTACCCGGGCCTGGTGGGTACTGGTTACTGGGACGCATATGCTGGCGAGCTTGCATTTAACGACCGTATGATCCATATATCGAACATGGCACAGCAAACCTCACCGCAGATGCCACGCGGTCGGCCTCGAGAGTTCGATACGGACGCCGCTGTCGAGCGCGCCATGGGCGTCTTCTGGTCACGTGGCTATCACGGCACATCACTCCCTGATCTGCTTGAGGCGACGAACGTCTCGCGCGGGAGTCTTTATGCAGCCTTTGGCGACAAGCACGGGCTCTTTCTACGCGCCCTCGATCGCTATATCGACGATGCTCTAAAGCGGCTCGATACCGAACTCGATCCACGGAATGATGCCTTGGCGGGCCTGCGAACCTGTTTGGCTGGTTATGTCGATCGCACAAGCGGCATTGCCGGCAGACGCGGGTGCCTGGTGGTGGCGACCGCCATGGAATTGGCCGCCCACGACACCGAGGTGGAGCAGCGCATCCGGCGGTTCTTCAAAAGAATGGAGACGCGGCTGACAGAGTCGCTGGCGCGCGCGCAGGCGGCGGGACAACTGGCCGACAGCGTCGAGCCCGCGACAGCCGCCCGCTTGCTGCTCTGCCTGGTCGAAGGCATGCGTGTCGTCGGCAAGGCAGGATCGGACCGCACCATGGCGCAAGCCGTGGTCCAAACCCTCATCGACCGCTTCGCAAAGTAGAGCATCTTGTGGCCGGACCACTGTTCAGGCATGCCTATATATGGACCACCCGGTCGTGAAAGAAATTCCCTTGTCACTGACCCAAATCGCTTGCGCGGTGCTCGTGCCCTTGTTTTGGGGCGTGCAGTTCGTCGTCATCAAAGTCGGCCCGACGGCGTTTCCTCCACTGTTCTTCGTAGGTCTACGCTTCGCCGCCGTCGCGGCAATTCTGCTGCCGTTCGTCGGGCGACCAACCCGGCGCGAACTCGGCCGATGATCGCCATCTCGGTCTTCCTCGGCGGCCTGAACTTCGCGCTGTTCTTCGTCGGGCTGGGGCAAGGACTGGCGAGCGTGTCGGCCGTCGCCAACGAGACCTCGACACCCTTCACAGTTCTCCTCGCTTGGCCATTTCTCGGAGAGCGACCTTCGACGCGCGTTGTCATCGGCGTTGCTCTGACATTCGGGGGCGTGGCGCTCACTGTGGCGGAGCCAGGCGCCTCGATGAAGATCGTACCGACCCTGGTCATCGCCGCCGGCTTCGCCTGGGCCATCGGGAGCGTGCTTACGAAACGGTATGATCCGCTCGAACCGCTGAAGCTCATGGCGTGGCTGTCGCTCTTCACCGTTCCCCAGGTTATGGCGACCTCCCTCGTGATCGAGCATGGTCAACTCGCATCGCTTCATACAACCAGCCTGACGGCTTGGTTGGCCTTCGCCTACACTGTCCTGCTCGGCGCGATCGCCGGCTGGGCCCGTGGTTCTGGCTGATCGCCCGGTGCCCGATGACGCGCGTGGCGCCCTTTGCGCTGTTGCAAACCGTCTTCGCGGTCGTCGCTGGGGTCGTCTTCCTACGCGAACCCCTGACTCCAACGCTCGTTGCGGGCACCGTCATTTGCATCGTCGGCGTAGCCATAACCCAGAACCGATCCGTCGCCGGACATAGCCTGCCGACAGTACCCCGCGCATTGATCGAGCCAATCCAAGGAGAATGCCTGTGAACCCGGAGACGGTTGCGTATGAGTCGCTACGCATTGCCGATATGCGGTTTGCCTATCACCGCGCAGGCCATGGTGGCGTGCCGATCGTCCTGCTGCACGGTTGGCCACAAACGTCATGGGCCTGGCGCCGGGTGACATCGCTCCTCAGTCCGGTGTGCGACGTTGTCGTCCCCGACCTGCCGGGTTTTGGCTATTCGTCGAAGCCCGAGGGGGGTTTCGATAAGAAGACGATCGCTCGCCGTCTCAGGGATTTCGTACAGGCGCTCGGCCTGTCACGCATCGCGCTTGCCGGCCATGACCCGGGCGGGCACGTCGCCTACGCCTACGCCGCGCAATGGCCGCAAGAGATCAGCCACCTCGTCTTCATCGAAAGCAGCCTGCCGAGCTTCGGACAGGAAGAAGCGATGGACGTCTCGAGGGGCGGAAGCTGGCACTTCGGCTTCAATATGGCCGGCGATATTTCCGAAGAACTCGTGCGAGGCCGGGAATACCTCTTTGTCGACCACTTCATGCGGCGCGAGAAGGTCGGCCTTTTCGATCCCAACTCGGCGAGCATGGCCGATATCGATCAGTACGCGCGGGCGCTGGCGCGACCCGGCGCCCTGCGGTCCTCCTTCAGCTATTACCGCACCCTTCCCATCGACCGGGACGATAACCGCATCTGGGGACAGACGCCGCTCTCCATGCCGGTTCTCGCCGTCGGTGCAGCATGGGGATACGGCGCGGCGTCGGCGCGAACGGTCCGCCGGGTGGCGAGCGATGTTCAAGAAGTGCTGATCGAGCACTGCGGACACTACCCGGCGGAAGAACGCCCGGCCGAACTGGCGACTGCGATCCGGGATTTTCTTACCAAGCCGGACTCCGCGCCGACTCCATGACCGGAGCCAAACGATGCCGTAACACACGAAAGGAAACACGATGATGTTGGAAGGATTTCAGCACCGCATGGTGCGCGTCGGTGACGTCAACATTCATACCGTCATCGGCGGCGAAGGACCGCCACTGGTTCTCCTGCACGGCTTTCCGCAAATGTGGTGGGAGTGGCGAAAGGTGATGCCTCGGCTGGCCGAAACGAACAGCGTCGTCGCTGTAGACCTACGCGGAGCGGGCCATTCTGACTGCCCGCAGGGCGGCTATGACAAAGTAACCATGGCAGCGGACGTCCACGCTGTCATGCAGGCTTTGGGATTTGAGCGCTACGCCGTCTGCGGGCATGATATCGGTGCAATGGTTGCGCTCGCGCTGGCCTGCACGCAGCGAAGCGCAGTGACCCGTCTTGCGGTCCTCGACGCATCCCAACCCGGATGGAGCCAGTGGGAGGCCAATTGCGCCAAGCCTGCACTTTGGCACTTCGCTTTTCACCAGAAGCGCGATCTGCCGGAGCGCCTGCTGTTTGGTCGGGAATACGACTACGTCTCTACCTTCATTTCCGATCGCGCTTTCGACCACGGTGCCCACACGAGCGAGGACACGCAGGTGTTCGCGCGCGCATTGGCGCGACCCGGCAACACACGGGGTGGTCTTGAGTGGTATCGGGCCTTTCCGACCGATCACCGCAACGCGCAGGTCTGGAAACAGGAAAAGCTGGCGATCCCGGTCCTCGCGCTAGGTGGGGAACACAACTATGGCCCAACGATCGTCGCCATGTTGGAGGAGTTCGCGGAGAATGTCTCCGGTGGCAGTATCGCCGGCTGTGCCCACTGGCTGCCCGAGGAACGTCCGGTCGAGACGGCGGATGCGGTGCTGAAGTTCCTGGCCGGCTGACGCGTCGGGGCAGGTATTTCCACGGCTGCTGGCACACACTCTTCCAAAATGACAGGACAATATACGGATGGCGAAGTTCGATTTAGTGCATGGGGCGTTCCAGGGCGTGTGGGTCCATGCGCGGGTCGCGCGCCCGCTGCGCGAAGCAGGACATGAGGTCTACACGCCGACACTGACTGGGCTCGAGGAGCGCTCCCACCTGGCGCATCATGCGATCAATCTGGATACACACATGCAGGACATCGTGAGTGTCTTCAAGTACGAGGATATCACCGATGCCATCCTGTACGGCCATTAACCATGCCGAGGGGAGACTATATCACCGCGGCATGACATATCGACGTTGTAAATTCGTTATCTCGTCGGACGGCATTTTTGGAACACTTGCCGACAGCCCACGGCACCAGCGCTGGAAGCGGTACGGTTGTCCGACGGCCACCTGTGAGTGGGCATCGCATTCCACTGCCGCCGACGCTGCCGGGGCAGCATCGACGGTGAGCCGGGCTCAGAGCGATTTGAGGTTGGTCGCCGCGGTTTTACCCTTCTGACCACGTTCCTCGTCGAAACTGACCTTCTGACCTTCGTTCAAACCACCGAGGCCCGCACGCTCAACCGCGGAGATGTGAACGAAGACATCCTTCGAACCGTCATCCGGCTGAATAAAGCCATATCCCTTCTGAGCGTTGAACCACTTGACCGTTCCTTGCGGCATCGCAATTCCCTCCGTGTAGCGCGGCGGCCCACAGGATGCGGACCGAAATACTTTTCAATAGGGGAGCACCGGATGCGACAAGCTCGCAAGACAGGGATAGACCGCCCCGGCCGAAAAGCACCGTAGCCGGTACATAGAGGGGCCGAACCATCTCTGCCAGAGCAGATTGGCGCCGCAGCACCTTCAGTTGCCAGCAACCGTGCTAAGCCGGGCGCCCCAGCCGTCGACGCAGCGCCCAGGCTTGGCGCGACTCGTTGCAGCGTGTGTTTGGCGCGGCCGTCCGCCAGGCGGCCCGACATCCAGGGCAACCGCACGATGGTCGACCGCTGCGTACGCGCGGGCCGCGTTGCTGATGGATGGCGTAGGCGACGGAGTTGGACTTCACCCTTGTGACGCGGTGATGGTTTTGCTCGAGCAAGCCGGCGACGACCTTGCGCGCGGCATAGTAGGCGTCGGCGACGAAGTAGAAGCGTGCGGGGATAGCGGCGATGCCGAGGAGGGTCAGCATCTTGTCGAGCAAGGTGCGGCGGTCGCGGTTGGACCACACCACGCCCTCGTGGATGCGGATGGCGAGCGGCACGGCGAAGGCGCTGGCGGCGGCATGAACCAGCA
>Ga0335074_10013894_pt1 | contig 11309 bp, 10 predicted proteins | sample Lox_Sample_23_FD_206715 | JGI IMG/M metagenome (GOLD analysis project Ga0335074, IMG submission 206715) | Soil microbial communities from Loxahatchee National Wildlife Refuge, Florida, United States - Lox_Sample_2.3 | ecosystem: Environmental > Terrestrial > Soil > Wetlands | place: USA...
GTTCGGCCTTGATGAGGGAGCCCTGCTGATCGCCGTTGACATCGTCCACGCGCTAGCGCTCGTAGGCACTTAGCGCCCCGTATACCCTTCATATGAAACCCGTGGCGGTCAGGTGATCCGTCAGGGGGCATCATGAGTGGCCGGGCGTATCCTCCGAACGCGGGCATAGGACGCCTGGGATCCCAGACACAGGACCTGTCAGCAGGCCGGGCGCGGAGCCCGCAAGCCAGCTGACTCAGGGAGGAAATAGAAGTGATCGACTCGAATCTGCTGCTCGATCAGCCCGATGCTGTCATAGCAGCGCTGGCGCGCAAGGGTGTCTCCTCCGATGTCGTCCTGTCAGCGCGGGATGCCCTGATCCGCCGGCGCAGTACCTTGTCCGAGGTTGAGGTGCTGCGAGCCGAGATGAATGCGCGCTCCAAGCAGGTCGGGAAGCTGATCGCTGCGGGCGACCCCAGCGCGGCCACCGAGCGAGAGGCACTCGCGGGCCTGAAGTCCCGCCTTGCCGAGGGAGAGGCGGCGCTTCGGGAGGCAGAGAGCGAGTCGCGTTCGCTTCTGCTGGTCCTGCCGAACCTGCCGTCGCCGGACGCACCCGAGGGCTTCGACGAGTCGTCTAACGTCGTTCTTCGAGTTGAAGGACCCTCTGCTGACAAGTTCAATCCGGCGGACTACCGGCCGCACTGGGAGATCGCGGGCGATCTGGGGATCTTCGACCCTGAGCGTGCCGCGAAGCTGAGCGGTTCCGGGTTCTCGCTGCTTTACGGCGACGGAGCCCGGCTGATCCGCGCCCTCGTGCAGTTCGGCCTCGACCTCAACCGGGACACCTATCTTGAGGTCCTTGTCCCGCATATGGTCCGCACCGAGGTCTTCGAGGGAACGGGTCACCTTCCCAAATTCGCCGAGGACGCCTACAACACGACCTTGGACAACCTGTGGCTCATCCCGACTGGCGAGGTTCCCCTGACCGGCATGCACCGGGGTGAGCTGTTCGAGCCCGATGAGTTGCCGAAGCGCTACATGGCTTACTCGGTCTGCTTCCGGCGGGAAGCCGGCTCTGCGGGGAAGGACACCCGCGGGCTTCAGCGCCTCCACGAGTTCCACAAGGTCGAGCTTGTCCGCATCTGCACGCCGGAGACGGTCCAGGACGAGTTCGGTGCCCTGCTAGCGGACGCCGAACGGCCCCTCCAGCTCCTGGGACTCCCGTACCGGGTTGTTGACCTCGCCGCGGGCGACCTCACATTCTCGTCTGCACGCATCTTCGACCTGGAAGTGTACGCGCCCGGCGTCGACCGCTGGCTTGAGGTCTCCTCGGTCGGGAACTTCACCGACTTCCAGCCCAGGCGAAGCAACATCCGGTACCGCACCGGGTCCGGCCAGACCAGGCCGCCCTACTACCTCAACGGGTCGGCCCTGGCCACCCCCCGGATGTGGGCTGCGATCATCGAACACGGCCAGAGGAAAGACGGCACAGTCGAACTGCCGGAACCGCTGGTCCCCTACATGGGCAAGAAGGTACTGGAGCCGCGGAAGTAGCCGCGTCCTTGCTACCCGCCGGGGACGCCTTCAGGCCCAGACTGGCCAGAGATGTCCCCGGATCACCGCGGCATGGAACTGCTGTCCCTCGCCGAGTACCCGGAGCCGTTCTGGAGGCCCTGTCAGCCCTAGCCGCAGACAATCAGCACCCGGGCTCGGCCCTGTGCTGCCGACTGACGATCCCCCGCTCCGGGCCGCGTCGGTGACCACCGTTGCATCCGGAACCCGGTCACCTCGTCAACGCGACGGCGGCGTCCGCGGCCGAGGCGAACAACTGCCGGCGCGCTGACTTGGCCGTCATCCACCCACGGTGCTGCCACTCCCGGCCGGCCAGCGAGTCTCCGGCCATCACCACCTCGCCGAACGGGATGGAGCGGTAGCGGGCGATCGCCATCAGCGCGGACGCTTCCATCTCGACGACCAGGCACCCTTCCTCCACCCGGCGCGAGACCCGGGCCCGGGTCTCGCGGTAGATGGCGTCCATCGACCAGCTCAGGCCGTGCGTCGTCTCCACGCCGGCGGCGCTCAGCGCGCCGGCCAGGCTCTCGGCCGGACCCGGGTCAGCCGGGACGACCCGGTCGGCAGGCAGGTAGTGAAAGGACGTTCCCTCGTCGCGCACAGCGCCGGTCAGGATCACCGCGTGCCCCATCACCAGTTCCGGTACCAGCGCCCCTGCCGCACCGCAGGCGATGACTCCGCGAACTCCGCGGGCAATGACCTGCTCGAGCATGGCGCCGGCCAGCGGCGCCCCGACTCCGGGATGGAACACGCCCAGCCGTACACCCCGGTGCTCGATCTCCCACAACGATGCCGGACCCATCTCGCTGTGCAGGCGGCACACGGGCCTCGCGTCCTGACGGCCGGAGAGCTCCTCGACGACCTCACGGAAGAAGCACGCCACAGCGACCGCCGGCGCATCGACCGGACGGATCAGCCGGCCCGGCTCGATGACCGCCTCACCGGTCAGATCCTCATCCTCCAGCAGCGGAAGTCGTCGGCGATCAGCCGACTCAGACAACACTCTGCACCTCCGCACCTCCCGTCTTATCGACGCGCCCGTGTAGGCCGACTGATGCCGATAAGCCCTCTCATGGCTACCGGCCTGGTGTCTCCTCCTCGAGGCGGCCGATGACCTCTAGCCGGGCCACCTGCCTGCCGTCCGGTCGCCGGCGCGCAACCTTCTCGTCGACCCAACGGCGGCCAATGCATAAACATACGGCCGGTGTGGCTACCCACGGTGAGCACGTTATCGGCACACATTCCGTTGCGTCGCCGGCTTATCTAACGCAGGATATGCCTTGTCAGCTAGCCGCTAAAAGGCTGGCGGCTCCTCATTGATCGTTTATACGGCACCCGTGCAGCCATTGACCTATTCCCGTCGCGGACCACTGCACTGCAACCCGTCCATCACCGCCGAGCGTCAAGCCCGGACGCGGTGATCATGTGCGCGGTCCCGTCAGCCAGCCGATAGGACAGGCCCGCGATCGCCGCCTGTCCAGCGTCCACCGCGCCGGCCAGGATCCGGGAGCGCTCCAGGAGCAGAGCCACGGTGTGCCGTACCTGTTCGGCGATGAAATCACTGTCCTGGGTGCGCCCGTCGGCGCGGGCGGCCAGCACACTAGGCGTGACCTTCTCGATCACGTCCCTCACGTACCCGTCCGCGATCGCACCACCCTCGACCGCGGCCCGCGCCGCCGCGACCGCTCCGCACGAGTCGTGCCCCAGCACCACGACCAGCGGGCAGCCGAGCACGCTCACCCCGTACTCGATGCTGCCGAGCACCTCAGCCCCCAGCACATGCCCGGCCGTGCGCACCACGAACAGATCACCTAGCCCCCGATCGAAGATGATCTCCGCCGCAAGCCGGGAATCCGAGCAGCCGAACAGCACCGCGAACGGAGCCTGCCCCGGCGCCAGTGCCGCCCGGCGGGTAGCGTCCTGATTCGGGTGCTGCACCATCCCCGTCACGAACCGCCGGTTCCCGGCCAGCAGCAGCTCCAGCGCCTGCACCGGAGCGAGCACAGAATTCTCGGTCATGGCGGCAGACTACGATGCCGAACGCGGTTCGATGTCGCCTATCCCGGGCAGTTGTCCTGCGGCCTGGTCTGGGTCAAGAGGAAGTATCCATGAAACTGGACGGGGATGACCTGCTACCCGACGCCGGGCTGGTCACTACCCGCGCCATCACCATCGCCGCGCGGCGGCGCAGGCGATCGGGCCATGGCTGGTGCAGATGGGCAGCGGCGACGGCGGCGCCTACACACGGCATGGGCAGGACGGCGGCCGTCTACCACGCTCATTACCGCCATCTCGTCCGAGTCGCCGCGCTGCTGCTGAGGGACAGCGCGGCGGCTCAGGAAATAGTCCAGGACTCCTTTGCCTGCCTGCACCATGCGTCGCGAGCCTGCCCGATGCGGATGAGGCACTGGGTTACCTGCGCCGGACCGTGATCAGCAAGGCACGCGCCCACGCGGCAGCCCTGCCTCTCCCGCCCCGCAGACCGCCGGCCGACCCGGCGGCACCAGTCATGAGCGCGCTTCGCGATCTCCCCGCCCGCCAGCGCGAGGCAATCGTGCTCAAGTACTACGCGGACTGGTCAGACCCGCAGATAGCCGCCGCGATGGGAATCAGCAGGCAGATGCTGAGCGCCCATCTCCGGCGCGGCCTGTCCGCGGTCCAGGCCGGAACCGATCCCAGCCGGGGCGAAGGAACCTGACCTGGGCTTGTGGTGGCCTCGATGCCGTGCTGGGCTCACCAGCTGCGCCGACGCGGGAGGACGTGTGAGGACGCGGGAGGACCAACGGCCGCTGCCTGATCCTTCACTGCACGGCGCCGGCCGCAATAAGCTGCAGGCGAGATGCGTGTGCTGATCGTCGGCGGAGGGGTCGCCGGGCTCGCCCTGGCGGCGATGCTAGCGCGCCAGGGCCGCGAGCCGGTCGTTGCCGAAAGGAGCGGTACTTACCGGGACAGCGGCTACGGGATCTCGCTGTACCCGTTCGGGTCGGCGGTGCTGCACGGGATTGGCGCTTATCCCGGCTTCGCCGCCGCCAGCACGGAGCTAAAGACGTACGAGATTGCCGGCCCACGTGGCGGCGTGATCCGGTCGATTGATTTCGCCCGGCTGATGTCCGGCCATGGTCCCACGTACATTACTGCCCGGAGCACGCTGATCGGGCTGCTCCGAGCGGCGGGCGGCGAGCGTATGGATTTGCGCATGGGGACGACCATTAGCACGCTGCGCGAGGCCGGTTCGCAGGTCGAGGTGTCGCTGAGCGACGGCTCGGACGAGCGGTTCGATCTGGTCGTCGGCTGCGGCGGCCTCCACTCACCCATCCGCGAGCTGCTCTTCGGACCCCAGCCCGGCGTGGACACCGGCTGGGTCGGATGGACCTGGTGGGGGCAGGAGGGAATCTTTCCGCCCGAGACGGCGCGCGAGCTGTGGCTGCCAGGCGCGTTCTTCGGCGTCTACCCGATTCCGGGTCGCGCCATGTACTTCGTCGCGGTCCCTAGTGCCGCTGCCCCGGCAGACGGGCGGCTCACCGAGGCGGAGACGGCGGCGAGGCTGCGCGCCGCGCTGGGCGAGTCGGCGGCGATCCCGGAGATCAGGGCCGCACTGGACGAGGCGAGCCGGTTGTGGCCCTGGCGGCTACGCGACGTGCGCTCGCGGCAGCTGCGCAAGGGCCGCGTCGTGCTGTGCGGCGACGCCGGGACAGCGTTCCTGCCGACCGCGGGGGTGGGTGCCTCAGCCGCGCTCCGCTCCGCCGCCGCCCTCGCAGACGAACTCTCCCGGGCCGACGCCCGTCTCGTCCCGCTAGCTCTAGATCACTACCTGGAGCGCACGACCAAGCCGACCCGCGCCCACCAGCGCGACTCCCGCCGCCTTGCCCGTGCGATGTTGCTGCAAAGCAGCGCACTCTGCCGGGGTCGCGACATAGCCACACGCCATATGCCGACCCGTTTGATGATCGGCTCTATTCTCGCAGCGATGCACGAGCGGGTCTGAAGCCCCAGCGGCGATTGCACGACGCTAGGGGGCGCCGTCCTTGGATAGCGCCCACTTGGCTTCGCCAACCAGGGTCACGGCGTCAAGGGGTCGGGGCGCCCCCGGCCCCCACGGCGGCGCCGACGGGCTGCCTCGCCTCCGCCGAGACCGCTGCTTTCCGCCCGGGCAGCAAGAACACGGGGATCAACGTCACCGCGACCAATAGGACCGCGACCGTGAATGTTGTACCGAATCCGTGCGCCACCGCGTCCGCACTAGTCGCCCCCTTGGTCTGGTTGGTCAAGATGACGGTCATGATCGCTGCTCCGCACGAGCTGGCGATCTGCTGAATTATGTTCATCAGCGTGGAGCCGCGAGCGATGGTCGGCCCGGTGAGCATCTGGATCGCCCCAGTGAACAGCGGCATCATCGTCGCACCCATGCCTAGGCCCATGACGAACAACGCGCCGAGCACCAAGGTGTAGGACGTGTGGCCACCGAGCTGGGTAAGCACGGCCATGCCGAGGCAGATGACGACTAGGCCAGGAACCACGATCTTCTTGATCGCGACGCGGTCGGCGAGGAGACCCGCGATCGGCATCGTGATCATCGCGCCAATGCCCTGCGGGGCGACCAGCAAGCCGGAGTGCAGGGTGTCCTGCAGGCGCGCCTGCTGGAAGTAACTCGGCAGGAGCAGTACGGCACCGAAGAACGACATCGCGAACAAGAACATGCCGACGACGGACAAGGTCAGTTGCCTGTTCTTGAACAAACGGAGGTCGATCAGCGGGTATGCCGGCCGGAAAGCGTGCCAGACGAAGGCGGCGATCAGCGAGATGCCGACGATGCCGGACAGCAGGACCCTGGTGGCGATGACCGTCCCCTCAGCCGGAATCGACGAGACCCCGAACAGCAGCAGTGCCAGGCCGGGAGACAGCAGCAGCATGCCGACGAAGTCAAAGGACTCGGACGGGCTTGGATTGTCCTTGGGCAAGACAAGGAACGCGTAGATAAGTGCCGCGATGCCGATCGGCACGTTGATCAGGAAGACCCAGTGCCAGCTAGCCACCTCGATCAGCCAGCCGCCGAGGATCGGACCGAGGATGGGTCCGAGCAGCATAGGCACGCCGAGTACCGCCATCACCCGCCCGACTCGATCGGGCCCGGCGGCACGCGTCATGATCGTCATGCCAACTGGCATCAGCATGCCACCGCCAAGCCCCTGGATCACCCGGAACGTGATCAGCTCGCCGATGCCTCCTGCCGTACTGCACAGCGCCGAACCAGCGATGAACAAAACGAGGGCGGTCATATACAAACGCTTGGTGCCGAAGCGGTCTGCGGCCCAGCCGGACAGCGGGATGACGGTCGCCAAGGCAAGCGTGTAACCGGTCATCGTCCAGCCGACGGTCGCGTAGCTGGTGTGGAAGGCAACCATGAATGTACGCAGCGCCACGCTGACGACCGTGATATCCAGGATCGACATAATGGCGCCAAGCACCACGACACCGGCTACCTTGAGCACCTTCGCGTCGAGCTTGGTGTCGGCGGTGGCAGCTGGCATGCTCCGGCTCCTATCGGTTTATCTGCGCGGATCTATCCGCGTTCGGCAGCGATAGTCGGTACCCAGTCGCGTACCCAGGCGGCATCGCCCGCCGATACGGCTGCCGCTGGGCAGGCCGAGCCGAAGCCGACCTTGGCACACATGAAATGGTCAATATCCCCGTTTAGGGGCACGTTACCCCCGTTTAGGGGCACGTTACCACGCACGTGTTCGCCAGTTGCCGCCGGGCGTGCTCATCGCCAGCGTCCGCGCGGTGCCGCCATTCACCGAACTGGCCGCGCCTGGCCAGCCAGCGGGCAAGCCCGTGCTGGCCCAGGTGGCGCGGCGTGAGAATAACGTGGAAGTTTACCGCGTCGTGTCCGTCTGTCATACGTATACGACGGGTAGACTTCCACGTTGCGGTAATCCTCCACGTTATCCAGCTCTGATGGACTTCATCGGAGCGACCTGGCCGGGCCGGCCGCCGGGCAGCCTGCGCGATCGTCCGTGGCGCATAGATAGTTCTGCACAAGAAGTATTATTATTCTGTCACAGTAAAAACTTGAAAGCGGCCGATGGGAATCTGCGAGGCGTTCATGGCGCGGCTGAACCCTGGCGTCCCGGGTGCGCGGCCATGACCGGGGACAGTCCGGGGCCACGGCCTGCCGAGTCTGACGCCGTGTCCGAAGGACTGGCACAGTCCGTCGCGCGGCTTCGCCGGGCGCTGCGGCGCGGTGCCCGGCTCGCCGATCCGGGCAACCCGCTGACCGTGACCCAGCTGGAGCTGCTGGCTACGCTGGCCGACGTTCCCCGGGCTGGCCCAGATGAGCTGGCGCGCCTGCTGCGGATGCGGCAGGACAGGGTCACCGCCATGGTCAGCAGGCTCTGCGGGAAGGACATGATCCGGCAGGAAGCTGGCGGCCCGGACGGGCGCACGGTACATCTGACGGTGACTGACACCGGATGGCGCAGCGTGCAGGCCTGGCAGGCGACCAATGCCGCTGTCCTGCACCTGGCGCTTGCCGGGCTTCCCGAGCGGCAACGCAAGGCGCTGACCTCGGCCATCCCCGCGCTGGCCGCGCTGGCCAGCGCGGTCGACCGGCTGGGCGGCGGCCCGGAGCCGCCATCTGACCGGCCCGCTCCCTCGTTACCGGCCTCCTCCTGTTGTGTGCGGCAGGATGTCACTGATGGACGTAGGTGCCAGGGGCCGGCTCTCTCGCCGGGAAGCCGCGGCTGCCGGCGGACGTGACCGCCGCGACCCGGGCACCGGAGCGTTCGGCCAGCCAGCCGACCCAGTGCTCCCACCAGGAGCCCTCATGCCGCTGGGCGCCCGCCAGCCACTGCTCGGCATCGGGCGGCGTCTCGGGGTTGAGAAAGTAACCGAGCCGGGGGTGCTTCGGGTCAGCTACCACGGTCTGGATGTGGCCGCTTGAGCACAACACGAACTGAGTACGCCCGGAAACCATCTGCGTCGTCCGGTAACAGGTGTGCCACGGCGTGATGTGGTCGGTGCGCCCGGCCACCACGTACGTATCGCAGGCGACACGTGATATGTCGATGGGGGTGCCGAGGACCTTCATGGCACCCGGGTACACCAGCTGGTTTTCCGCCACCATGTCCAGAAGCTGCCGGTGGAACGCCGACGGCAGCCTGGTCGTATCCGCGTTCCAGGCGAGGATGTCGAAGGCCGGCGGGTCCTGGCCGAGCAGGTAGTTGTTCACCCAGTAGTTCCACACTAGGTCGTTGGGGCGCAGCCAGGAGAACATCGACGCCATCTGCCAGCCGTCGATCACCCCCGTGGGCAGCGACACCTTCCCGGCGAGCTTGAGCGTCCGCGGCGTCGCGAACAGGAACATGCGGCCGTCGCTGTCGCAGTCCAGCAACGTGACGGTCATCGTCGCGGAGTGGACCCGGTTATCGCCCGACGCGGCCAAGTGCGCCTGCACGATCGCGGCCATCATGCCGCCCAGGCAGCCGCCCATGATGTTTACGTCGGGTGAATCCGACACCGCGCGGATCGCGTCGATCGCCTCGATCGTGGCCTGCGCATAGGTGTCGAAACTCCAGTCGCGTTGCGCGCCCGTGGGGTTGCGCCAGCTGATCGTGTAGACCTGGACACCGTGCTCGACCAGGTACTCAATCATGCTACGGCCCGGCGAGAGATCCAGGGCATAGTACTTGTTCACCTGCGGCGGAATCACGAGCAGCGGGCGCTGGTAGACCGTGTCCGTGTGCGGTGTGTACTGGATCAGCTCGAAGACCTCCGTCCGGTGAATGACCGAGCCAGGCGTCGCTGCGATATTCTCGCCGACCTTGAATGGCCTGCGGTCGACCATCGACGGCATTCCGTGGTTGTGCAGCAGGTCAGAGGTCATGTTCGCCAGCCCGGAGACAAGGCTGGCGCCACCAGTGCCGAACGCCCGCTTAAGCGCCGCGGGGTTGGTCATCAGGAAGTTGGTCGGCGCCATGGCCTCCCGGAGCAGGACAAGCGCGAAGCGCAGCCGTTCCAGGTTCATGCCCTCGATACCGAGGCTGTCGGCGTAGGGATCGACCCGTGACCCGTAATACAGGTATGTCTGCATCAGCATGCGGAACATAGGATGCTCCCGCCACAGCGGATCGGCGAACCGCGTGTCCCGCTTATCCGGTGCGACCTCCGACGTGCCCGCCATGATCCGCAGCAGCTCCTGGGCAGCCCTGGGCATGTCCCGCGTCAGCGTGACCGGCTGTCGCACCGCCTGCTCGCCGAGAAATGTCATGAACCGCACCGTGGCCACGGTCTGACGGGTAACCAGCCCGGTCATGATAGCCGCTCCACGATCATTGCCATTCCCTGGCCACCACCCACGCACATCGTTTCCAGCCCGATCGTCTGATCGAGGGTGCTGAGGTCATTCAGCAGCGTGGCCAGGATGCGTACTCCGGTCATGCCGAACGGGTGTCCGAGGGCGATCGCCCCGCCGTGCGGGTTCAGCGTGTCGCCGAACGGGTCGACGCCGATACCCAGAGCAGACGGGATCACTTGCGCCGCGAAGGCCTCGTTGATCTCCACGATGTCCATGTCATCGATGGTCATCCTGGCCCTGTGCAGCGCCTGCCGCGTCGACTCGATCGGGCCGAGCCCCATCAGCTCCGGTGCCAGCGAGCTGACGCCGGTCGACACGATGCGGGCAAGCGGCCGGATGCCGAGCTGCTCGGCAAGGACACGTGACATCACCACGGCTGCCGCCGCACCATCGTTGAGCGGGCAGGAGTTCCCGGCGGTCACCTTACCGCCCTCGCGGAACACCGGTTTCAGCTCGGCGAGCTTTTCCATGCCGGTGTTCGGCCGGGGCCCGTCGTCGGCGGTCATGGTCAGCCCGGACAGCAAGGGCACTGGAATAATCTCCCGCGCGAATATCCCGTCTTTCCCGGCCCGGACCGCACGCATATGGCTCTGCAGGGCGTACCTGTCCATCTCCTCGCGGGTGATGCCGTACTTCTCAGCCACGTTCTCCGCCGTCTCGCCCATGCTCATGAACGCCTGGGGGAACCCTTCCGCGTTGCCGCGGAACAGGCGAGGGTTCTGCGTTTCCGGCTGGTCCGCGAACTTGCCGAGCGGCGAGCGAGTGCTCGACTCGACGCCTGCGCACACGAACGCGAGTCCCTCGTCCGCCTTGATCGCGTGGAAGGCCATCCGGAGGGCTTGCAGCGACGAGGCGCAGTAGCGGTTGACCGTGGTGCCCGGCGCGTCGATCCTGGCGAGGATGCTGATGATCCGTCCCATATTGTGTCCCTGTTCGCCGCCGGGAAGGGCGCAGCCGCAGATCACGTCGTCGATCTGGTGCCGGTCCAGCTGCGGGATCCGGTTGAGCAGTTCGCTGACGACGAAGGCGCCCAGGTCATCGGGGCGCTGGTCGATGAGCGAGCCTTTGACGGCGCGACCGATCGGGGTTCTGCCGATGCTGACGATAACGGCCTCTGACATCATGAACTCCTTTGCTCATGTGGCGCATCTGGACGATCCGTAGTGCCGCTGACCAGCACGTCCAGGGCACCTTCCACGTTGCGGGCGCGCAGGAGCCTCTTGTCGTGCTTACCCACGCTCGTGCGCGGCACTGCGTCCAGGAACGCCCACTGTTCCGGTATCCACCACTTCACGACCCGGCCGGACAGGTGCGCGCGTAGCTCCTCGGCGGTCACCGTCTGGCCGGGTTCGCGGACCACGCAGGCCAGCGGCCGCTCGCCCCACCGCTCGTCGAACGTGGCGAT
>Ga0335074_10013895_pt1 | contig 11309 bp, 9 predicted proteins | sample Lox_Sample_23_FD_206715 | JGI IMG/M metagenome (GOLD analysis project Ga0335074, IMG submission 206715) | Soil microbial communities from Loxahatchee National Wildlife Refuge, Florida, United States - Lox_Sample_2.3 | ecosystem: Environmental > Terrestrial > Soil > Wetlands | place: USA: Florida...
GTCGGCAGAGTCGCTGCCGTAACGATCGGCGATGCGATACGGATGCCTTCATAGTGGCCAAAGAAGAACAGCTTATCCCTGAGAATAGGTCCGCCTACGCTTGCACCATACATATTCACAACAGAACGGGGCTTCCGGGCGATGTTGCCTGGAGAATCGTTCGCATGTAGAAAGTAGTCCTGCGCGTTGAACAGCGATCCGTTATAGATTTCCGACAAGTCGCCATGAAATCTGTTCGTGCCTGCCTTGGTGATGTAATTGACCTGCGCCACGGCGTAGCGGCCCTGATCGACGGAGAAGGAATTGGTGTTGACGGTCGCTTCCTGCACGGCATCGAGACCGATGACGAGATTGGTGGACAGGCCGATGTTCAAGCCGAGCCAGGGATCATTGGAATCGTAACCGTCGAGGATGTATCCGTTGGATGTTGCGGGCAAGCCATTGAACTCGACGTTGCCGTAGCCGCCAGCAGCCTTCGCATCGCTCGCAGAACCAGCCGTGTTCATCAAAGCGCCTTGGGCAAACTGTGCGATATAGGTGAGGTCCTGGCCGGGATTTGGCAGGTTCTTGATGGTCTCCGCCCCGATGGTGGTCGTGGTGTTTGGGTTGTCGAGACTCAGCAGGCCCTCTTGTGCCGAGACATTCACCGTTTGCGAGGCAGAACTGAGTTGCAGCGTGAAGTTCAACGCAACATTGCGTCCCACTAATACCGGCGTCGGTAGTGAAATTGCCGCCGCAAAACCAGAGTCCTGCACGCTGACCTGATACGTCCCAGGATTGACCTGCGAGAAGAGGTAGTGTCCGTTCGTGTCCGTGGTTCCGGTTCGGGTTGCCTTCGTATTAGTTTCCGTCGCCGTAACTACCGCGTTGGAAACGAGAGCGCCGCTGGCATCCGTGACCGTGCCGGAAATGGCGCTGCTGGTCCCACTTTGTGCGTGAAGCAGGCATGGGTTAACCGTGGTTAATATCGTCAAAAGAATCAAGGTGTATTTCCATGCTCGAATCGAGTGCATCATAGGTCTCCAGTTGTCTTTTGTCGGCTCGCCCCGGTCGGGGTCACAAAAAGGCCGCCGTGCTCATTTTAGGCAAGCCTAAATCTATTAGGTACGCCTAAAATGGAATTGTGTCAAACCATCCTGGATGCGAGGACCGTACATGACAACTCGCCGTGTCAACGTGAATACGGAGTCAGTAGACAACTACCTGAAGGCGATCTTTGCGCTGGGCGGAACCGGAGAAGAGCGCGTGACCAGTACCGCCTTAGCGGAGTGTCTTGGAGTTGCTCCTGCGTCGATTACGAACATGCTACAAAAGCTCGCATCGGCTTCGCCTCCGCTTGTGCAGTATGAACGCCACAAAGGTGTTCGCCTGTCCTATGCGGGCAGGCGTCGAGCGCTGGAAATTGTGCGCCACCACCGGCTGCTTGAGGCGTTTCTATATGAAGTGCTCGATTATCCCATCGAAGAGGTCCATGACGAAGCAGAGCGGCTAGAGCATTTCATCTCGGAACGATTGGAAGAGCGTATCGACGCAAAACTCGGTCGGCCAAAGTTCGATCCACATGGACATTGCATCCCGGCTTTGGACGGGCAGATGCCGACGCAGAACTCAATGCTATTAACGGACGCAGGAGATGGCGATGTGTTTGTCGTCGATAGCATCTCTGACAGGGATGCGTCTACATTGAAGCTGCTCAAGTCCAAGGGGATAACCCCTGGGAAACGCTTGCAGGTAAGGCGGCGAAATGGCGGCGGCATTTATGCCGTCGCTGTCGGTGGGTCATCTAGGACACTAAGAATCTCTCACGAAGCGGCTACAGCCATCAGAGTTCATTGCGTGACGGTCTAGCTGATGATCGCGTGTAGAAACATGTGGGCGAAAAAATTCTATCGTTGGATATGGCGATACACCGCATTCGGACGTCGGCTTCAGTTGTCGTATGGCTGCTGTGTGCGGTGTTAACCTGCCTGGCAGTTGATTCACCGCACTGCAACCGCTGTGGTGGCTCGATCCGGTTGCCGCTCTGTGTGCGATTCCAATTTTGATTGTGGAAGGGCGACGCGCCCGGAAGGGAGACAGTTGCGGCTGCTGCTGAATGCAAGTTTTCAGAGCGCCAGTCCAAGTCCAGCAGCCGGAGTCTTGTTCAGGGTTGCCGCCTGTTCCAATCCAACACCCGCAATCGGACTCTGGTCTTTGCTGAAATTAATCGCGGAGGCTTTGCTGACATCGCGGCTGAGGCTTTCCGCAAGTGAAGCCGCATCGTTGGTATAAATCTGCGCGTCGTGCGAGGCCCGCGACACCGATACATAAGCAAAGCGGCTGTTTATCAATTCAGGATGAACGTCGGTATCCATGTTGACCAGAACACGCTCGGATGTAAGCCCCTGCGAACTGTGCGAGGTCACGGCATAGCCATGATCGAAGTGCCGTATCTCATCCGGGTTGAATGAAACGATCTTTGCTTTACCGCCATCCATGCGGACAGTCACTTTTCCGTCATCGATCTGCTGGATCGTGCCGAGGTCGCGGTTGGCAACGTGCATCTCACGATTCGGAGCTGTCCACTGGATGCGGTCTCCAGTAGCAAACTCCCGCTCGATCTCGCGGTATGCGGAGATTCCGCGCAGCCGCGATGGGTCATAGGTCACTTGCTCTCCGCTCTGTTTCTGCACGGTGATGAGATTTTCCTTTGCATTCGTCGTGACGACCTGGGCATAGCTTCCGCCTTCGATTCCAAGTTCCTTGCTCCCACGAATGTAGTGCAGAACATCCCCGGCCTGATAACGGGCAGCCCATTCCCGATCTGCGCCGGTCATGTCATTGCGCGGCGTTAGCACGCGCAAGGTGTGGTTGGTTCTGTCTACGACGCTAAGCTCCTGCAGCTCCTGCCGCACAGCCTGATTGATGGCTCGGCGCGAAGCATTATCCGGCGAAACGATGATGGTGTTCTCAGGCCGGGCGGCATACTCTTTGGCGATGGCGGCGATGCGCTCCTGCGGGTCTACGATCTGCGTGATGCGGCCCTGCTGCTCAAGCATCTGGATACCGATTGCAGTTTCGTTCTTCGACAGATGCTCGACGGCTTTGAGCAGTTCGGGGTCTTTCTGGCGCACGATCTGGTCAAGCTGCGCTGTACGCATACCGGCCTGCTGCAACTGCTCGAAGGGCTTTCCAGCATCGACGCCCTGGTGCTGACGGATGTCTCCGATGAGCAGTACCTTGTCCTGCTGGCCGATCTTATTGAGGAAGTCACGCATCTGTCTGGTCGATGCCAGCGAGGACTCATCGACCATGTAGAGGCGCTTTCGGGCGGGGTCGTCGCCGTCTCGACGGCTGCGGGCGAGAAAGCCCTGCAAGGTATCGGCGGGTATACTGGCGTCGCGGAGCTGCTTCGCCGCCCGCGAGGTCGGAGCGAAACCCTCGACGGAATACCCATTCTGCTCCGCTCCCTGCCGGATGGCATTGAGCGCGGTCGTCTTTCCGGCCCCGGCTGTTCCTTGCAAACCCTGTACCTGGTCGCGGGAAATCAGCACTTCCTCGACGACTCTTTTCTGCGCCGCGTTTAATTGTGGATGCGCCTCGGTGAGCGGGACGGCCTTTTCTATCGGCATGATCTGCGGTGTATGGTTCTGGCCGCCGCGCACTTTCTGGACGATCTCGTTTTCCGTCTTGATGGTCTCTGCCGTCGTGAACCGGCGTCCGATGTCATGCTTCTCCCCGGCGATAAGCTGGAACTCGCCGGAGGCGACACGCGCCTCGAAGCTGGCGCGGACCTCCGGGTACGTCATCTCACCCATCCCAGCGCCTCTTCGATCTGCTGATGGCGAAGACTGGAGGCATCAAGGTACTCCTGCGTGTAGCCTTTGATCTCCGGTGCGCCGCTGCGACCGGCCTCGATCTCGTAGCCCAAAGCCCGAAGCTGGTAGGTGAGATGGGACTGATAAATCGCCGTCGCGTAGCTCTGCGAATCAAATAACCCATGCTCCTGAAGCGCCCGCATCTGGCCGTTCTCGCGCTCGGTCATATTGAAGATGACGACATGGGTGTGAAGCTGCGGCGCGGCGTATCCATCGACCGGACGGGCGGTGTCGTGCTCGAACTTTCCGGCGACGAACTGGCCGGTCGTCTCAGCCGGGCGGTTGCCGCCGATGCGGGCCTGGGTGTATTTCTCCAGCTCATTCAGAGCGGCGTTCACGGCCTCCCGATGCGCTTCCCGAATCCGGTCATCGCCGCCCACAAGCGCGGTAATTGAGATGGACTTCGGCGCGGAGAAGGTCGCATCCCATCCGGCGCGATGCTGCACCGAGGTGATGGTTTTGCCGTCCGGGGCCTGATACTCGAAGGACTGGCGATGGCGCACAAGCTGTTCGCCAGTGACCGGGTGCTGGCCTTCGGTAAGCCGCGTGAACTCTTCTGCACCCACAGCTCCCGACAGACCAAACTTTTCCGCCTGTCTGCCATGCCATTCACCCGCAATGGTATTTCCGCGACTCCAGTAACTCTGCTCCGGCGAGGTGAACTCCGTCCGGTGATACTGCTGCGCCTTCTCCGCATTCAGGGCTTTTGAGATTCGTAGCATGGCGGTCTCCTAACCCTTGAACGTGAGGCTTTGCTGTTCGGTCTCGGTCACAGTGACAGGTTCCGGCTGTAGCTCCTGCGCCGGGGCTACGGTTGTGTTCTCTGGTGGCAGTGCGGCGGCCTCCGGCTCCTGCGCCAGCTCCGCAGGGGACGCCTCCGGCCTGCCGCCGCGTATGTTTTTCGGGTCATAGGGCAGCTTGTCATCGGGGCGTTCGCGCAGTTCAAACGGCTTGGCAATCTCCGGCATATCGAAATATGGAAACGAGAAGTACGTCACATAATTCTGGTACTTCATATAGGCGTGAAGCTCGGCCAGGCCGGAGATTTCCGACTCCAGAACCAGAGGCTCTACCTGCCGCTCGATGGCAAAGTTTCGGCCCGCGCGTGTGCCATCGAAGTGCGTCTCGCGCAGCCGCTCGGTCTCTACCTTGCCGATGAATTTGCTCACCCATTCCCCGGCGTTCGGCTCCTTCGTCGTGAGCCAAACGCTGGTAGCAGGCTGCGACAGCATCACCTCGGCCAGATGGCCATACAGGTATTCAAGCTGCGCCTTGCCCTGGAAGCCAAGCACAACCGGATTGCGGCTTTTGCGATTCTCTGTGATAGCCGTATGAAGCTGCGGAAGTTTCTGCAAGCTCGCCAGCTCGTCGATGACAAACCAGACACGCTTCTGCTCTTTGGTCGGCTCATTCAAGAGCCGCAAAACCAGCCAGTCTATCCAGAGACTCTGCAACGGGCGTAGGGCCTCGCGCTCTGCCGGAAGCGAGGTAAGGAAGATCCAGCCCTGCCGTTTTTCGGCCCACTCCGTAGCCGTCCACGCGCCGTTGCCTTCACCCTTCTTTGGCAAAAGACGCAGGCTATCCGCGACCAGGCCGAGGGAGCCGAGAACACCGGCCCGCTGCTGGTGTGCTCGCGGGTCGATCAGGTGCGCGTGTTCGGTCCCTTTGAGCCTGCGGTCGATCTCATCCGGGTTCGACATCCACTGCACCAATTCGTCCGGCGTCGGCCCATAAGCCATCAGAAAGGCAAAGATTTTCTGTGGGCTTTCGATGAAGAACTCGCCCTTGCGGTCCTGTGGCGGCTGGAACAAAGATGCGGCCAGGGCTTTTGCTTCCGAGCGGCTGCGAAGTTCTTCCGCTGGCCCCCAATACGGGCATCGCTTGTCCAGAGGATTGAGGATTACATCACCCCGCGTAGGGTCATAGAACCGTTTTACGAACTCGCGGGCCGGGTCATAAACAATGGCCGAATCACACCGGCTGCGGACCTGCCGGAGTACCTGGAAAAGCAGGGCACTTTTTCCCGCGCCTGTGTCCCCGATGATCTGCATGTGCTGTGCCTCGGCCTTTGCGGGAATGCGAATCATCTCTTTCATGTCATCGGTTTTGAAGCCGATGCCGTCACCCTTGACGGTACGGTTGAACGCCTGCGGCGTAAGCCGTTCCGGGCCTTTCAATCGCCGTCCATATTTCAAATCCTTCTGCCGTCGAATATCCTTCATGGCTGCGAACGGAAGCAGAATAAGGAAGGCTCCCGCGCCACAGAGCAAGGGTGTTTTGTAGATGGTGGAGAGGTCTCTGCCGTCATAGATGACATCTCTGAGATACACGCTCAGGCGTGCGTCCACATAGCTCCGCACGGGGCCGCGAAACAGCAGGTCATATCCCCGCTGGCGGGCCTTCTCCGACAGGGCCAGCGGAAGCATTCTGCCTCCAATCTCTGGCGTTCTGCCATGAATCACATCGTCATTCATGGCTGGCCGCGGCCTGGCCTTCCGGCCTGTGAGGAAGAGCATCCGGTAGGTGCTGCGGTGCGTTCGACTGAACGAGCCGAGCACAGAGGTCCGCGCATACACCGGCGTGTAGAACCACTGCAACGGTGTACTCGAAAAACGGAAACGGTAGTACATGAACAGGACGGTCAAAACCAGAGCGGCGAAGATCGCGCCATAGGTATAGATAGGCCGGTTGTGCGGCCAGATGATCGTCTCTTTGCGACCCCAGATTGTCTTTGTCATGTGAGCTACCTCCGTTGTTCCGCGATGAGCTTTCCTGCCAGCTCATGCTTTGCCGTGCCGATCTGATCCAGCAATTTATCGAACGCCTCTGGCGTCATCGTCTGTCCGATGGCAAGCGAGCGCAGCGCATTTACGAGCAGCAGCCGGACGCCAACGATTTCCGGCAGCATCACGCTTCCTGCGTCGCCTTCGCCGTGCGCCTCGACCGCCTGCAATGCCAGGTCGCGCAGCCACTCGCCGGTGGTCTTCGCTTCCGCTGCCCGGAGCGCAGCGAGACGGGCATCCCCATCCGTGTCAATGTCGAGATAGAGATGCCGGACGGACGCGATGCTTTCTTTGGTCCGTTTGCGGCTGCCGGGCTGGAGTGGATTGAGCACGCCTACTTTGAAAAAGCTGATGAATTTCTCCTGGGCGTCGATCTCGTGCCGCGCTGCGGCGGTGGACTTGGGCCGCCAGGTCGAGCAAAGGACGCTATCACAATCGAGTGTCAGAAGCCCGGAGAAGAGGCACGGTCTCGATGCCTCCGGCGTCGTCTTGAGCGAATACATCTGGACATAGCGTTTGCCGACGCGGAGATGATCGCTATGCCATGCGACGGGATTGCTGACGATCTGCCGGTCTACGCCGGTATCGTCACGGAGCTGCGACTGCGAGGACCATTCCTCAAGATTGAAGAGATACGAAAAGAACTGGAATGTGCTCTGCTTATCGAGCAAGCGCAGGCCCAACAAATTGCCGAGATGCCCTTCCAGAATCGTTGCCGTCTTCTGAAGCTCTGCCAACATCCGCGATGTGTCAGCGGAGTGCTCCTGCGGCTTGCGCTCGAACGCCTTCAGTTTGGGCGGCTCCAATGTAAGGCACCAATGAAGGTCTATGCGCCGGAAGCTCGCCGTTTTCTCTAGGAGGTCGAGACGGTCATCGACAAATACCTGCGTGATGGAATTGCTATACGTCTTCTGGCGTGGAAGCTCATACCCCGACATGACGCGGGTGTATTGATAGAGACACATGCCTTCGGGCAGGCCGCGCAATGCGCCTTCAATCGACCGCATCCGGGCATCAAGCTCCTGGTCGGTCAATCCCTCTTCATCCATGCCGGTGAGAACAAACAGACATCCGTACCCGCCGCCTTTGAGAGCAAAGATGTTCGGGCTGAGGAAGCGTGCAATCGGAACGATACTGCACGCAGCTCCGGCCTTTGCGAACCACGGAACGAATTTGGTCTGCTCAGTATTTGCGCGGGTCATAATACGATTTCTGGTTGAGGCTCAGGCCCCACAGTTGAAACATCTTCGGGTGTTTGCGAACGATGAACCACGCGCCCACGGCGAGCGTGGGGAAGGCCATCATCGCCAGCAGGCGAAACCCAACGAGGAAAACCGTTACGCAGACGAAGACAATCGCCATCCATGCGCTGAGGTCCAGTCCGAGCTTGGCTCGTGGCCTATTGAGCGCCTGATTGATTGCTAACGGCTCTCCCCGCTTGGTCATGGGCGCACCTCACATGGATTGGCCGGTAAGAGACCCGATCCAGCCCGCGCCCCATCCCAGGACTCCGGCACCAAACAGCGCACCGAATAACCCCGGAATAGCGTCTTGGAACCGTCCACTCATCATGCGGATTCCCGCAAAGATAAGCCCTCCGAGACAGATAACGGCCCCGGCGTACATGGCGAAGGTTTTGAAGGTTGACATCAGCGTTTGCGCGCCAGAGAAGTCCATCGTTCCCTGGGCATGAGCAACGCCGCTGCCGACACCCGCAAAGATGAGAGCCGTCAGGGTTGGTCCCATCACATGCGCTGCGTAGAGCAGCTTTCGTTTAAGGCGAGTTGATTTCAGTTTGAAGCGCGGACGAAGTGACATAGGCATTCTCCTGATGGCATCGTTTGCTTTTGCCATGTCACGGAAGCTAGGCCAATTCTTTTCACTCGTCCAAGACGTATTTTCTATAGTGCCCAAAGTCCGACTTATGGCACTAGCCAATCAGCTTGAGTTGCTGTGGCCGAACGCCTGCGGATCGAACTGGTTTCTTTCCTGGCTGAAGCCCGCTCTCTTTCAGGAACTTTTCTATGAATGGCAATGCGATATGGCTTCCATCTTTGCTGCTGACAAATGCGACGTCCGCTGTCCAGTTCACACCCGCAATCGGTCGGGTGATGAGGCCGGATTCAAGTGTGATGAGCTGGTCTATTAAAGCGAGGCCGTAGTTCTCCTTGACCATCCATTGCATATCGGATGGTGTGGCCGCCGAACTTGCAAGGTGCAACGCTTCGCCTGCCTCAGTGAACATCTCAATCAGGCGCGAGTGCGCCGAAGGATGAAATTCAGGATCGCGGAAGACTTTGATGCGCGGAGCAATCTCATGAATATCCAGGTGGCTTTGTGAGGCAAGAGGATCGTCGGCACGCATACAAACGACCAGCGGTGACTGCGCGATTTGCAGTACGTTCCAGAGGTCTTTTTCGATAGGCATCGGCAGGATGGCGCAATCGAGAATACCGTGGGCAAGCCGCTGTAATGTATGCAGCGGTTCCGTCTCCGACAGATGAATCTCGCACCCTGGAAAATGTTCTTCGTAAGTGGAGCGGAATGTCTGTAACAGTTGCGGACTCACAAAGGGGCAGAAGCCAAGCCGCAGCGGTGGGATTTCCTTCATGTGAATGGCGCGAGCCACTTTGAAGATTTCGATGCGTTCTCGCAAGACGATCTTTGCCCATTTGAGAACGAGTTCGCCTGCCTGCGTGGGTTCAATCCCATCCCGTCCGCCGCGTATGAAGATGGGAAAATCGATGTCATCCTCGAGAGCACGGACTTGTTGGCTAATCGCGGGCTGAGAGCGATAGACGCGCTCTGCGGCCTTTGTAAAGTTCTTTCGTTCAGCGATAGCGACGAGGTATTCGAGATGACGAAACTCTACAAACTTGGACATGGCCCCGATACTCCACTGGCTCGATCCCTCACGGCCACAGACAGGATGGCTGTGGAAAACTGTGCATCAATCGTTTGACGGTGCATCTTTGTTGTCAATTAGGAACGAGGGAGTCTCCGGGTACTGATGCGACTCTGGGAACCAATCGGTAACTGTGACGAGAACAAGCTATAAGCGAAATCTTGGGCACTATTCGTAGGAAGTATTGGACGGCGATGAGAAGGGCGGTCACTCTTGGATCGACTGCGCTCACGCGACGGCGTTTTGGCGTGGAGCATAGTTCAACCGATCTCGTCGGCCTGTGAGGTTCCAATGTCTTCCGATTTCGACCGCAGTAATCCTAACGCAATGCTCAAAAAGCCGCCTTCCAGCGCGGCTCCATTCGTTCCTGAGCGGCTGCTCGACAGCGATGAAGCCGCATTGATTATGAACGTTCACCCCAAAACACTACAGAAGCTCGCCCGCAAGGGTGTTGTCCGTGGAATCCATGTTGGCAAGCTCTGGCGCTTCCGCGCTTCAGTCATCGAAGAGTGGATTCAGCGCCAGTTGGCGAGCTAATTCCTCTCGACAAAAACCTCGACCTTTGCCCGGCGTAGAGCTAACCTAGAGTCAGCCATCCGCTACGCCTGAGACAGGAGAAAGAAATGTCAAGGCGAACGCGGTATCAGAATGGAAGCGTGCAGCGCGAAAAGCGGCGGAGCGGCCCGGATGTATGGGTCTTTCGCTGGTGGGAGCCTGGCTCTGATGGCACGACTAAGCGGAAGAAAGCAATCGTGGGGAATGTCCTCACATTGCCGACCGAAGCAATCGCCCTCAAAGCAGCCCGCGCGTTGCGCATCGACGCCAACCAATTAACCCCGCTGGCAGAGAGCGGGCCGGAAACAATTACTGATCTGGTTGCCCACTACCGGCTTAAAGAGCTAAACGAGGACAGCCATAGTCACAAATCGTTTCCCACGCGAGCTGCCTATCAAAGCTATCTGGAAAATTGGGTGCTGCCTCGTTGGGGCGGACTCAAGTTGGACCAGGTCAAACCCGTCGCAGTCGAAGACTGGCTCGGCGGCATCAAGCGGGCGAAAGCAACACGAGCCAAGATACGGAACCTGATGAGTGCTCTTTTCAGTCACGCGATGCGCTACGAGTGGACGGACAAAAATCCGATCAAGCTCGTGCGCCAGAGCGCGAAGCGGGAGCGCATTCCTGATGTTCTCGAACTCGCAGAACTTCAGCTTCTTCTCACCAAACTCGACACGCGGGAACGCACACTGGTTTTGCTGGCTGCTGGCACAGGGCTGCGCGTGAGCGAATTGCTAGGTATTCGGTGGGCAGATGTGAACTTCAACAATCTTGAGCTGAGTGTGACTCGATCCATCTGGCATCAGAAGATCGGGGATTGCAAAACGGAAGCCTCCGCCAAGCCGGTTCCACTCGACGGCTACATGGCGGAAGACCTGCTTCAATGGCGAAAGAAGAGTCCCTATCCGATGCAGGAGGATTGGGTCTTCGCCAGTCCGACCATGAAGGGCGAACAACCCTACTGGCCGGACAACCTGATGAAGCGGTACATCAAGCCGGTCGCCAGAGCGAACGGCATATACAAGAACATCGGTTGGCACACCTTCCGCCATACCTTCGGCACGCTGCTCAAGGCCAATGGGGAAGACGTGAAGACCGTCCAGGAGCTTTTACGGCACGCCAATAGCAGAATCACGCTTGAGGTGTACACGCAGGCTGTGACCTCGAACAAGCGGGCCGCACAAAGCAAGGTTGTAAGGATGATGATTC
>Ga0335074_10013896_pt1 | contig 11309 bp, 7 predicted proteins | sample Lox_Sample_23_FD_206715 | JGI IMG/M metagenome (GOLD analysis project Ga0335074, IMG submission 206715) | Soil microbial communities from Loxahatchee National Wildlife Refuge, Florida, United States - Lox_Sample_2.3 | ecosystem: Environmental > Terrestrial > Soil > Wetlands | place: USA: Florida...
GCGTCTCCACGCCTCTGGGCCGGGTTCATTATGGTCGGCGAGAGTCGCCGTCGCCTCCTCTCCGATTGATGGATGATCGACGATGGAATCACTGACGCGGGACCAACTCAACGCGGTTTTCGAGAAAGTTGTCGAAACTTGCGAAAAGAAGCTCTACGATCCGAAATTGAACGGCGTCAACTGGCGCCAGATCGCCGAAGGGCGGAAGGACCGCATCCTCGCCAGCAAAAATGACACTGAGGTCGAGCGGGAGTTCAACGAGCTGATCAAGGAGTTGAAGGTCAGTCATGCCGGCTTCTACCACGAAAGGCGCCCTCGTGCTGCAGGGAAAATGGCAATCAGCGCAACCCTCTTCAAGGACGGGGATGACGATGGCGGCTGTTGGGTTTTTCAGGATGTGCACCCCGGCGGCGCCGCATTTAAGGCCGGTATTCAGCCGGGCGACGTTCTGCTGCGCGTCAGAGACGAGGAGATCCACCCGCCGGGGCTTCCCCTGTTTCCTCTCGGCGAGTCGACACCTATAGACATTTGTCGCCGAGATGGTTCGCACGTGCGGCTTACCGTCGAGGTGCCGAAGTCAAAAACCAAGGAACGGCCGTTGATCGAGCTCCAGCCGGTGTCTCATGCGAAAAATGACGGTGTCGGTTGGCTAAAGGTGTGCATGTTCCCTGGCGCAATAGGCATCGATGTTGCACACGACATTGACAAGGCTATTGAAAGCCTCAATTGCGAACGGCTGATTATCGATCTCAGAGGAAATACGGGGGGTGGAATCGGATGCTTGCGGCTGATGAGCTATCTAACCGAAAGACGGATTCCAGTCGGTTACAGCGTCACCCGCCGAAAGGCCGAGCAGGGGTTTTTCAAGGAGAAGTTGCCGGTCTTCGATCACATCCCATCAAAGAAAATTGGACTTGTCGGGCTGGCACTGAAATTTGTGGGGCGCGACCAGTCGGTCGTCATCTCGACCGAAGGCCTCGGAAAACAGCGCTTCCATGGCAGGATTGTACTCCTCGTTAATGAGCACTCGGCGAGTTCTTGCGAAATGGTGGCAGCATTTGCGAATGAGAATAAGCTCGCCACGATTGTCGGGTCGACAACCCCCGGCCGACTGCTCGGGGGACATTCATTTCGTGTGGGGCACGGATACCGGATCGCGATCCCGGTCGCTGCGTACTACACATGGAATGGCACTTTCCTGGAGGGCAAGGGAGTCGCGCCGGATGTGGTGGAGCCGTTCTCCGTTTCAGCGATCCGCAACGGTTGCGATTCGCAATTGCAGAAGGCCATGGAAATTGCAAACGGTCTGTGACCTTCACCTGCGCTCATTGCCCTTTTGATTAAGCCGCGAGGGCAGATCGGAAGCGCTTGTACACGACCGTCAGGACGGGTTCTTCTTCGATGACTGCAGTTCGCATCGCGAAACGTCTGATGTCGCTCCGCCGGAATAAATCGGGAGTGAGCATTTAGCGCCAGAGGCCGTCCGACGCGCTAGCATTCCCCTCACCTACGCGTTCGCCAGTCCAAGCCACTTTCGCGTGGCCGATATTCTGCGCAGCACGAAAAGCTCGATGAGTCTGACGGCGACGATCGAGCCACCTAGAAGTGGAAGATAGACGCAAAAAAGAACTAGTACCAGCACAAAGCTGAAGGCGAGCGGTTTCTCCGGCGCCAGGTATATCGGCGCCCCAAATACATTTGCAGGGCGCCGGCGCCACCACAGCACGAACGCACTCACGCTCAAAATGACAAGACAGATCGCTGTGAACACACCGAGGAGTTGATTGGCAAGGCCAAACAGTTGGCCTTCGTGAGCAGCCACGCCCGTTTCAACCCACCGATCGATCCATTGCTGCTGGCCGAAGTCCTCGCGTCTCAGGACGGTGCCCGCTGAATCCAACTGAAGACTCGTTCTGAGCGTGCGATTTTGAGCGTCCGACTTCGCGGTCCACACCCCGCCGTTAACAGGCGGCGGAGCGACCAGTACCGGCCAAGAAAGATGCAAAGGGGTTACGGCAGCAACTATCTTATCGATTCCGGCGTAGAGCGGAGTCGCGCTTGCAACGACACCACCGCGCGCATGCATTCCAGCCATGCCGTTCGGATTTCGTGCGAGGCGTGCGACATCCTCGGCTGCCGGGCCTGAAGTCCAATCGGGATTGCCAGATGTGTGCGTCAAGGATCGGATCGTCTCGAGGTACTTGCCCCAATTGCTAGCCCAGGGAAGACCTGTCAGCAACAAAAACAATGCTAGACCGGAGACCCATATTCCCGTTACCGCGTGAAGGTCGCGCCAGAAGATTCGTTGCCCTTGGCCGACTCTCGGATAAAAAATGCCGCCCAGCCCCTTGGTGCCCCGTGGCCACCAGAGAAAGACTCCGGTGGCAATCATGACGATCCCCCAAGATGCTGCCAACTCGACGATCATCGACCCGCGATCGCCCATTAGCAGTTCGCCATGCAGATGAAAAATGACCGTCATTGGTCGAGAATTCTCGTTGACGACACGCATGACGTGCGCGGTTTGCGGATGCACGTACACTCGAAACTCATCGGAGCCGCGGCCCACGATGATCTGGACAGCGGATCGAGAGGTGGTTGGTAGCTGAAAGAAATGCAGGTTTGATCCTGGGACGGCTTCTAGCGCGGCAAAAACCTGCCGCTGGGCGCTCGCGCGCGCACCCGTGATCTTGAGATGATCGTATGGACGATCCAGCCAAGCCTCAATCTGCGGCCGGAAAAGGTAAATTGAGCCGGTGATTGCCAGCCACAGAATGAACGGTATTGCAATGACGCCGGCATAAAAGTGCCAGCGCCAGATCGTGCGATATGCTGGCCAGCTCCTGGCCAAATGTACTCCTTCCTTTTGCGTGGACATGAGCAGTCGACTTCAGTAACGCACTTGAAACTCCATCATGGCGTTAATCGGAGAACCGGGGAAAATGCTGTTTGGTGTGTTGCCTGAGACATAATAGAGCCGGTTTGTCAGGTTTTGAAGGTTCACAGCGATTCGATAGCGCTTTTGCTCGCTGTGCGTAGGACCAAACACGTAACTTGCCGTAGCATCCAACCGGGCGTATCCAGGCAGGACGACATCGTCAGCGGGATCAACGTAGCGATAACTGCGCGCCTGAATACCCCCACCGAAACTCAATCCGCGCAGTGCGCCTCGCTGGATCTCGTATACCGTCCAAATGCTGCCACTATGACGCGGAGCGTTCTGAAGAGTGTTGCCAATCGTATAGATAGGGTCCGAGACGATTGTTGCTTCGTTGAATGCGTACGCGAAAGTCACGTTCCATCCCGGCAGGATTCGTCCTGAGGTGTCCAGTTCAATGCCCTTTGACTCAACCTCTCCAAGCTGAATTGACGCCAGCGGATTCCCGGGATTGGTAATGAGCAAGTTGGATGAGCGTATGCGATATAGCGCCACGGATGATGTCAACCTTCCGTGGAGTTGGGAAGTCCGTGCCCCTACTTCGTACTGGGTGCCCTTCTCCGGTACGAATGGCTGACCGTTGGGTCCGAACTGCGCCGCGAGAGTAGGGCTAAAACTCCGGCTCCAACTGGCATAGAACGACAGCGGCTGGAACGCTTGGTAAGTGATGCCGACGCGCGGGAGAGCGGAGACATTGCTCTGCCGGTTGTGCGTGTCGTAATCCAGCTCGTCGTATTTCTGCGTGAACCCTTCGAACCGCACGCCGACGAGCACCTTCAGCTTAGGCAACAGTGAGATCTGATCCTGCAGATACCCGCCGTGGGTCATCAGCCTCGTTGTACCGCTGATCGGGAAATAATCCGGGTCGTTCGGATTGAAGAAATTGGCGGCGAGTGCAGCAGCGCTGGGCGTAGCCTGGCTGAAGTAGACAGGATTATACAGGTTTATCGGCGGTGCATCGCTGAAGACGCCGCGCTGCACGACCGATTCGAAGCCATACTCAAACCCCATCAGGAAGTTGTGCTCGATGCTGCCAGTCTTGAAAATGCCAGTGAGATCGGTCTGCCAGTCGTAGAGCCGGAGCGGATAGGCGGTATTCTCGTCGTACCGCGTGAACGTCTGGTTGTCGGGGAGGAGGTAACCGAGACTGGTGTCCAGGTAGTTCCAGTCGGTGAGCGTCGCACGAAAACGGCTTCGGACCACCCAACGAGAGCTCAAGTTGTGCGATACATCGACGCTTCCAAGCTCGTTCTGCAGATCGGAGTGCTGCCATGGCTCGCCGTAATAGGAGCTGATTGAGACCGGCGCGGGACGGTCTCCAAGCGCGGGGATACCATAGTCGGTGGTCGTCGAGCTGTGCAGGTACTCGATCAAAAAGCGGATGGTAGTGGCCTTTTGGGGCTTCCAGGTTAGCGCCGGCGCAAGAAAATAGCGGCGATCATGAAAATAGTTTCGAAAGCTGGAAGCATCGGCCAGCTCCGCATTCAGGCGGTAAAACAGCTTCTCGCTCCCACCGATTGGACCGGTAATGTCGAAAGTCGGGCGCACGGTGCCGAACCGGTCTGCCTGAAACGTGAAGGTGTAGTGCGTGGTCGGCAATGGCTCCTTTGTAATCAGGTTGACGATGCCGCTGGATGTTGCTCTGCCGTAGAGGACAGAAGCCGGCCCCTTGAGGACCTCGACACGATCGACATCGGTCGAGTCCGAGGGAACCATGCCGTCGAAAGCGAAGCCGTCGCGGTAGTAGTTGCTGAAAATCCCGAGCGGAAGTCCGCGGATGGTGAGGGCGTTGCCGAGATCGCCCGCCAGGAGAACATCTCGATTGACCCCACTGATATTCTCCGCTGCATCAGCATAATAGACGTCCTGTTGACTCTGGATTAGAGCTTGGTTGGCCACACCCACGCCCTGTGGAATTTCGTTTAGCGGTATGTTCATCTTGGTCGCCGTCGAAGACTCGTCCGTCTGAAACGAATTCAACTCCGCACTTACGGTCACCTGCTGGCCCGGACCGGCTACTGTCATCTGAATGGTGACTGGTCCCAAGGACTCAGCAGCCGCGAGCGAAACTCTCTTCTCCGCTTGGGTAAACCCAGTTCTCTGCACTTCCACGACATAATCTCCAGGAGGAACATTTTGAAACGAAAAAGTGCCGTCAGGTCGCGTCTTGGTCTGCTGCAGACGAACCGAGGCAGCGCCATTCAGCAGAATGACTGCGGCATCCTGAACGATTGCATTCGATTGGTCGCTGACCCTTCCGTTGATCGTCCCAGCTTTGCTCCCCTCTTGAGCGTCGCCGGAGGCTGCAAAAAGAAGACCCAATAAAAGCGGCAGGATTCTCCTGGCGCGTCGAAATGCTTTACTTCTGAGAAGAGTGCCTTCAGTATCGATAACAATTTGATGCACGGTGATCCACCTCTCTCGTGCGTCCCCTTTTCCGTTGACAACATGTTCGACAAACCGCAATCACCCCTCGGGGAAGACGCAGACCTCGGGCGAGTGCTGCTGCAGATGTCGTTAGGAAAGGACCGTAGGAGGACCGCGCTTCGGACATGAACGGCTGGAACGTCCGTCCTTAAATGATCGCTCGAGCGGTATTGGAGCAGGACGTGGAATGCGTGGGCTGAAGGATCCGTGTGCTGGCGGAACGAAGCAAACGAGGCCGCTTCCGACCTGGAAATTCAGATTCGGATAGACTGGGCATCGGCGAGCGCGTAAAGAAGGCCCGGACGACGACGCAGGCTCAGAGGACATCATCGCGCAATGGTGTTTTCCGTTGCGCCGACAACATGCTGGCAGGTTCGATTCCGGGCTAGCGGCAAGGAGCAACCCGACAATCGGGGAGATCATCACCGCCAGAAGCAAAAATGCTAGACAGCGCCGCAAGTTAACATCCTACGCCCATGGAGAGCCGGGCGGCAACTTCGATTGAGATTGCGGTCACGGCAGATCCCGGCCCGATGTGGTCAACATAAAGCGGCCGTGCTTCACGCCTCTTGTGGCGATCAGCGCATTCGCGAGCTTCTGGACCAAAGCCGATTTTCCGCGCACCAGAATCGCTTCCAGGCAGTTGTCGTGATCGAGATGAATATGAACGCTGGACATGATTGCGGCGTGGTATTGATGCTGCAACTCAGTGAGCCTCTCCGGCAGCAGACGCGTGTGGTGATCGTAAATGAGCGTGACAGTCCCATAGACTTCGGCATTCGGCGAAGCGGAAATCTCATCGACCATCTCTTTCCTGATGAGGTCGCGCACAGCCTCGGACCGGGTTGCATACCCGCGCCGCGCGATCAGGCGGTCGAATTCTTCCAATAGCTCTTCAGGGATCGCGATTCCAATGCGCGCCAACTCACCCATTTCGGGCTCCTGTCCGACGGGCCAGAAATCCGAAGCACCCGCCTGGTGCGTAACACCTTCTGAAGTTTAGTGCTACCATTTTAGGCCAGTAGCACGTTTCTAAATTCTGTAGCACAACTGAAGGAGTCTATGTTCCGACGCCCGGTGGTCATCACCTCCATCCTATTCGCAACGATGTGGTGTGCCTGGGCCGCGGACGTTCCCGTGACGGGAACCGTGGTCGATGCTTCTGGCGCCGCGCTCGCGGGGGCCGCCGTCGAAGTTCAAAGCGCGAACCGCACCGTGCTCAGGACCACCGAGTCGGACACGAACGGCGCCTTCACGATTTCCGGACTTCCGCCAGGCAATTATCGCCTTGTGGTGTCTCGCGCCGCTTTCGAAACCAAGGAAATTCCCGTCACGATCGGCGCTGAGGCACCCGCGCCGTTCCGCATCTCTCTGGCTTTGGGGTCCGTGAGCAGCACCGTAACCGTGCGGGGCCGCGAGGACGACCTTACCGGAATCGCTCAATCGGCCACGCAGGGGACAGTGGGCCAAAAGGAACTGGAAGATCGCCCCATCCTCCGTTCGGGAGAAGTCCTGGAGACGGTTCCCGGCGTCATCATCACGCAGCACGCCGGCGGCGGCAAAGCCAATCAATATTTTTTGCGCGGGTTCAATCTCGACCACGGCACGGATTTCGCCGTTTTCCTCGATGGCATGCCGCTGAACCTGCCGTCGCACGCGCACGGCGAGGGGTACTCGGACATGAACACCGTCATCCCGGAGTTGGTGCAGCGGGTGAATTACGAGAAAGGTCCCTATTACGCGGATGTCGGCAACTTTGGCTCAGCCGGCTCAGCTCACCTGGAATTCTACAAGACGCTGCCCGAGAATTTCTTCCAAGTGGAAGGTGGCATGTACGGCTACGCGCGAGCCGTCTTCGGCGTATCGGAGAAAGTGGGCTCGGGGAATTTGCTCTTCGGCGGGGAGTTCTATCACGACGACGGCCCCTGGACGCATTCGGATAATTATTCTAAGTACAACGGCCTTCTCACGTACAGCCACGGCGACGAAGCCAATGGCTTCAGCATCACGGCCCACGCCTACCGTGGAACGTGGAATTCGAGCGACCAGATCCCGGTCACTGCCGTGCCTCAGGTCGGTTTTTTCGGCACGCTGAACCCCACGGACGGCGGCAATTCAGATCGCTACAGCCTGCAGGCGGAATGGCATCGTCAGAACGAGCATTCCAGAACGCAAATCATGGCTTATGGGTTTTATTACTACCTCAATCTGTTTTCCGACTTCACCTACTACCTGAATGATCCCGTTAAGGGCGATCAGTTCGAACAGCAGGACAAGCGCTTCGTTGCTGGGATCGATGCACGCCACACGCTTTTCAACCGGTGGTTTGGCCGCAAGGTGGAAAATACGTTCGGATTGCAGCTTCGCAACGATTGGGTCCACAACGGCCTTTATCGGACCCAAAACCGAGTCCGCACGGATAAGAATGACATCACCGCGTGCGATGACGCTCCGATCGACGCCTGCGATTCAGATCCGAACCTGACAGCAATCTTGCCTGCGCAAACGGATGTGAACAGATTCACCGACACCATGCTCGGGTTTTATGTGGAAAGCAAAATCCAGTGGGCGGAGAGATTCCGCACGGTGCTGGCTTTTCGTGGCGACGAAGCTTTCTATAACGTCACCAGTCTGACGCCCAGCTATACCGCCTCCGAACTGCCGGGCGCTCCGGTGGTCAACTTCGCGGCCGCCAATTCCGGCTCGGTCACCCAGTTCATGCCCGAACCCAAGGCAAGCTTAATCTTCGGCCCGTGGCCCAAGACGGAGTTCTATGTGCAGGGCGGCTTCAGTTTCCACAGCAACGACGCGCGCGGCGCGACGCAAACGCAGGAACCCATTTCTCCGGACAATCCTTTTCCGACGGCCACGCCGAGAATTCGGGCTCTGATTCAAACGAAGGGGTCCGAGGTCGGCGCGCGTACGACGGCACTCCCTCATCTGCAAAGCACGTTTTCGCTCTGGTATCTCCATAGTGCGTCCGAATTGCTTCAGAGCGGCGACACTGGAGGAACGGTTGCTTCGTTGTCGCCCAGCAACCGCTATGGGATCGAATGGGCGAATTACTATACGCCGCTCGAACATTGGGCCTTTGATTTTGACCTTGCCGACTCCAGGGCGTTCTTCACAGAAGTCGACCCGGACGACGCTGCGCCGAACAGCCCCGGCGGCAAGCGCGTACCCGAGGCTGTTGGCCTGGTGGCCTCGGCGGGAGCTACAATGCACGACTACAAACGCTTTTCGGCGAGTTTGCGACTGCGCGCCTTTGGCCCGCGCGATTTAACCTCTGACGGAATTTACCGCTCCAGCGCGACGGTCTTGCTCAACGCGGAGGTCCGTTATCGACTTACAAAAAAATGGAGCTTTGTCGTCGAAGCCTTGAACTTGCTGAACCGGAAGGATCATGACATCGACTACGCCTATACCTCTCGAATAACGCCGACAGCCGATGCGGTGTTTACCGACGTTTTCCACCCCGTCGAACCGCTGCAGGTCCGTTTCGGCTTGAGAAGAACCTTTTGACAATGAAGTCGGAGCCAATCACTCGCGGAAAGCCGGAAAGCGTGTTACTGCAGAACAACAGGATACGTTCGCCACTCCTCGCCCACCTTCTGAATGGCAAGCATGTTCTTCCCCGGAGAAAGGTTATGTAGATCCAGATCGACGTTCGCTGTGACGACGTGATTTTGAAGGGTCGCAGTCAACTGTTGTTTCAGAAGCGTGTGCAATTGCCCGTCGAGCAGTTGGAGGGTGTACTCGCCTTCGTCAGCGCCCACAGGAAAATAAAGGGTCAGGCGCAGGTTCTTCCTCGGCAAGATCAGCGCGGGCTTTGCTTCAGCGGCGTGGCCAGCATCAGTTCCCCGATATTCGCTCAGCGGACGGAGATCGAGCGTAGCTGGAGTTGCGAGGACGGCTATCTGGCTCGGCGTTGTAGAACGGTTGGCCACCGTATAGACGATCGCCCCCACGAGGATTGCGGCGGCGCACGCCGCGACGGCGATCCGGAGTCGGATCGCGTGCCTCTTACCGACCTCCTCACGGATCGACAAGAACGTCTGGAAGCATGGCGAGCAATGTGTTACGTGATGCAGTTGTTCCTGCGTCATCTCCGTCTCTCGCCGGGAAATGGCGTCGAGGACGGCGGGATCCGGGCAGCCGACGCGATCAGGGTTCGGAAATTCCCTCAAAGCGGACGCCTGCAACTCCTTGCGCACGCGTTCGATGTCCATTCGATAGCATATTATGCCTCATTCCGGATCGGCGTGATCCCTTAATCCTGGCGTAAGGTGGCGTACAAATCGGCCAGCTTTGCTTTGAACCGACGCATTCGAGCAGACGCCGCTTTGGGCGAGATTCCCAAGCGCTTGGCGATGTCCTTCGGTTGTTCGCCGGCTAGAAAGGCATCGAGATATGGTACCTGTTCGGGTGGGAGCAGTTTTTCCAAACGCGTGATTAGTTCGCGACCGTAGACAGTCTCGAATGGGTCTTCCCGGGCGTCGGAGAATTGTTCCAGCGATGGTCGCTCGATGTAGGTAACTTTTCCGTTTTTCCGCTCCCGCGCTTCAGGAAGGGCTGCGCTCCATTCCTGCGGCGTTAGCAGTTGAGCTTCGGCGGCGAGCGATTCGAGGTCGACCGCGCGGCGACCTCTAAGATACGTCCTGAGCCGTTTCACAGTCTCCTTGGCATGGCGCGAGACGTTCGAAAACCTTTCGAACGACATTCCGCGCGAGGCAGGGCCCGTGGGTGGGGGAGGCTTGATCGGCATCCAAAACTCCGATCAGAATGCCATCATTATACTTCAAAAGAACGTCAATTCAGTTGCCAACCCGCGCAACGCAATGAGCGCGTTACTATTGCGTGACAGCCAGCCAGCGGCCGATTTGTTTCGTCATATTTCATCCGTTTGAGGCACCGCCCGGGCATGAAGAAGATTCGTCCGCACGGCGAAATCTGCACTCCTGACAGCCTTACCATATAGGGGCCTTTTTCCGCGTCACGCTAGGCGCCAGCGTTGAGAGCCTCGGTGCCGAACTTCAGGAGTGCTCTCATGGGCGCGAGACACGACGCACAGAACAGTGCTGTCTGGGCAGGCGACTCCGCAGTCGTGTTGCTGGCTGGCATCGAAGCCAGCGATCCGGGAAAAGGCTTGGCCGAGGCGCGCCTCAGGGCTCTTCATCCTCTCAGCGAAGGAAAGGACCACCACTCGACTGACTTTGAGAAACGCCTCCGCAAGGTGTTCGAAAAGCAGTCGGATGGTCACGTGCCGCAGTGGTTGACTTTGGAATTTTGGCAACAGGAAGTCGACAACGTGCTTGTCCAAGGGATCTTCGGACGGAGGGGATCGAAGGCAATCGTTGTGGACCGCATCCATGCGGTGTGGCCCGATCTCTCCGCGGCCTGGTTACTCCGCCGGATGGAGGAAGTCGCACGACAGGGCCTGCCGCAGTGGGTCCAAAACGAGTTCTGGGCAGAAGAAGTAGATCCAATTCTATTGGCCGGCCTTGAGCGTGCTAATCGCTTTCGGAGGGAGGCCATTGCCAAAGCACTGAAGGAATATCCAGTACTTCAAGTTGGCGCGGTCTCGAAGCGCGTTCGATCCCTGCGGACACAGCAAAACGGACGCCCGAAGGCAGCATCGTTCATAACTACCTCCGCGCCGTGGCCTCGTATTATCGGGGAAGGCGGTTCAGGGGCGTTAGGCAGCTCGAACGGCGCGACCCGCTCAAGCGACGGAGATATTTGGCGAGCCGCCGACGCCATCCTGCTCGTTGGCGTCCGCGAAGCAAATCAGTGCGAGCGCGAGGCCGTCGACAAAGTATTGGACAGGTTCTCCGAACTCCGAGTGGAGGCGATATGGGCCCGCTTTCGGCGGCTACGATATAAGCAAAAGAGGGACGGCCCGCTCCGCTGGACGAACGAATTAGATGACCGTCTGATGCGCATT
>Ga0335074_10013897_pt1 | contig 11309 bp, 10 predicted proteins | sample Lox_Sample_23_FD_206715 | JGI IMG/M metagenome (GOLD analysis project Ga0335074, IMG submission 206715) | Soil microbial communities from Loxahatchee National Wildlife Refuge, Florida, United States - Lox_Sample_2.3 | ecosystem: Environmental > Terrestrial > Soil > Wetlands | place: USA...
AAGGAGAAGCACTACGCGGGATTGATTCGCTGCTCTCTATCGTTCAGATGCCCGGAGGAGTGCCGGTGGGGACGCTGGCGATCGGCAACGCGGGCGCTACCAATGCCGGTTTACTGGCTGCGGCGATATTGGGCATCGGCGACCCGAAGATTCAGGAACGCTACAAGGCATATCGCGAATCGATCACCAAAAAGCTGGAACAGGAAACAGATCCGGTTTAAGAACCTCTAAATGTCCGAACCTTTTTCACTTTCCGCGGATTTGCCAGACGGCTGATCGGTTTTGGGCATAAGGTTAAAAAGTTCACGGACTGCACCGGCCAGGTGCATGCGGTGAGTTGGAAGGTCTTGCCCTGTTATTTGCGTTACAGGTGCGTGTAATATTTTGCCAACCAGGCGATGTGCAAGCTTTCTTAGAGCCAGTCGCTGTTCTTCGGTTAGTTCCGGATGCGCCGCGATCATAGCTTCCACTTCATTATCGCTGATTTGCCGGCAGTGCTGATAAAGCGCTCGCACCACTGGACCGGTGTTGCGCACGGAAAGCCAGTGCATGAATTCCCGTGTGTGACGCGCCAGCAGAGCCCGGCTTTCTTCAACTTTTCCTCCGCGCTGGCGGCGGTTTCCCTCAGCAACCTGTTCCAGGTCATCAATGTTATATAAATAAACGTTATTGAGTTTGCCTACGTCTGCTTCCACGTCGCGCGGAACGGCGATATCCACCATCACCAGTGGACGATATTGGCGAAGCTTGAGCAAAGGCTTGAGTAAATCAATAGTAATGACCGGTTCGCTGGCGCCGGTTCCCGTCAGGACAATGTCGGCCTGGACCAGAAGCTGGCGCAAATTGGAAAAATCCTCGGCAATAAGTCCAAAACGAGATGCCATTTCCCGGCTTTTTTCCGGCGTGCGGTTGGTTACGATTAATTTACCTGGTTTCAGCGGCAGCATTTGTTCCAGCATCAGTTCCGCCATCCCCCCGGCACCAACGATCAAAACGGTTTTGTCATAAAAACTGTCGAATACACCGCGCAACAAATCAATCGCTACGCTGCCCACGGAAATTTTTCCACTGCCCAGGTCAGTGGCGTCATGAACTTCCTTAGCCGCCGATAATGCGCGCTGAAACAGAACGTGGAACACCGCGCCCACCGTACCTGCGGTGCAGGCGTTTTGATAAGCCTGCTTCACCTGGCCGAGAATCTGCGTTTCACCCAGCACCAGCGAATCGAGCGAACTGGTTACAGAAAATAGATGTTCCACGGCATCCTGTTGTCGGCGGTGATAGACACTATTGCTGATATCCGCGGCGTTCATGGAGCGCAATTGCCCCAATAGTCCGGTCATCGCCTCCTGATCAGGGGATGCTGGACCGTGAACGGCGATATAGAGTTCCACGCGATTACAGGTGGAGAGAATGACGAATTCCCAGCCGGGGTGCGACCTACTCAATTCATTCATGGCGGCCAGGGCGGTATCATTGTCAAACGCCAGACTTTCTCGTAGCGCAATCGGAGCGGTGCGATGGTTCATGCCCACCAGCAGCAGATTAACTTCGTCATGGGGAATAAAGGATTCCAAGAGTCCTCTTTCCTATTTCCAGTTCATAATTGCATAAACAATCAGCAACAAAACAAAACCCAAAATACTCAACCATGCCGCGCGGGCGCCGCGCAAAACCGGGGCCATACGTACATTCAGCAATAATGCGTAAACCAGCCAGATTACCAGCGTAAGCAGAACCTTGGGTGAATGCCACCAGCCGGCGCCCATGGCGGCGGGGGCCTGAAAAATCCCCACAATGGCGCTGGCGGTCAAAAGCAGAAATCCCAGGATGATCGCGTAGTGGTTGATTTTTTCAATACGCTCCAGGGAGGGCAGGATGAAGATTCGTCGTGCGGCGCGACCGGGGGTTTTGAGTCGCCGGTTTGCCGCCAGATAGATTATTCCGCCGATACATCCCATGGCAAAGCACGCCGTACCCAATAGTACGGTACTCACGTGAACCGCAACCCACGGATTGCTGGTGGAGAATATGTGATATTTGGTCAGAGCGAGGGTCACGGCGATCAAAAACAGCACCGCGATGGTTGGATAAAAATAGACATTAAGGGTTTTAGCCTTGTTTGTAGTTCGACGCAGTCCCGCACTCGCGGTTCCATTAAGACGCTGATGCAGCATCGCTTCCGCGGCTTCTCGCCCGCCGGAACGCAGGATATTCTGGATGTCATCCGAACCCAACCATTCAAGCAGGTCACGCCGAACCGCGGGATCGTGCACATGACTGATGATTTCCAGCCGCCACTCCTGGGCAAATTTGGCCTGATCCGCCCAGACCGGATCAATGTGGTTGGAAAGCGAGCGGACAATTTGCGCTGACAGCCTGGGCGATGCTCCAGCGGTGCTGACAGCGATGGTAATAGCACCCTCTCGGTGCACTGCGGGACCGGTGAAATCTGTGTCATTAGGCGAATCGCAACGGCAGCAGAAAATTCCGGCGGCTGCCGCATCAACGGCAACCTGCTCGTTTACCGCGGGTTGATCCGTAGCGGCAAAAACCAGACGCCAACGCGGAGAATCAGGGCGGTTAAGCCATCCCTGAACATAAGGTTCAGTAATTTTTATAACCTCCATTAAATCGGCGAATTCTGAAGTAAATGCAGGACTTATAACGGTGATTTTGGCGCCGGTTTCCAAAAGCCCGCGTGCTTTGCGCAAACCAACGTCACCGCCGCCGACGATCAGGACAGGCTGGTTGGCTAGATTAAGAAATATTGGATATCCGGCCGATGGCATAAGCCCTTTATTTTAGCATGTCTGGTGGGGGTGTTCTAACAACAGCCGTAGGGCCTAATATGGCTTTTAACGATCCAAAGAAAAAATTGCATAGCAACCCGGCGCTTCGCCGACGCGCACGTGCGAAAGCTGCGCAGGCGCGGGAATCTGAAATATTAGAAGCTTCGCGATATGTTCCGCCACGCGTTCGGCCGAGGGAGACCATTCTTTATCAAATGGCGCAAAATCATTAAGACGTTTGTTGGGCCATGGAGCAATAATTGTTTTTAAAAGCGATTCGAGCCGATGAAAATCCATAATGGTTTGGATGGCGTCAAGTTTTTCGCTGACGACGCGCACTTCCACGCGCCAAAGGTGACCATGCAAAGGCTCAAATGAACCATCAGAAAGTCGCAGTTGATGTGCGGCGTAAAATTCCGTGTTGACTTCAATGGCATAGATCATAAATCGAAGTTACAACGGGTTTAGCGAGCCAGGTCACGGCCGCGATCAGCAGCGGCCTTCATCACGCCGGCGATCAGGTCGAAAAATTCCTCTGTTTGCATATGCTTGATGGCCGCTTCAGTGAATCCGCCGGGACTGGTTACTTTGCGACGCAATTCGGCCGGTGAATCCGTTGTTTGTTCGAGTATACGGCCGGCGCCGACGATAGTCTGACGAGCCAGAAGATCGGCGTCAGCTGCGGAAAGTCCCATTTTTTGCCCGGCGGCGGACATGGCTTCAGCGAGATAAAATACATACGCTGGTCCGCAGCCGGAAAGACTCGTTACCACATCGATCAAATGTTCCTCTACTTTGACGGCTTTACCGCCGGAAGAGAATAATTTCCAGGTAAATTCCAAGTCGGAATCCAGAGCATACGAACCCCGCGCAATAGCGCTGGCCCCGGCGCCAACCAGCATCGGTGTATTGGGCATAACGCGCACTACACGGGTATTCGGAGGCAGATGTTGTTGAAGAAACCTGGTGGTTATCGCGGCGACAATGCTGATGATGAATTTCTGATTATTTACATGGGGTTTGATTTGTGCAAGAGCCTCTTCAATTTTCTGCGGTTTAACGGCCAGCAAAATCACTTCTGACTGGGCGGCAACTTCCGCCGAATTGTCTGTAGTTTTAATGCCCAACTTTGCGGTCAGTAAGGTTCGCCGCTCCGGGCTTGGGTCGGCGACCAAAAGATCACCGGGCGTAAACAAACCTGCTCTAAGAATTCCAAAGATAAGGGCCTCGGCCATGTTGCCGCCGCCGATGAAGCCGAGTTTAACGTTTTGCTCGTTCATAGAAGCAAGAAGTTTAATCCAGCGCCAAAAATAAAAAAGGCCCGGAATTTTATTCCAGGCCCGGCAATGACTGAACGCAACGGACTATTTGGTTGAATAACTGCCGCCTGTGGCCTCTTTAACGGCAGCCTGAGCCGCGGCGAGACGCGCGATCGGTACACGGTAGGGTGAGCAGCTTACATAGTTTAGCCCTACCTTATGGCAAAATTCGACCGAGGACGGATCGCCACCGTGTTCGCCGCAAATGCCGATCTTTAAATCACCACGTGTTGAGCGGCCTTTTTCAATGGCGACTTTAATGAGTTGGCCGACGCCTTCCTGATCCAGAGAATGGAACGGATCTTTGTGTAGAATTTCCATCTCTACATATCGAGGCACAAAGGTGGCCACATCATCGCGCGAAAAACCAAAGGTCATCTGCGTCAAATCGTTGGTGCCAAAGCTGAAAAATTCCGCTTGTTTGGCAATCTGGTCGGCGGTAATCGCGGCGCGCGGTAATTCGATCATCGTGCCCACTTTGTAATCCACGGTGCGACCGGCTTTTTTGAACGTTTCTTCGGCGACCTGCCGGACCTTTGGCAACAGAAATTCCAGTTCCTTAACGGTGTTAACGATCGGAATCATGATTTCCGGATAAACTTTGACGCTTTTTCCGGCAACTTCGACCGCGGCCTGAAAAATGGCCCGCACCTGCATTTCCTGAATTTCCGGATAAATAATCGCGAGGCGGCAACCCCGGAAACCAAGCATGGGATTGGCTTCGTGCAGTTCGCTCACGCGGTGTTTAACTTTATCGATGGGAATTTTCATCTGTCGGGCCATCTGGCGCTGATTTTTTTCCTCGTGCGGGAGGAACTCATGCAGCGGCGGATCGAGCAGGCGGATGGTGACCGGCAGGCCGTCCATCGCTTTGAAAATGCCGATGAAATCTTTTTTCTGATACGGCAGAAGTTTTTTAAGCGCCTTGCGGCGGTCGGCTTCGTTGTCGGCGAGGATCATTTCGCGCACAGCGATGATCCGGTCGCCTTCAAAAAACATATGTTCGGTGCGGCACAGGCCGATTCCCTCGGCGCCGAATTCACGGGCTACGCGGGAATCGTTGGGCGTGTCGGCGTTGGTGCGTACTGCAAGTTTTCTCAGTTTGTCCGCCCAACCCATCAGCATGGCAAAATCGCCCGAGACGGTGGGTTTAACCGTCGGCACTTCGCCGATGAATACCGCGCCTGTAGAACCGTCAAGCGAAATGACATCCTTTCGGCTGTATTTATGCATTTTTCCGTCGGCGGTGCGAACACTTAGAGCGCCCGCTTTGGCGTCGATATGCAATTCGCCGCAGCCGGCGACACACGGTTTGCCCATGCCCCGCGCTACGACCGCCGCATGGCTGGTCATACCGCCGGTGCTGGTAAGAATGCCCACGGCGGTTTGCATGCCGCCGATATCTTCAGGCGACGTTTCCTTGCGGACCAGGATGACTTTTTCTCCTTCTTCGTGACGATCCTCGGCTTCTTCCGCGGTGAAGGCAGGTTTTCCGACTGCTGCTCCGGGGGATGCCGGCAGTCCTTTGGCAATCTGAATTTTTTTCGCCTTTGGATCAAAAGATGGGTGCAATAGTTGATCCAGACTTGCCGGATCGACGCGCAAAACAGCCGTATTTCTGTCGATCAGGCCTTCCTTGACCATTTCCACCGCACAGCGGACTGCGGCTTGGGCAGTGCGTTTACCGTTGCGTGTCTGAAGCATGTAGAAATGGTTGTGCTCAACGGTGAATTCCATATCTTGTACGTCGCGGAAATGCTTTTCGAGGATGTCTTTTACACGAAGAAGTTCGGCGTAAGCTTCAGGAAGTGTGTCGCCCATGCGGACGATAGGCTGCGGCGTGCGGATGCCGGCCACCACGTCTTCTCCCTGGGCGTTGATCAGAAACTCGCCATAGAAAACGTTTTCGCCGGTCGACGGATCGCGAGTGAAACAAACGCCCGTGGCGCAATCCTCGCCCATGTTGCCGAAGACCATGGCCTGCACGTTCACCGCGGTGCCCGCGAGACCGCTGATTTCATTAATCTGCCGGTACTTGATCGCTCTGGGGCTGTTCCAGGACTGAAAAACCGCCCGGATTGATTTGAGAATTTGTTCGCGTGGATCGGTGGGAAATTTTTCTTTGGTGTGTTTCTCATAAACCTTTAAATACCGGGCGCAGACTTGCTTTAGTTCGTCAATACCCAAATCGGTGTCAAGACGGACGCCTTTTTTTGCTTTGATCGCGGAAAGTTCATGTTCGAAATGTTCATGATCGACGCCCATGACAGTATCGCCGAACATATTGATCAGGCGCCGCCAGGAATCCCATACGAAGCGGGCGTTTCCACTGGCCTGTGCCAGCGATTCGATCATGCTTTCGGTTAAACCAATATTCAGAACGGTATCCATCATTCCAGGCATGGATACCGCGGCGCCGCTGCGGCAGCTAACCAGCAGAGGGTTGCGCGGATCGCCAAGGTTTTTACCCAGCGTCTGTTCCAGTTGACGGAGATTCTGATTGATCTGTTCTTCGAGTTCGTTGGGAAACTTCTGACCATTTTTATAATAAGCGGCGCAACATTCGGTGGTGATGGTAAATCCCGGCGGAACAGGCAGACCGATATTGGTCATCTCCGCCAGATTGGCTCCTTTTCCTCCAAGAAGAACCTTATCTTTCGCGGAGCCTTCCGCTTTGCCTTTGCCAAAGAAATAGACCAGCTTTTCAGCCACTTGTCGTTACCTCCGTAATCAATTTGGAGCCGGTTTTGCCATTACTCGGATGCAGCGACTCGCCTATAAAATACGACGAGTAGCAACAAGTCGGAAAGTATAAGGGCATGAATGCGGGAGTCAAACGCCTGACTGGCCATTGCATGTGGGTTATAATTCGTCGCACGGTCTTTGTGGAGTAGCTGTGGTTTATAGAGCCATTCTGCTGGTTTCTCTGTTTTTTTTTCTAGCGCCAGCGTCGCGGGGGATTGCCGCCGATGTCCCCGATGACATATTTTCCAAACCGTTCATAACCACTGTGATGCAAAAAGCCGCCCAATGGCAAGTCTCCAATCTTACCAAAACAAAAGATTCACGACCTACATGGATCAACGCCGTCTTTCAAATAGGAATTATGCAGGCGTATGAGGTGACTGGTTCGGAGTTTTATTTAAACATCGCACTGGATTTCAGCCAGGCAAACGATTTTCAGCCGGGCAAACGATTTCGCCATGCCGACGACCTGGCGGTTGGTCAGATATATACGCAATTATATTTAATCAAAAAAGATCCGCATATGATCCAGGCATTTGAAAATCGCATCGATCAGATCATGGCCCAACCTATGCCTGGTCATCTGGACTGGTGGTGGTGTGACGCTTTGTTCATGGCCCCGCCGGGAATTGCCGAATTAAGCTCCGCCACCGGCGAAAGTAAGTATCTGGATTATATGGATAAACAATGGTGGGACGTTGTGGATTACCTACTCGATAAGAATGAACAATTATTTTTCCGCGATAAGACTTTTTTCGATAAAAAAGAGCCGAACTCTCAGCCTGTATTTTGGAGTCGTGGTAACGGTTGGGTTCTGGCCGGAATCGCACGTGTCCTGACTTATATGCCCCGGGATTACCCCGACCGGCAGCGTTATGTGGATTTGTTCACTCAAATGGCGGCGCGCCTTGCGGCATTACAGCAACCAGACGGATTCTGGAAATCCAGCCTGCTGGACCCGGACGTTTATGCTCATGGTGAAACCAGCGGCACGGGGCTTTATTGTTATGCAATTGCCTGGGGCATAAATAATGGAATTTTGCCGCGAGACAAGTATCTACCGGTGGTGGATAAGGCATGGCAGGCGCTGGTCAGCGCAGTACAACCATCGGGGAAACTCGGCTGGGTGCAGGGAGTTGGAAAAGCGCCGGGCCAGGCTGCTATCGACGGCTCAGCTCCTTATGGCGTCGGGGCTTTCCTATTGGCCGGTTCCGAAATGCTCAAGCTTGCGCAGCCGATACCTTAATCAAACTGTCCCAAGCACTTCCCTGAGATGTTCCGCGGTATGCGGCAAATGAATGGCGGCTTTGCCAAATCCCTCAACTGCGCCGGCGGCGATGGCCTGGCGCTGAGCCTCCGTTAAGTTGCTGACCAGCATCAAAGGCGGGCAGTTGGGTTGGGCGCGCAGTTTTTGAATTAATTCAATGCCGCTGGACCCATCTGCATCAAGAATACGGTTAATTAAGACCAAATCATACTTTTTACTGGCCATAAGTTTACGTGCTTCATCGGCGTTTTGCGCCGCATCGACTTGGGCATTGCAGCTTTTTTCGATAAGCTCCGCAATCGCTGAGTGGTCGAATCCACATTGACCGACATCAAGTACCTGCCGCGGCATGAATCGTCCTCGATTTAATGCGTGGGCTTCCAGAATGGCAACCCAACAACGGTGGCTTTCACCTGGCCTCGGATGGTATACACATCTACCTGACGACCCGCCTCGGCAAAAGCACGCTTTAAATATCCCATGGCGATAGGTGTGTTGCCAAGCATCGGCGACGTACAACTGCTGGTCACAATCCCCACCTGCGCAGTGCTATCCCGTAAATCGGCGCCGGCCAGCGGCGGAGCATCACCGGCGATTTTAAGCCCCACCAACATTTTTGCGACCGAATTGTGAGCATGCATGCGGGCAACAACTTCCTGTCCGAGATAACAGCCCTTGCTTATGTGAACCGCCCGGGTGTACCAGTGGGCGGTTTCCATGGGTAGATTCTGGTCAGTAATATCGATGCCCAACAAAGGCGTGCCCGATTCGATTCGTGCAATGTTAAAGGCGGACCAGCCGATTGGATAAAGCTTTTGCGGACGATGCTCTTCTTCGGGCTCCGGGTTTGCGGTTCGGATAATAGTTTCCCAAATATCAACCAGATGATCTGCAGGAATCACTAATTCTAATTGCATCTGGTCGCACAAATCATTGCGAAAAACCATCGTTTTAGCGCCCAGAATCTCAGCATCTGTGTTTTTCAGCGGTGCATTGAGGCCTTCCAGCTTTCGCTCGGCGAGCGTTTCCAAAATAGTTGTGCTTCCCGGACCGATGAGCGTAAGACGCGAGAGATCATTTGAACGGTCGGTGATGCGGACATCATCTGAAAACAAATAATTTTCTAATATTCGCACAAGTTCCGGCGCCAGACGTGTATCGACTTCCAGATAAGCGGATTGGTCGCGCTGTAGAATGTTCATGTCGGCGATGATGCGCCCTTTAACGTTGAGCAAATATGCATAGCAACCTGCCCCGGCGTCCAGTGGTTTTACATCGTTGGTAATGAGATTCTGCAAAAACTTCAGACGATCTTTGCCGGTTAATTCGATCACGCTGCGATGCGCCGCATCCATTAGGGCGGCTGATTTGCGGATGGCGGCATATTCTATTTCCGGTTTGCCGTAGCTTTCGACAATCTGAATTGATGGGCCATAGGGAAGAAGTGAAGCTTCAGATTGCTGATGCCATTGATTTAACGGATTGTCGCGCATAAATTCTCCGGTCGGATTATACATGTTCTCTTGATCTGCATATGCTCATCATCGCCGCGCCAGCTATAATCACATCCTTTACGAATCAAGGAGACGCCATCAGATATCAATTAGTTATCTTCGACATGGACGGAACATTAACGGTCGATGCGCTTGATTATGAAACATTGCGCAGCGAACTGGGTGTTGCGGTCCGCCATCCGGTTCTGGAGTGGATTGCAGCTCTGCCTGAACGCGAACAAACGCGAGCCTGGGCGGTTTTGCATCAGCATGAAGCTCAGGCGGCGGAAAAATCCACGTTGCGCCAAGACGCCCACCTCGCCCTGGACGCCCTGCGGAAACGTGGAATTAAGATCGCACTGCTCAGCCGTAATAGTCGCAAAAGTGTCGAGACTATTCTCCAACGCCATGCCCTGAGTTTCGATGATGTTATTTCGCGCGATGAGCCTCCGGTTAAACCGCATCCGGACAGCATTCGCGGTATTGCCCGCCGTTTGAATATATCGCTGGATCGCACCCTGATGGCCGGAGATTATGTTTTTGATATCGAAGTGGCGGAAGCGGCACAGGTCGCCAGTGTATTGCTTACATCGCCGGAAAAACCGCGGCCACCTTTTGCCCAGCGGGCCACTTATGTGATAAGCAGTTTGTTGGAACTGGACCGCCTCGTGGAAGAACCGGATTCATTTCGGGCGTTATTGTCGGCGAAACAAGTAAATGGGGAATGCATTAATGGCAAATAGAATCCGGCGGTTAACGCCGGTTTTTTTAGTTATTTTGGCGGCAGGCTGTGCCTGCAAAATGGTTTACGCCCAGACGACATCCACCCAACCGGACATGCCGCCGGTGGTTCAGCAGTCTGCATCGCCGCAGGTAATGCAGATTCTTCTCATGCTTCAGCAGCGCGGCTCGACGCTGCATAATTTTTCTGCCGATTTACAAGTCACGACCGATCATGCGCGGACACAGGAGGAGGACATCGATATTGGTTCCATCCATTACCAGCAGGGCATCGATGGCACGCAGTTTGATATTCATTTTGATGAGTTGGTAGTTGATGGCGCCATCGCCAGCACGAATGCTGATCATGATATTCTTTTCGATGGTCAATGGCTGATCGATCGTGACGGTTCAGCCAAAGTTTACCGCAAGACGCAGATTGCGCCGCCGGGAAAAAAATTTGATCCCTTAAAACTCGGTGAAGGTCCCATCCCCATCCCCATCGGTCAGGATCCCCAGGAAGTTCTGCGCGAATTTGATGTAACGCTGTTGCCCGTTGATAAAGCGCATACAGGACTGCAGGGGGTACGCTTAATCCCGCAGAATCCAGAGGAATTTACCTTTACCCAAATGGATTTTTGGATTGACCCCAAAATCCAATTGCCCGTGCAAATTATCCGTACCGATCCGGACGGAGACGTTACCACGGCGGCGCTTAAGAATTTTCAGGTCAATACATCCATGAATTTTGTATTTCAGGTTCAGCCGCCAGATGAAAATTCCGGCTGGACCGTTGAAGTTCAACCCTGGCAGCAGGGAACTTCCGGCCAATAACTTTGAAAATCCGATGGGCTATGCCATGACGAGCAGAAAATAAAAACAACGGCATTTATTTCACATTCACTTATTTGTTTCCATTGGCAGGCAGCGGCAGCGGCGTGATTCCCGTTGAAGCCGGCGCCGGACTTTCGCC
>Ga0335074_10013898_pt1 | contig 11309 bp, 7 predicted proteins | sample Lox_Sample_23_FD_206715 | JGI IMG/M metagenome (GOLD analysis project Ga0335074, IMG submission 206715) | Soil microbial communities from Loxahatchee National Wildlife Refuge, Florida, United States - Lox_Sample_2.3 | ecosystem: Environmental > Terrestrial > Soil > Wetlands | place: USA: Florida...
GACAAGCGGGTCAGCCAGAACAGGTCCCGCGAGGACCGGGTCAGCCAGAACAGGTCCCGCGAGGACCGGGTCAGCCAGGACAGAATCAGCCAGGAGAGAGTCAGCCAGGACCGGACCCCCGAGGAGGAGGTCCCGCGGCGCTGGATCCCGCCGGACCGAGAACCGGAGGCGCCGGCCGCCCCGCGGGATGACAGTGCCTTTGTTCGTCGTCCGGCGCGGCAGCCCGGCCAGGCGGCTGCGCATCACCCTGCTGTGCACGGTGTTCGCGCTGTCGATCTTCGCGGCCCGGCTGGTACAGCTTGAGGGCCTGGACTCGGCCACTTACCGCACCGCCGCCGACCAGCAGCAACTTCAGGTGATCCACTTCCCGGCGGTCCGGGGCGACATCACCAGCAGCGACGGAACGGTGCTGGCGATGACAGTGCAGACCGAGACCGTCTACGCGGACCCCAAGCTGATCCCGATGGCTCAGCGGCCCGGTGTAGCGGAACGGCTGGCCGGGCCGCTACGGCTGCCGGCCGAGACGGTGCTCGGCATGCTGGACAATCCCTCGTCGCCGCAGTACGAGGTGCTTGGCCGGAACCTGCCGGTCTCGGTCGCCGATCAGATCGCCGACCTGCGGCTGCCAGGCATCGATCAGCACGCGTCCTATACCACCACCTATCCGAGCGGCGATCTGGCGTCGGACGTCGTCGGGTTCACCAACAACAGCGGGCCGGGCGGCAGCCTGACGGGAGTCGCGGGCATTGAAGAGGAGTACAACCCGCTGCTCGCCGGGCGGCCGGGAAGCGAGGAGGTCGAGGAAGGGACCGACCACGAGCCAATTCCGTACACCGAGACCAAGCTGACGCCGACCCAGCCGTCCCGGAACATCCGGCTGACCATCCAGGCCGATATCCAGTGGGAGGCCGAGCAGATCTGCAAACAGCGGGTACTGCAGACCCATGCGCGCGACTGCTCGATCGTGGTCATGCAGCCGAAGACCGGCGCGATCCTCGCGATGGCGCAGTGGCCGACCTATAACCCGGACAACGTCACCAGTGTCGCGGCGACGACCAATATCGGTGTGGCGAACGTGTTCGCGCCCGGCAGCACCCTGAAGCCGGTGACCGTCGCGGCGGCGCTGGAGCGCGGCGGGCAGACTCCGATGAGCGCCTACACGATCCCGTACCAGATCACCATGGACGGCAAGTACACCTTCCACGACGCGGAGTTCCATCCGACCGTCAGGTACACGATCGCCGGCATCGTGGCCAACTCAAGCAACGTCGGCATGGTCCAGGTAGCCCAGCACCTCACGCCCGAGCAGCAGTACAACTATCTGCGCGCCTTCGGGCTCGGCCAGGTCAGCGGGCTCGGGTTGCCGGGGGAGAGCCCAGGGCTACTCGCGAAACCTGGCACGCCTGCCTACTACCAGGACAACAAGTTTGAGTACTCGTTCGGTCAGGGACTCGGCGTGACCGCGATCCAGATGGCCAGTGTCTATGCCACGATCGCCAACGGCGGCGTCCGGGTTCAGCCAACCCTCGTGGCAGGCACCACCAGCGCCAGCGGCACGTACACGCCGGCGCCGAAGCCGCGCAGCCGCCGGGTGATCAAGGCCAAGACCGCCAGGGAGCTCATGACGATCCTGCAGCAGGTACCGGAGGTGGACGCCCAGGCCGGCGAGCCGTGGGGGCTGATCACCGGGTACTCGGTCGCTGCCAAGACGGGCACTGCGCAGGTCTCCGATCCCGGTCTGAGCAAGTGCCTCTGCCAGTATGGTTCCAGCTACATCGGCATCGTCCCGGCCGACAACCCTCAGCTCGTGATCGCGGTGAACGTTCAGGATCCGCACGGCAAGTACTACGGCGACGAGGTCGCCGGGCCGGCCTTCTTCGACGTGGCGAAGTTCGCACTGCAGACGCTCAAGATCACTCCGGATTATGCCAGAACGCCCTATATCCGGCTCACCGCGCCGTGATGGGAGGTAACCTCTGCCCGTGCCAGCGGCCCTTCGTCCAGATCATGTGCCCGCGCGCTCGCTAGCCGGGCTGGCCGAGCTGCTCGGCCTGCGCCCATCCGGTGGCCGGCGCCCCGGCGGGGACGACGAGGCCGCTGTGCTGACCGGTGTGACACACGTCTGCCAGGCTGGTGATGCTCGATCCGTACGGCCCGGCGATCTGTACGCCGCGCTGCCCGGCAGCAATGTCCATGGCGCCCAGTTCGCCAGAGCGGCAGCGGCGGCCGGGGCTGTCGCGGTGCTCACCGACCCGTCCGGCCGCGAGGCCGCGGTTGCCTCCGGGCTGCCGGTCTTCGTCGTCGCCGATCCCCGTGCCCGGCTCGGGCAGGTGGCCGCCTGGATCTACGGCGCGGCGTCCGACCGGCTGCTGCTGATCGGCGTGACCGGCACGGCCGGCAAGACCACCACCAGCTACCTGGTCGAGTCGGGCTTGCGGGCGGCCGGGCTGGCTACCGGGCTGATCGGCGGCGTCCAGACCAGGATCGGTGCCTCGGTGCAGACCAGCACCCTGACGACACCGGAGGCCACCGACCTCCAGGCGCTGCTCGCCACCATGGTGGAGCGGCGGGTCAGGGCCGCGGCGATGGAGGTGTCCAGCCACGCGCTGGCGCAAGGGCGGGTGGCCGGCACCCACTACGACGTCGCGATCTTCACCAACCTGTCGCAGGACCACCTGGACTTCCACGCCACCATGGACGACTACTTCGCCGCCAAGGCAGAGCTGTTCACCCCGAAGTACGCCAAGTCGGGTGTGGTCAATATCGACGACGCGCGCGGCCGGGAACTGGCGGCCAGCGCGCCGATCCCGATCACGACGTTCTCCGCCGAGGGTCGTCGCGCCGCTGACTGGCGGGCCGTGGATGTCCGGTCCGGGGCGGATGGCTCGACCTTCCGGGTGATCGGTCCGGGCGGTGTCGAGGCCGATGCCGAAGTGGCTCTGCCTGGCGAGTTCAACGTAGCCAACGCCCTCGCCGCGATCGTGGCGCTGGTTGAGGCAGGCATCGGGCTGGCGGATGCGGTGGCGGGCGTGGCCGCGAGCCCCGGCCCGCCCGGCAGGCTCGAGCGAGTCGACCGCGGCCAGGCCTTCACCGTGCTCGTCGACTACGCGCACAAGCCGGGCGCGGTCGAGGCACTTCTCACGGTGATGCGGCGGGTCACGGCGGGCACGCTGACCATTGTGCTGGGCTGCGGCGGCGACCGCGATCGCGGCAAGCGAGCGCTGATGGGCGCGGCCGCGGCCAGCCTCGCCGACGTGGCGATCCTCACCAACGACAACCCCAGGTCGGAGGACCCGCTCGCGATCCTGGCCGAGATGCTGGCTGGCGCCATCGCCGTGCCGCAGCGAGACCGGGCTCAGATCGTCGTCCAGCCAGACCGGGCAGCGGCGATCGACCAGGCGATTGCCGCGGCAGGCAAGGGTGACGTCGTGCTGATCGCCGGCAAGGGCCACGAGACGGGCCAGTACGTCGCTGGCGAGGTTATCCCGTTCGATGACCGGGAGGTCGCGGCGGCCGCCCTGATGCGCCGCCAGGCAGCCGAGGATGCGACGATAGCCCGCGGTCCGGTCACCTCCGAACTGACCGATCCCTTTCCGGAGGACGCGTGATCCCGCTGTCGGTGGCACAAGTCGCCGAGGCCACCGGCGCCGTGCTCGCCGATGTGACTGACCCGGCCGCGCTCGTGACCGGGCCCGTGGTGATCGACTCGCGGGAGGCAGGGCCCGGCGCCCTGTTCGCGGCGCTGCCGGGCACCCGCACTGATGGCCACAAGTTTGCCGCGGCCGCACTGGCGGCCGGCGCGACCGTGGTGCTCGCGACCCGAGCGGTCGGCGGTCCGGCGCTGATCGTGCCGGATGTTCAGGTCGCGCTGGGCAGGCTTGCCCGAGCGGTCATCGACCGTGCTCCGCACCTCACTGTGATCGGTATCACCGGGTCGATGGGCAAGACCACCACGAAGGATCTCCTCGCCCAGCTGATCGAGACCCTCGGGCCGACCGTGGCGCCGCGCAACTCATTCAACAACGAGATCGGCCATCCGCTGACGGTCCTGAAGATCTCCGACGAGACCCGGTACCTCGTCTCTGAGCTGTCCGCGCGCGCGCCGGGGCACATCACCTACCTGTGCCAGATCGCCCCGCCGAGGCTCGGCGCAGTGCTGTGCGTCGGCCATGCGCACGCAGGCGAGTTCGGCGGGCTGGACCGGATCGCGGAAGCCAAGGGCGAGCTGCCCGCCGCGCTGCCCGCCGATGGCGTCGCGGTGCTGAACGCTGACGATCACCGCGTAGCGGCGATGGCCGATCGCACCAGGGCCAGGGTCGTCACCTTCGGCCGGTCGCAGGCCGCCGACGTCAGGGCAGCGGACGTGCTGGCCGACGAGGCAGGCCGGCCGGGATTCACGCTGATCACGCCCGCGGGCTCGGCACACGTGCAACTGCAGCTATACGGCGAGCACCATGTGCAGAACGCGCTCGCTGCCGCGGCCATTGCCGAGCAGCTCGGCATGCCGGTCGCGGACATCGCGGCCGGGCTGACGGCGGCAACCACCAGGAGCCGGTGGCGGATGGAGGTGACGCGGCTGCCCGATGGCGTGACCATCGTCAACGATGCGTACAACGCCAACCCTGACTCGGTCAGAGCCGCGATCACGGCTGTCGTCACCATGGCCCGCCAGGGCCGCGGGTTCGCGGTCCTCGGCCAGATGACCGAGCTCGGCGACGACGAGGACCGGTTGCACGAGGAGGTTGGCGCCTATGCAGCCGCAGCGGGCCTGGCCGGGCTTATCGTGGTGGGGGACGCCGCTGCGCCGATCCTTGCTGGCGCTAAGGCGGTGCCGTCCTGGCAGGGCGAGCTGGTGCCAGTGCCGGACGCAGCGGCGGCGGTGCGCGCGGTGCGGGAGCGGGCGCGCGCGGCCGACGTCGTGCTGGTCAAGGCGTCACATTCGATCGGTCTGGAGCGGGTAGCGCTGGCGCTCACCGGCGAGCGGCCAGCCCCTGAGCCAGAGCAAGTACGGCCGGAGGCAGAGGCTGCACCACCGGAGGAGTTGCACCCGTGAAGACCATTCTCGTCGCCGGGGCAGTCTCGCTTCTCCTCGCGCTGTTCGGCACGCCGCTCGTGATTAACCTGCTGCGGCGCCAGGGCTATGGGCAGCCGATCCGGGTGGAGGGCCCGAAGTCGCACGAGACCAAGCGGGGCACGCCGACCATGGGCGGCATCGTCATCGTGCTTGCCGCGCTAGTCGGGTATGTGGTCGGCCACGTGGCTACGCATGACGTGATGACCGTGTCCGGCGTGCTGGTGCTGTTCCTGATGGCGGGCCTCGGCCTGGTCGGCTTCATCGACGACTTCATCAAGATCTTCCGGCAGACCAGTGTCGGGCTGCGCAGCGGCGCCAAGCTGGCCGGCCAGATCGTGGTGGGCGCGGTGTTCGCACTCGAGGTGCTGCAGCACCCCGACGGCTACGACCTGACGCCGGCCGACGCGCACTTTTCCTTCCTCCGCGACTTCGGCCCCGCCCTTGGCACGCTCCCGTTCGTGGTCTGGGTGGTCTTCCTGATCGCCGGGGCGTCCAACGCGGTGAACCTGACTGACGGCCTGGACGGGCTGGCAACCGGCGCCACCGTCCTGGTGCTGGCCGCCTACGTGCTGATCGGCATCTGGGAGGAGCGCAACGACTGCACGACCTTCCTGTCCCAGCAGTGCTATCAGATTCGCGACCCGCTGGACCTGGCAGTGGTCGCTGCCTCGGTGCTGGGCGCGTGCTTCGGCTTCCTCTGGTGGAACGCGCCCCCGGCCAAGATCTTCATGGGCGATACCGGGTCGCTCGCCCTCGGCGGAGTGCTGGCCGGCCTGGCGGTCTGCACCAAGACCCAGCTGCTGTTCGGCATCCTCGGCGGCCTGTTCGTGATCACGACACTGTCGGTCATCATCCAGGTGAGCGTCTTCAAGGCGAGCAAGTTCAGAACCGGGCGCGGCGTCCGGGTGTTCAAGATGAGCCCGCTGCACAATCACTTCGACGTGATCGGCTGGGCCGAGACCACGATCGTGATCAGGTTCTGGCTCATCTGCGGCCTGTGCGTAGCCCTCGGACTCGGCATCTTCTACGCCGAGTGGCTGACCACCTAGGCCAGTGACCGCCACCGGGGGAGTTGCCCGGCTCGCCGACCTCGCTGGCCGGCCGGTCGTGGTGGCCGGCCTTGGCGTCACCGGCCAGTCCGTCACCACCCTGCTGCGCGGGCACGGCGCGCGGGTTATCGCGGTGGACTCGCGCGACGACGCCGAGCGCCGGGACGTCGCCGGTCGCCTTGAGCGCGAAAGCATCGAGGTGCGGCTTGGGCCGCAGCACCTGGGGCCTGATGCCAGCGTGCCGGCTGGTACGAGCCTGGTGATCACCTCGCCCGGCCTGCGGCCGGACACGCCCCTGCTGGCCCGAGCGGTAGCGGCGGAGGTCGAGGTCATCGGCGACGTCGAACTGGCCTGGCGGCTGCGGCCGGTGCTGCCGGACGGCTCCCGGCAGCAGTGGCTAGCCATCACCGGCACCAACGGCAAGACCACCACCGTGCGGATGCTCGCCGCGATGCTGGCCGCGGCCGGACATCGCAGCGTGGCGGCTGGCAACGTCGGCACGCCGATCCTGGACGTGGTGACCGACCCGGAGCCCTACTCTGTGGTAGCCGTCGAGCTGTCCAGCTTCCAGCTGTACTGGAGCACCACCATCGCTCCGCTCGCGGCCGTCGTCCTCAACCTGGCTGCCCATCACCTGGACTGGCACGACGACATCGAGTCCTACGCCGCTGCCAAGGCCAGGATCTTCGCACCGGGAACAATCGCGGTCTGCAACGCGGAAGACGCCAGGACAGTCGCAATGGCCGAGGGTGCGAGCGCGCTCGCACGCACCGTGGCCTTCAGGCTCGGGCCGCCCGGTCGTGATGAGCTCGGCGTCGCCGGTGAGTGGCTGATCGACAACGCATTCGGAGACAGTGTCAGGCTTGCCGCAGTGGCCGAGGTTCAGCCGCCCGCCCCGCACAATGTGGCCGACGCGCTCGCTGCCGCCGCACTGGCCCGCGCCTACGGCGACCAGCCAGGCTCCATCTCCGCCGGGCTGGCCAGGTTCGTGCCGGAGCCGCACCGCATCGCGCTGGTGGCGGAGCTCAGCGGCGTGCGGTTCATCGACGACTCGAAGGCGAGCAATCCGGCGGCCGCGGCCGCCTCGCTTGCCTCGTTTCCGTCCATAGTGTGGGTGGCCGGAGGGCTGTTCCGCGGCAGCGACAGCGACCTGGACGGCATCGTCGCGGCCGCAGCGCCCCGGCTGCGCGCGGCCGTGCTCATCGGCACCGACCGGGCCAGATTCGCGGCCGCATTGGCGCGACACGCACCGGATGTCCCGGTCACCGAGCTGGACAGCAACCAGACTGGTGTCATGGATCAGGTGGTGGCAGCGGCGGCGGCGGTTGCGCGCCGCGGTGACACCGTGCTGCTGGCGCCGGCCGCGCAGTCGTGGGACATGTTCCGCGACTACCCGGCCAGAGGCGATGCGTTCGCGGCCGCAGTGCGCAGGCTGGCAGAGCCGCGGTGAGCATCGGCGACCCCGGGCTTGCGGAGGACGAGGCAGACCTCGCCGCAGGCTCGCTCCCGGTCGCGGGCCTGCAGCTGGACGTCCGTGCCAGGCTGGTTGGCGCAGGCGACCGCGCGCGCCGGCTGAAGGTACTGCTCGACCGTCCGCTGGCGTCCTATTACCTGGTGCTGGGCAGTACGCTCCTGCTGCTTGCGGTCGGGCTGATGATGGTGCTGTCAACCTCCACCGCCTACGACCTGGATCAGGGGCAGCCGCCGTACTCGATGTTCCAGAAGCAGCTGCTCGGCGCCGTCGCCGGGCTGGTGCTGATGTGGCTCGCCTCCAGGGCGCCCGCCAGGATGCTGCGGGCCTGCGCCTACCCGCTGCTGCTGGTGTCGCTGATCGGCCTGGTGCTGGTGCTGATGGCACCGCCGCAGGACGACGTGCACCGCTGGCTGACCGTGGCCGGCCTGCAGGTGCAGCCCTCGGAGTTTGCCAAGCTGGCACTCGTCCTCTGGGGCGCCGACCTGCTCGCGCGCAAGGAGCGGCTCGGCCAGCTCACCGACACCCGCCACCTGCTGGTGCCGCTGCTGCCGGGCGCGGCGCTGATGTGCCTGCTGGTGGTGCTCGGCAAGGACCTCGGCACCACGTTCCTGCTGCTGGTCATCTTCATGGCGCTGCTGGTGATTGTCGGCACGCCGGGCCGGGTGCTGTTCGGCATGGTCGGGCTGATGGCGTTCGCCCTGCTGATGGTGATCGTCGCGCACCCGTACGAGCTCCAGCGCCTGTCCAGCTTCCTCGGCCCGCACCCGGCCGGGTGCAGCAGTCTGTCGTGCTACCAGCTGATCCAGGGCAAGGATGCTCTTGGTTCCGGCGGCCTGTTCGGCGTCGGGCTCGGCGCCAGCACAATGAAGTGGGGGCTGCTTCCGAACAGCCCGACCGACTTCATTTTCGCCATCCTCGGCCAGGAGCTCGGCCTCGTGGGCACGGTGTGCGTGGTGGCGCTGTACGGCGGTCTCGCCTTCGCCGGGCTGCGGATCGCGCGGCGCGTGCCGGACACATTCGCCCGGCTCGCGGCCGGCGCGATCACGGTGTGGCTGGTCGTCCAGGCGATGGTCAACATGGGCGGCGTTCTCGGCCTGCTGCCGATCACCGGAGTCCCGCTGCCGTTGATCTCCTCCGGCGTGTCGTCGCTGATCGTGACTCTGGCAGCGATGGGGATGCTCATGTCGTTCGCCCGTGCGGAGCCCGGCGCCGCGCAGGCGCTGGCGGCGGCCGGTCCCGGCACGCACTCGCGGCTGGCGCGCTGGCTGGGCCTGGGGCGGCGCGCGCTGTGACCGAGCCGACGCCGGCGGTGATCCGGTGGCTCCCGGTGCGCGCTGGTGATTCCGGCTCGCCAGCGGTGCCGACCCCGCCAAAGTAAGGTGGCCCGGTCACTACTGGTCCAGTCGGGGGGTCGAGGGAGGTGAGGCGGCGATGGGCCTGAGCGTCGTCATTGCCGGCGGCGGCACCGGCGGGCACATCGAGCCGGCCCTGGCACTCGCTGATGCGCTGCGACGGGCCGACCAGGACAGCGCGATCACGTGCCTCGGCACCGAGCGCGGCCTTGAGACGAGGCTTGTCCCGATGCGCGGCTACGAGCTGGCGCTGATCCCGCCAGTGCCTCTGCCGCGCAAGCTGACCCCGGCGCTGCTGGCCGTACCCGGCCGAATGGTGGCCGCGGTCCGTGCGGCCACGCGGATCCTCGAGCGGACCCAGGCCGACGTGCTGGTCGGGTTCGGCGGCTACGTGTCCACTCCCGCGTACCTGGCAGCGCGGCGCCGCAAGATCCCGATCGTGGTGCATGAGGCCAACGCGATGCCCGGCATCGCCAACCGCATCGGCGCCCGGCTGACCACGCACGTCTGTACCGGCCAGCCCGGCACTCGGCTGCCGCACGCCCGGTATGTCGGCATCCCGATCCGGGAGCAGATCTCCGGCCTCAACCGGGCGGCCGAGGCCGGGAAGGCGCGCGCGCACTTCGGGCTGCAGCCGGACCTGCCGGTGCTGATGGTCACCGGCGGCTCGCAGGGCGCGGCCTCGCTGAACCGCGCCACACTGGCAGCAGCCGGCGGCCTCCGCGCGGCCGGCATCCAGGTGCTGCACGTGGTGGGCCCGAAAGCTGGCGACGTCGAGGTGCCGGACGGCCCGGTGCCCTACGTCGTGCTGCCCTACCTGGACCGGATGGACCTCGGCTACTCGGCAGCGGACTTCGCCCTGTGCCGGGCTGGCGCGATGACGTGCGCCGAACTGACCGCTGTCGGCTTGCCGGCGGCCTACGTGCCGCTGCCACACGGCAACGGCGAGCAGCGGCTGAACGCGGAGCCGATCGAGCGGGCGGGTGGCGGCCTGATCATCGCTGATGCCGACCTGACCCCGGACTGGATCATGGCGACACTTCCGCCGATCCTGCACGACGAGACACGGCTGGCCGCGATGGCTCGCGGGGCGGCGGCAAGCGGCAACCCGCGGGCGGACGCGGACCTGGCCGAGATCGTCATGTCCATTGGCTGGAAGCGGCCCGGCCGGCGGCGGCTGCCGAAGGGCCGGCCGCCCGCGTCCAGGGGCCGGGAGCCGGCCCGGCAGCCCGCGACCGACGGGCAGCAGCCCGGTTTGGACGGGCAGCAGCCGGGCGGCCAGGCAGCAACCTTCTGACGGCAAAGGAGACACAGCATGGGCCTGGTGACTCCGGTCGACCCGGTCCCGGTCAGCGAGCTTGGCCGCGTGCACTTCACGGCCATCGGCGGCGCGGGCATGTCGGGCATCGCCAGGATCATGCTGGCCCGCGGTGTCGCGGTAACTGGCAGCGACCAGGCTGCGTCGCCGCTGCTCGACGAGCTCGCGGCGGCTGGTGCGCGGGTGCGAGTGGGGCACGCGGCGCAGAACGTCGGCGACGCCGACACCCTGGTCGTCTCCACCGCGATCCGGGCGGACAATCCCGAGCTTGTCGAAGCGCAGCGCCGCGGGCTGCGCGTCCTGCACCGGGCCGCGGCGCTGGCCAGCGTCATGCTCGGCTACCAGGGCATCGCAGTGGCCGGTACCCACGGCAAGACCACCACGACGTCGATGATCACGACAGTGCTGCGCCACAGCGGCGCGCAGCCGTCGTACGTGATCGGCGGCATCCTGGCCGAGACCGGCCTCGGCGCGGACCTGGGCGCGGGCCGCCAGTTCGTGATCGAGGCGGACGAGAGCGACGGCTCGTTCCTGATGTTCTCGCCCGACGCGGCCGTCGTGACCTCGGTCGAGGCGGACCACCTCGACAATTACGGCTCGCTGGCGGCGATCGAGGCGGCGTTCGCGGCGTTCGCCAACCGCATCGCGCCCGGCGGGCTGCTGGTGGCCGGCGCGGACGATCCGGGCGCGCGGGCCCTGGCCGGCGGGGTGCGCCCGGACGTGACCGCGCTGACCTATGGCACCGCCGAGGACGCGGACTACCGGGTGTCCGGCATCCGGCCGCGGGGGATGCGGACGAGCCTGACCGTCACTGGCGGACCGCGCACCGTGCTCGGCCGGCCCGTGGTCGGCGTTACCGCGACGGCCGGGACGAGCGCGACCAGAATGGAAACGGGCCAGCCGGGGCCAGTGCAGCTCGAGATCTCGGTGCCGGGGCGGCACAACGCCCTCAACGCCGCCGCCGCCTTCGGCCTGTGCGTGCAGCTTGGCGTGCCGGTGCCCGATGTAGTCGCGGGGCTGGCCGCCTACCGCGGTGCGCGGC
>Ga0335074_10013899_pt1 | contig 11308 bp, 9 predicted proteins | sample Lox_Sample_23_FD_206715 | JGI IMG/M metagenome (GOLD analysis project Ga0335074, IMG submission 206715) | Soil microbial communities from Loxahatchee National Wildlife Refuge, Florida, United States - Lox_Sample_2.3 | ecosystem: Environmental > Terrestrial > Soil > Wetlands | place: USA: Florida...
CCAGGTCGAAGTCGATCAGCGCGACGGCCCGGCCGCCGCGGAACACGACGTTGGCCGGGTGCACGTCGTTGTGGCTGACCAGGCCGGCGCGGAAGCGGCGCGGGATCGGCCGCGGCCAGCGGTACCCCGACGGGTCGAAGGACGCGACGGCGCGGTGATAGCGGCGCAGCAGGCCGGCCACGCTGACCAGCGCCGCGTCGGTGAGCATGTCGGGGCGCAGCGGCGGCACCCCGGCCTCGCCCTCGATGTAGGTCAGCAGCTCGGTGTCGGCGCCGACCGCCAGGGCGCGGGGCGCGCCGTCGAAACCGGCCGCCGCGAGGTGGGCGAGCAGCGCGTGGGTGGCCCGCCAGCACGGAGCGGCGGGCCGCAGGACGGCGTCGCCGATCCGCAGCACCAGGCCGCGGTTGGCGGTGGCGCCGGGCAGCGGGGTGACGGCCCGGAGGGCCGCGGGACTGACCAGCACCGGGCTAGGGACCGCTGCGCCCGTCAGCGTGGCTGAGCATGGCGCGGGCGAGACTCGCGTGGGTGACCAGGCCATCGACCATTTCTCCTCGGATCGCGACGCGTATCGCCGCAGCCTTGTTGACGCCGAAGGCGACGCAGAGCACGAACGGGATCCGCTCCAGCATCGGGCCCGGCGTCACGATCATGCGGCCGTCCAGCGGGGTCGCGAGCGGCCTGCCGTTCTCGTCGATAAACACCCCGGCCAGCTCGGCGCACACGCCTAGTTCCGCGAGAGCGTCACGTTCCGCCGGCGTGATCGCGTCATAGATCGTCGACAGCCCGGGAGCCCAGGCTCCGATGGCGACCACCGCCATCGTCACCGACGGCACCAGCGCGAAGGCCTCCGCGATGTCGGCCTGGCGGCGGATCGCCGCGGCCGTCCTGGCATCGTCGAGGAGCATCGGAGCGTAGAAGACGTGCGCCGGGCCGCCGCCGATGCGGGCCACCCCGCGGACCACCTCGAGCAGGTCGCTGCCGTCGGGCGGCGGGACCGCGCCGGTCAGCTGGACGATCGGGCACGGCGGCATCTGGGTCAGCGCGGCGGCCAGCCCGCTGAGCGTGCGCGACCAGGACATGCCCAGCACGTCGCCCGGCGTGATCAGGTCCATCAGCGCCTGGCCGGCCGCCTCGCCCAGGCGGCGGCGCAGCGTGGCCTCGTCGTCGTCGGGGAAGTTGAACACGAACGCGTGCCGCAGCCCGAAGACCGAGCACAGCTCGGCCGACAGGCCCGCGTCCAGGGTGCCGCCGGGCAGCCCGATCTCGATGCGCACCATCCCGGTCTCCCGGGCGGAGTCGAGCAGGCGGGCCACCCGGAACCGGCTGATGCCGAGCCGGTCGGCGATATCGACCTTGGACACGCCCTCGAGGTAGAACTGCCGCGCCACCCGTGCGGCAAGGACGACTTCGGACGGCCGATCAGACGACAACCCGGCCATTGTGCGCCTCCGCTTCAGCCGAGCTGACCGCTCATTTGAGCGCCCAGATCTCATATTTGCAGCTTTTCTTGACTTTGCCCAGTGACCAGATCACTGTGTTCATTAACTCATTTGAGCGACTCCTGCTCAAATGAGCATCGAGAGCCACCCAACGACAGCCCGCGGAGGTTCCGTCATGAGATCGTCCCCGTTCAGGCTCCGCACCCTCGCGGTGGCCGGCGGCATGGCCGCCTTGCTCGCCGTGGGCGCGTGCTCCAGCGGCGGCTCGTCGGCCAGCAACAGCGACACGGGCACCATCACCGTGGCCGTGGTGTCCAACCCGCTGATCACCGGCCAGATGATCCCGCTGACCACGTCCAACTTCGAGAAGCAGAACCCGGGCATCAAGGTCAAGTACGCCACGTACACCGAGGGCGACCTGCGGGCCGCGATCCAGAAAGACGTCAGCACGCACAGCAACTCGTTCAACGTCATCATGATCGGCCCGTACGAGACGCCGCTGTTCGCGAAGGACGGCTGGCTGACCGACCTGTCCAAGCAGTACATCGCGAAGGACTCCAGCTACGACGCCAGCGACCTGCTGCCGCCGATCGCCAAGGCCCTGTCGTACAAGGGCGACCTGTACGCGGTGCCGTTCTACGGCGAGTCGTCGATGCTCTACTACCGCAAGGACATGTTCACCAAGGCCGGGCTGACCATGCCGGCCCACCCGACCTGGGCCCAGGTGCAGAGCTTCGCGGCCAAGCTGAACCAGCCCGGCAAGGTGGCCGGGATCTGCCTGCGCGGCCTGGCCGGCTGGGGCGACAACATGGCCGCGCTCGACACGGTCGTGAACACCTACGGCGGCGAGTGGTTCAACGAGAAGTGGCAGCCGCAGCTCACCTCGCCCGCGTTCGAGGCCGCGACCAACTTCTACGTCAACCTGATCCGCAAGTACGGCGAGTCCGGCGCCTCCAACGACAGCTTCAACCAGCTGCTGACGCTGTACGGGCAGGGCAAGTGCGCGATGTGGTACGACGCGACGGTCGCCGCGACCTCCATCGCCACCACCTACCCGTCCGTCGCCGCCCAGACCGGGTACGCCTTCGCGCCGGTGGACAAGACGAAGTCCTCCGGGTGGCTGTGGACCTGGTCGCTGGGCATCCCGCAGGGCACCGCCAACTCGGGCGCGGCCTGGAAGTTCGTGTCCTGGGCCACCTCGAAGTCCTACGATTCGCTGGTCGCCGCCAAGTACGGCTGGGCCGCGGTCCCGCCGGGCACCCGGACCTCCCTCTATAACAACCCGTCGTACCAGGCCAAGGCCAAGGCGTTCGCGGGCATCACGCTCCAGTCCATCGACGGCACCGACCCCGATCACCCGACCGTTAACCCGGTCCCCTACGTCGGCGTCCAGTACGTCGACATTCCGCAGTTCGAAGTCCTCGGCGTCCAGGTCGGCCAGCAGATCGCGGGCGCGATCGCCGGCACGGAGAGCGTGAGCACGGCGCTGAAGAACAGTCAGGCGGCCGCCGCCGCGTACACGCCGGCCGAACTCTCCGGCAGCTAGCACGCTCGCGACGGGGCCCCGGGAGGGGCCGGACCCGCCCGGGGCCCCGTCGCCCGGCCGCCCGTGTCGCACCCGAGGAGGGCTTCGCAGTGGCAGTAGTCGAAACAGGCGCGGCGCCGACTCCCACGGTCGGCATCCGGCCCCGCAAGCCGGGCCGCGGTGAGGGATGGCAGCGCCGCCTCCCCCTGCTGCCCGCGCTGATCTACACCGTGGTCGTCACCCAGATCCCGTTCCTGGTGACGCTGTGGTACAGCTTCCAGAACTACTTCTTCAACATCCCGCAGCCCGCGCACTTCGCCGGCTTCAGCAACTACAGCACGGTCTTCACCAACGCGGCCTTCCGCGGCTCGCTGGTGCGCTCGGTGGTGATGACCGCGGCGTCGGTGATCGTCGCCATGATCCTTGGCGTGCTGTTCGCCGTCCTGCTGGACCGCAAGTTCCTCGGCCGGGGCGTGGTCCGGACGCTGATCATCACCCCGTTCCTGATCATGCCGGCCGCCGCGGCGCTGGTGTGGTCCGGGCCGATGCTCGACCCGAATTTCGGGCTGCTGAACTACCTGCTGGAGCCGTTCGGCGTGCATCACGTCGCCTGGCTGTCCACGCACGCACTGGGCTCGGTGATCGTGGTCATGATCTGGCAGTGGACGCCGTTCATGACCCTGATCGTGCTGGCCGGCCTGCAGAGCCAGCCGTCCGACACCCTGGAGGCGGCCAAGGTCGACGGGGCCGGGGCCTTCGCCACGTTCCGCGAGCTGACCCTGCCGCACCTGCGGCCCTACATCGAGCTCGGGATCCTGCTCGGCTCGATCTACCTGGTCAACTCGTTCGACGCGGTCCGGCTGATGACCAACGGAGGCCCGGGCACCTCCACCACCAACCTGCCCTTCTACCTGTACCAGCAGGTGAACTTCGCGTTCAACGTCGGCGGCGCGGCCGCGGCCGGCGTGATCACCGTCATCTTGACGATCATCGTGGCCACGTTCGCGCTGCGGTTGTTCGCCCGGGTGTTCCAGTTCGAGGAGGCCGGAGTATGACCGCCGTACCGGTTCGGCCGGTGACACGCGATCCGCGCAGGCTCCGCGAGATGTCGGGCCGGGCGGGCTGGGGAATCCTCGCGTGGATCGTGGGGATCGCGTTCTTCCTGCCCGTGCTGTGGATGGTGATCACGGCGTTCAAGCCGGAGTCCGCCGCCGAGACCTGGCCGCCGCAGTTCGTCTTCAAGCCCACCCTGGCGGAGTTCCGCCTGGTCTTCTCGGGCATGGGCCCGTTTCTGACCCACTCGGTGGTCGCGACGATCGGGTCCACGATCCTGGTGCTGCTGCTGGGCGTTCCCGCCGCGTATGCCCTGTCGGTGCATCCGGTCAAGCGCTGGCGCGACGGCCTGTTCTTCTTCATCTCCACCAAGATGCTGCCGATCGTGGCCGCGATCGGCCCGCTCTACGTCATCGCGCTCAAGGCGCACCTGCTCGACACCATCTGGCTGCTGATCATCCTCTACACCGCCATGAACCTGCCGCTCGCGGTCTGGATGATCCGCTCCTTCATGCTCGAGGTGCCCAAGGAACTGCTCGAGGCGGCGCGGCTGGACGGCGCGGGGCGGATCAGGGAGATATCGGGCGTGATCCTGCCCATCATCTCGCCGGGACTGGTGTCAACGGCGCTGATCTGCGTGATCTTCGCGTGGAACGAGCTGTTCCTCGCGCTGAACCTGACCGTAACCAACGCCGCGACCATGCCGATGTACCTGATCAGCTCGGTCCCGCAGGAGGGGCTGTACATCGCGCACCTGTCGGCGGCGGCAACGGTCGCGTCGGTTCCGGTGATCCTGGTGGGCTGGATAGCCCAGCGCTCGCTGGTCCGCGGCCTGTCGATGGGAGCAATCAAGTGAACGGCCGCGCATCCGGCGGCGCACTGGGCGGAGGTCCCCGATGGCTCATGTGAAGTACGTATCGGCCACCCGCGTGTACGCGAAGGACGCGCCGCCAGCGGTCGATGCGCTGGACCTGGATATCAAGGACGGCGAGTTCATGGTCCTGGTCGGGCCGTCCGGCTCGGGCAAGACCACCGCGCTGCGGATGCTGGCCGGTCTCGAGCCGCTCGATGGCGGGCGGGTCGAGATCGGCGAGCGGGACGTCACGTTCGTTCCGCCCAAGGACCGGGACATCGCGATGGTGTTCCAGAACTATGCCCTCTACCCGCAGAAGACCGTCGCGGAGAACATGGGCTTCGCGCTCAAGATGCAGGGCGTGCACCGTGACGAGCGGGACCGGCGGGTGCGCGAGGCGGCCCGGCTGCTGGACCTCGACGATCAGCTGCTGGCGCGCAAGCCCAAGCAGCTGTCCGGCGGGCAGCGGCAGCGGGTGGCCATGGGCCGGGCCATCGTCCGCGAGCCGAAGGTGTTCCTGATGGACGAGCCGCTGTCCAACCTGGACGCCAAGCTGCGGGTGCAGACCCGCAGCCAGATCGCCGAGCTGCAGCGCCGCCTCGGGATCACCACCGTGTACGTGACCCACGACCAGGTCGAGGCGATGACCATGGGGCACCGGGTGGCTGTGCTCAGCGGCGGGCTGCTGCAGCAGTGCGCCTCGCCCCGTGAGCTGTACGAGAACCCGGTGAACCAGTTCGTGGCCGGGTTCATCGGCTCGCCCGCGATGAACCTGCAGACTGTTCCGCTCGCCGACGGCGGCGCCCGGCTGGCCGGCACCGTCCTGTCGCTGCCGGCCCCGATCGCCGGCGCGGCGAAGGCGGCCGGCCTGCGCGAGCTGGTGCTCGGCATCCGGCCGGAGCACCTGCACCTGGCGAACGGGTCGGGCGAGCTGGGCGGTGACGTGATGCTGGTCGAGGAACTCGGCGCTGACGCGCTGCTGCACGTGCGCCTGGCCGATGGCGCCAGCCCGGTCGTCGCGCGGGCCGAGGGACGCCGGCCGCCGGCCCTCGGCCAGCACGTCACGTTCCACGTGCAGCAGGAGGACATGTTCGCGTTCCACCCCGAGACGGGCGCCCGCCTTGCCGGCTGAACCGCTGCCTGCTGAACCTCTGCCGCTCAACGCCCGGACACTGTCGCACTGGGCCGGCCGGATCCCGGTGCCCGGCTACGACCGGGCACTGGTCACGCCCGGCGTCGTGCATGTCGGCGTGGGCGGGTTCCACCGCGCGCACCAGGCGATGTACCACGACCGGCTGCTGAACGAGGGCGGGTCGCCGGACTGGGGCATCTGCGGCGTCGGCGTGATGCCAGCCGACCGCGCGATGCAGCAGGTGCTGGACGCCCAGGACGGCCTCTACACGCTCGTCATCAAGCATGCCGACGGGACATACGAGCCGCGGGTGATCGGCTCGCTGGTGCGGTACCTGTTCGCGCCGGACGACCCCGAGGCCGTCATCGAGACGATGGCGGCGCCAGCGACCCGGATCGTGTCGCTGACCATCACCGAGGGCGGCTACAACGTGGACGACACCACGGGCGAGTTCGACGCGGCCAGCCCGGGCGTGATCCACGACCTGGGCTCGGGCGCGGCCCCGCGGACCGCGTTCGGCCTGATCACCGAGGCGCTGCGGCGCCGCAGGGAGCGCGGCGTGGCCCCGTTCACGGTGATGTCCTGCGACAACCTGCAGGGCAACGGCGAACTGGCCCGGCGGGCGTTCACCGCCTTCGCCCGGCTGCGCGACCGGGGGCTCGGCGACTGGGTCGATCGTGAGGTGTCTTTCCCCAGCTCGATGGTCGACCGGATCACCCCGGTGACCACCGACGCTGACCGAAATGAGGTACGGGAGAGGTTCGGGATCGACGACCGGTGGCCGGTCGTCTGCGAGCCCTACACCCAGTGGGTGCTTGAGGACGCGTTCACCGGCGGCCGCCCGCCCTACGAGCGGGCCGGGGTGCAGCTCGTCGACCGGGTGGAACCCTACGAGCTGATGAAGCTGCGGCTGCTCAACGCCAGCCACCAGGCCATGGCCTACTTCGGCTGGCTGGCAGGCTACCGGCTGGTGCACGAGGCGGCCCAGGACCCGCTGTTCCGGGCGTTCCTGCTCGGCTACATGGACCGGGAGGCCACACCGACCCTGGCCCCGGTGCCCGGCGTCGACCTCGGCCGGTACAAGCACACGCTGATCGAACGGTTCTCCAATCCCTTCATCCGCGACACCATCGCCCGGCTGTGCGCCCAGAGCTCAGACCGGATACCCAAATGGCTGCTGCCGGTGATCCGCGAGCGGCTCTCCGCCGGCGGGGAGATCAGGCTCTCGGCAGCGGTGGTGGCCAGCTGGGCGCGTTACGCCGAGGGCACCGATGAGCAAGGCCGGCCGATCGAGGTGGTCGACCGGCTGGCCGAGGTCCTGACCGGGCTGGCCCGGCGCCAGCGCGACGACCCAGACGCGTTCATCGCCAACCCGGGCGTGTTCGGCGACCTCGCCGACGACAAGCGCTTCGTCGCTGCGTACCGGTCCGCGCTGGCCTCGCTGCACGAGCGCGGGGCCCGGGCCACGCTGGAGTCGCTGGTCTAACGCACGGCGGCCCGGGTGGCGCCCGGGGGTCCGGGCCCGCCACACTACGGGGCATGCAGACGCTGGTTGCCGATCACCCGCTCGTGGCGCACAAGCTGACCGCGCTCCGCGACACCCGCACCGAGACGCCGACGTTCCGCGGGCTCGCCGACGAGCTGGTCACCCTGCTCGCCTACGAGGCCACCCGCTACATGAAGACCGAGCCGGTGTCGGTGCAGACCCCGGTCGCCGTGGCCACCGGGGTCAAGCTGGCCCGGCCCAACCCGCTGGTGGTCCCGGTGCTGCGGGCTGGCATCGGGATGCTCGACGGCATGACCCGGCTGCTGCCCAGCGCCGACGTTGGCTTCGTCGGCCTGGCCAGGGACGAGGAGACGCTGATCGCCACGACCTACGCCACCCGGCTGCCGGCCGACCTGACCGGGCGCGACGCGTTCGTGCTCGACCCCATGCTGGCCACCGGCGGAACGCTCGAGACCGTCGTCGGCATGCTCGCCGAGCGGGGCGCGGCCGCGGTGACCGCGATCTGCCTGCTCGCCGCGCCCGAGGGCGTGGCCAGGCTCGAGGCGGCGTTCCCGGCCGACGAGCCGGTCCCGGTCCGGGTGGTCACCGCCGGGCTGGACGAGCGCCTGAACGAGCGGGGCTACATCGTCCCCGGCCTCGGCGACGCCGGCGACCGCCTGTTCGGCGAGATCTAGATCCCGATCTAGATCCCGACCGGGTGCCAGACGGTCTTGGTCTCCAGGAACGCCAGCAGCCGCCGGACGCCCGGCGCGGCCGCCCAGTCCTGGTCGGCGCAGAACACCCGCTTGACGTTCTCAGCGGCGAGCCGCTCGAGCTCCGCGCGGGCGGACGGCTCGGCACCGGTCAGGTCGATCGCGTTGACGTCCATGTGCCCGGCCAGCACCGGCGCGAGCTCACCGGTGCGCCCGGTAAGCACGTTCACGACCCCGCCGGGCACGTCCGACGTGGCCAGCACCTCCGCCAGCGTGACCGCGGCCAGCGGGTACCGCTCGCTGGCGACCACGACGGCCGTGTTGCCCGTGGCGATCACCGGCGCGAGCACGCTGACCAGCCCGAGCAGGCCGGACTGCGCGGGCGCGAGCACGGCCGCCACGCCGGCCGGCTCGGGCACGCTGAAGTTGAAGTAAGGCCCGGCGACCGGGTTGGCGGCCCCGGCCACCTGCGCGACCTTGTCCGTCCAGCCCGCGTACCACACCCACCGGTCGATCGCGGCCGTCACCGCCCGCTCCGCGTCCGCGCGATCAAGACCTTCATTTTGAACGCCCTGGCTCGTGAACTCATCCAGGCGTCCTTCGAGCATCTCGGCCACGCGGTACAACACCTGGCCCCGGTTGTACGCGGTAGCGCCGGACCAGCGGCCGAAGGCCGCCCGGGCCGCGGTGACCGCGTCGCGGGCGTCCTTGCGGGACGCGAGCGCGGTGTGCGCCAGCAGCGTGCCGTCCGGCGCGGTCACCGGGTAGGAACGTCCGGACTCCGACCTCGGGAACGCCCCGCCGATGAACAGCTTGTAGGTCTTGCGCACGTCCAGGCGGTGTTGGCTGTGCTGGCCTCGGGGGGACGACCCCTTGCGCTCAGGCATCTAGGTACGCGGCCAGGCCGTGGCGGCCGCCCTCCCGTCCGAAGCCGGACTCGCGGTACCCGCCGAACGGGCTCGCCGGGTCGAACCGGTTGTAGGTGTTGGCCCAGACCACGCCTGCCCGCAGCCGCTGCGCCAGCCACAGGATCCGGCTTCCCTTGTCGGTCCATACCCCGGCGGACAGGCCGTACGGGGTGTTGTTGGCCTTCGTGACCGCCTCCTCGGGGGTACGGAACGTCAGAACCGACAGCACCGGCCCGAAGATCTCCTCCCGGGCGATCCGGTGCGACTGGGCCACGCCGGTGAACACGGTCGGCGGGAACCAGTACCCCCGGTCGGGCAGCCGGCATGGCGGGGACCAGCGCTCGGCCCCCTCGGCTTCGCCGGCCGCGGTGAGCTCGGTGATCTTGTCGAGCTGCGGCCGCGAGTTGATCGCTCCGATGTCGGTGTTCTTGTCCAGCGGGTCGCCGAGCCGCAGCGTGCCGAGCCGGTCGCGCAGCTTGTCCACGACGGCGTCGGCGACCGACTCCTGGACCAGCAGCCGCGAGCCGGCGCAGCAGACGTGGCCCTGGTTGAAGAAGATCCCGTTCACGATGCCCTCGACCGCGGCCTCGACCGGCGCGTCGTCGAACACGACGTTCGCCGCCTTGCCGCCGAGTTCCAGGGTCAGCCGCTTGCCCGTGCCCGCGAGCGTGCGCTGGATCTGCTTGCCGACCTCCGTCGAGCCGGTGAACGCCACCTTGTCCACGCCCGGGTGGGCCACCAGGGCGGCGCCGGTCTCCCCCGCGCCGGTCAGCACGTTCACGACCCCGGGCGGCAACCCGGCCTGCTGGCACACCTCGGCCAGCAGCAGCGCCGTCAGCGGCGTGGTCTCGGCCGGCTTGAGCACGCAGGTGTTCCCGGCCGCGAGCGCGGGCGCCAGCTTCCAGGCGGCCATGAGCAGCGGGAAGTTCCACGGGATGACCTGCCCGGCCACGCCGACCGGGCGCGGCGACGGCCCGAAGCCCGCGTACTCGAGCTTGTCCGCCCAGCCCGCGTGGTAGAAGAAGTGCGCCGCGGCCAGCGGCACATCGACGTCGCGGGACTCCTTGATCGGCTTGCCGTTGTCCAGGCTCTCCAGCACCGCGAACTCGCGGGAGCGCTCCTGCAGGATGCGGGCGATCCGGTACAGGTACTTGGCCCGCTCGGCGGGCGGCATCGGTCCCCAGACCCGCTCGTACGCTTCGCGGGCGGCGGCCACCGCCCGGTCGACGTCTTCCGGCCCGGCCTTGGCGACCTGGGCCAGCGGTTCCTCCGTCGCCGGGTTGACCGTCGGGAACACGTCTCCGCCAGCGGCGGGCACGAACTCGCCGTTCAGGAACAGCCCGTACTCAGGGGCCAGGGTCACGATGTCGCGCGACTCGGGCGCCGGCGCGTACTCCCACTCGGTCCCTTCGGCCTGGGCGGCCACTTCGCCGGACGCGTTCATCAGCGGCTTTCCCGTTCCCTTCGGCCTCGTTGCCCGGGCCTCATTCTCGCACGTCGTCCCGGACATGTTAGTTCCCGGCGAAATGGGGGTAGTCGTGGGCACTTGTCACGTCAGGCAGAGGCGGGAGGCGGGCTGGTGCTGGCTGCGCTCGTACTGGCCGGCATCCTGGCCGCGCCGCTCGGAACCGCCGCCTTGCTCGTCGGCTCCGGGCACCCCCGCCGCACGTCGGGTGCCTGGCCCACGACGCGCCGGTTCGCGTCGGCGCTGGTCGGCACCGTTGTTCTGGGCGCGATCGTCGCCGTGGCAATGCGGCTGCTCGGCGTGACCGAGCACAACACGATCGCCGGGATCGCCGGGCTGGTCGCGGGGAGCCTGATCTGGCTACCGGTGACCAGGCGCTGGAACGCCCGCGGCCACCTGTGCTGGGCCACGAGCATCTTCCTCTTCGTGGTCTACCTCGCCTACGTCCTGGACTGGACGTTCGCCAGCCACCTCGGGCCGGCCAGCACGGCCGGCGGGCTGCTGCTGTGGTTCTTCGAGCTGTTCGCGGCGATTCTGGCCAGCGCCTACCTGTGGGAGATCTGCGACGCGATCGGCTCGGAGACCTGGCACCGGCGGATCACCGCGGTCGCCACGGCCGAGCTGCCCGTCGCGGGCGACCTGCCGTTCGTCAGCCTGCACGTCCCGGCGCACAACGAGCCGCCGGACATGGTGATCGACACGCTGCGCTCGCTGCTGCGCCTGGAGTACCCGAA
>Ga0335074_10013900_pt1 | contig 11308 bp, 4 predicted proteins | sample Lox_Sample_23_FD_206715 | JGI IMG/M metagenome (GOLD analysis project Ga0335074, IMG submission 206715) | Soil microbial communities from Loxahatchee National Wildlife Refuge, Florida, United States - Lox_Sample_2.3 | ecosystem: Environmental > Terrestrial > Soil > Wetlands | place: USA: Florida...
CAGGAAGGATTATCACTGGCTACGGTCGAAGCCATGGGCGCCGGGTTGCCGGTGGTAATTACCCGAGAATGCAATTTTGAGAGCGTGGAAAAACAAAACGCCGGCATGATCATCGACAATGGCAACATGGGCGCTTTTGTGCAGGCGGTTGGAAAATTGCTTGCCGATCCGGCGCTAAGCAAACGCATGGGAGAAAACGCCGCCAAGCTGATCCGCGCGGAGTACACATGGGATGTAATCGCGGAAAAAATTCAAAACGCATATCAAACACTGGCAGCGGGGAAGTCGCTGCCAACGATTAACCGTTAAGATGATTGCAAAGAAGCATTGCGAAAACGTCGGTTTCCTCGAGCCGGTTGGATTAGTTTGTGCATGAGTGGCGGAATCACAAACTGCGGGGCATAACGCTGATACCAGGATTCAAATACATTGATGCACGGCTCGTGCATTGCCGCCAGTTTTTGTGGATCGGCGGTGGCTTGCTGGAGCACCTGGAGCAGACTGTCGGCATCGCGATTTTTAAATAACCACCCGGTGCGACCGGGTTTAACCAGATCGGAAGCAGCGCCGCAGATTTCGCTGGCAATCACCGGCGTGCCGACGCCCATGGATTCTGAAACGACAATGCCATGGGGTTCATAAACCGAGGGCAATACAAATAATTCGCTCTGGCGCGCCTGGGCGGGAATATCCGTTGGTTTGACCAGACCCAGAAAAAAAATCGACTGGTTGAGAAGTTCGCCCGCGGCGGATTCAAGCCTCGATTGCAATGGCCCGCTTCCGGCGGTCACCCAGATCCATCCTTTTTTCGCCAGTCCGCTGCGCGAAAACGCGCTAAGCATCAGGTTCAGGCCTTTTTCATGCACCAGCCGCGCCGCGGTAAATATGATTTTTTTGTCTGCCGGGAGCCTGTAGCGCTCTAATAATTCCGCGCGATTACGCGTTCGGGCGGCCTTAATCGAATCGAGGCTGCAGTAATAAGTGCTTTGAAAAATTTTGTTTTTCGGCCAGCCGTAATAGCGCCAATAAGCGCGGCCGAAGCGGTTCACAGGAATTACGCCATCAAGCCGGTCCACGAGTCTGGAGAGGAAAATCTTTTTAAAAAAACGCTTCAGATCGACGCCGACGCCGACGTGGCGTTCGCTGCGCAGATTGCTGTCGGCAAACAACAGGCAGGGCACGTGGAGCTGCCGGCAATAACGAGCCAGCCAGAGTTTAAAGGGCACGTCATAGCCGCCGACGATTGCGCCGTCGAAATTGAGGCGCATGATGTCGGGACGGGCATCCGGGCGCAGGCGCGGAATCCAGAACCGGCCGATTCGGATCGGGTCGCCCTCGCCCAGAAATAAGTGCGGTGAAAAACGCGGCAATTTCATATAAACCGTGTCGCGCGGTCTTGGACACATAAAAGCGGCGATGAATTCCAGGTCGCTTTGAGTGTTTAACAAGTCGATCATTTCAGAAAAATAATGATCGGCGACGTTCTGTATCCAGAGTATCCGAAGCCGGCTGCCGGACGGCGCTGCTGATGAAGGTTCCACGGGCATTTGAGGCATCAGGGGCGTTTCCAAAATTGTCGGCCTCTAAATCATTCCTGGCAGCACCTAACCCGGTATGGCCCTTTTATTATCCGCCGTGAGATTGAAAACTCAAAATACATTTCGCGAGAATCTCGGCGAAACTACCATAATGGTTATCGGTCGAATGAATACGGGTGCATCATTATAGAAGTGGGCAACTGGCAAATCTGGAGCAGCCTAAAAGGCCGGCACTATATCGACTTCTTCGCATCGACGGGCACTCAGGAAGACCAGTGTGGCGGAGGAGATGGGAGTTTTAAGTATTTCGCCGGCGGCGCGGGCGTAATATTGCACTTGTTTACGATACGCCGGCAGACGCGATTCGATCATGACCGGGGCGTCGGTTTTGTAATCAATGATCCGCACGTTTTTGTTGTCGATAAGCAGAACGTCGATGGCGCCGCGGACGAGCACAGCGTCAGAGGGATCGGAATTAGTTGCGTTCCCGTTTATCCCGTTTCTCCAGAGAAAGACTTGTTCGCGCAGAATATCCACGCCGGCAGTATTGGCAGCTTTTTTGGCGGCGAGTTCCCGCATCTGTTTTCCCGTCGGCGTGGTGAAAAACCACGCGATAGCTTCGGCGTCGGCGAGTGCGGCAAAATCCGATGGAATTTGTCCGCCGGCGGCGAGCCGCTGAATTTGTGCGCCAATTCCAGCCAGAGATAAATCGGCGGTCAGATCGAGGCGCTGCAAAACGGCGTGGGTGGCTGTGCCGCGCTGCATGCCGGTGGAAGCAGATTGAATTTCCGGCGCGAAATCTTCCGGCGGATCGAAAGACGCGGTGGGAAATTCGTCGGAATCATTGGCCAGAGTTTTGAGCTTGCTCACCGTGGTGACCGCGGATAATTCCGTGAACTTTTGATACGGATAAGGCGTGGTAATGCGGCGGATGACTGTTTGCAAATCCGGATCCAGAGGCGGCGGGTTGGGCAGCGTTTGGCCGGCGCGCATGGCGCGCCAGTTTGGGTCGGAAGGCTCGCACCGGATAGGCACGGTGTAATTGTCTTTACCGATTTTTGATGCATCGTGCCAGCCCAGTTTAAGCAATTGATTTTTCTGAGTTGCGAGTTCATCTTCATCACTAAAAATTGGTCCGAGCCAATCAAGCATGCGATTGACATCTTTTTCCTTCTTGAGCTGAGACCAGATTTCTGACATTTTAACTCGCGTCGTGAGCTTATTTCGTCCATCGAGAGTGTGACCGATAAGTACCAGATGATCGCGTGTTCTGGTCATGGCCACATATAACAGTCGCGCCTCTTCCTGAATCATGCGGATTTTTCGCGCTTCTTTGACGATCTGGTATTCCGGTGAAGCGGTGCGAACCATGCCGCCATCGGTCTGATCAAAAACCTGCAAACCCAGGCCCTCATCGTCGACGATCAGATTTTGATTCAAGTCTCGCGTATAAAATTGTGTACCAAGACCGATCAAATACACCACGGGAAATTCCAAACCTTTGGCCGCGTGGATCGACATGACCTTCACCGCACCTGGAGCGGGAACCGGGGCCGCGCCGATATCAATCTCTTCAAGCCGGCGAATAAACGCGGTAAAGCCGGGAAGGCCTTCATTGGAAACTCCAGAGTATTCCATGGCCTTTTGCCGAAGTAGGTGAAGATTGGCTAGTTTCTGCTTTCCATTCTCCTGGGCGACAATGCTGGTCAGTAGGCCGCTGGTTTGATAGATGTGTGCCAGGCCTTCGCCCACGCCCAGCGCGCTAATGATTTGCCGCCACTGGTCGAGTTTGCCGCGCAATTCGCTCAGCCTTTGAGCGATGTCTTGATCTACTTTGTCGTCATGAGATTTGCTGGAAAATTTCCGTACGGCGTCATGAAACGCTGTTTTATGTCGATCACGAAAGTCCTGGCGAATCCGAACCAGTTCGGTATGGGAAAAATTCCCCAACGGCCCCAGCAGCACGGAAGCCAGCGGAATATCCTGGGCGGGATTGTCCAATACATGCAACAGGTCAAGCACGGAGAGGATTTCTGGCGCCTCAAAAAACCCGGTGGTCATTTCGGCATAAGCCGGAATGCCCTGTTCGCTCAGGGTGCGCACCACCTGGGTGGATTTGAATTTTTTCGAACGCATCAGGATGGCGATATCGTCGTATCCAATGGGCCGGAATTTGGAGTCGCTTTTTTTATTTTCAGCAATCTGTCGGCCGGACTTGAGCATCTCATGAATCATCTCTGCGACCAGCAGCGCCTCGCGTTCAGCGATTTCGTAATCCGCCGTGGGGTCGGCAGCGTCGGGATCTTCAGCAGAGGCGTCTGCGGTGGAATCCTGATCCGGTTCGGCGTTATCGGTGCCAGCTTTATCCGAATGTGCGTCGTCTTTACAAATCACATGCAATTCCAGCGGCGCGCCGGTGAAGGCTTTTTGAATCTCGCGCGGATTCGCAGGGCGGCCATGGCGAAGTCGCGGTTCTTTCGGCTCGCCGACGCTTTTAAAGACTTCCGGAAAAATCAGATTGAATGCGTCAATCAAAGGAGGAAGCGTGCGGTAGTTTTCCATCATACGCACAACCCCATTTTGTCCGAAGGTTTCAACCTTCTCCAAAAGCAAATCAGACCGGCTGCCGCGAAAACCATAAATACTCTGGGCTGGGTCGCCGACATAGAAGATGCTGCCGGACGAGTCCGTGCGCGCGACAAGTTCAATGAGGCGCTGCTGAAGCGGATTGATGTCCTGGTATTCGTCAAAAAGAATATGGCGGAAGCGCCGGCGCAGACGATCGGCGAGTTGGCTGTCGGGCTTTTCCAGCGCTTCGACGGTCAGTCGCTCGAGGTCGGAAAAATCGAGTTGATTGTGGGAGCGTTTGAGTTTGCGGAAATCTTCAATAACGGTGTCAACAAAACCCAAGAGAGCCGGAACCATAGCGCCGGCGTTCTGGCCGGCGTTGATAATTTTCTCTGCGGTCATGGCGAGAACGCTTTTTTCGTAAAGCTTTGTGTAGCTATCTTTAGCATCTTCATAAAAACTCTTTTTGAACTTATCAGCCGCTTGGCGATCATTGGACTTGTCATTAAGGCGTACATTAGTCAGTTTGTAGTCCTCAAGAATCTTGCGTGTCTCATCCCATGCTGCAAAACCTTTCTGCCCTAATACTTTAGAAGCTGCGGCGAGTTTGGCTTGGAGAAGTTCTAAATTGTCAGTCATAATGTGCTTGGGATCGGCGGCGAATGTCGCATCATCGCGCAACTGCGCCAGATGAACACCCAATTGTTCAATATCGCTCTGGACCAATTTCACTAATTTATTCAGAGATTGTTCCGGACCGGCGGCGGCCCAGACGCGATCCATCCATTCGTCAAGTTTCAGTTTCGGCAACGTTGCCAAATGATTCACAATCGGTTCAATGAGCTGCTGGAGTATTGCAATATCGCCGTTGGCATACAGATCAAAAAACGTTTTGAATCCGGCGTCATTACTCTGAATCCGGCGGCGCGTGGAATCGCGGAAGCTTTGCGTCCATAGAAGTTCGGCGTCAACTTCATCAAGAAGACCAAACGCCGGATCCACGCCGCAAAGATTAAACCAGGTGCGCAAAACCCAGGCGCAAAACGCATGGACGGTGGAAACATGCGCCTGCGGAGCCAGGGCGGCTTGTTTCGCCAGTATCCGGCCGCGAGATGTTTGTGTTCCGGCAGACAGCGCCGCGTCGCGCAAAACGGCGGTGATACGGCTGCGCATTTCACTCGCGGCTTCGATGGTGAACGTAACCACCAGCAGTTCATCCACCGAGCAGGGAGAATCGGGATGATCGACTAATGCCGCGCAGCGCCGGGCCAGCACGGCAGTTTTACCTGATCCGGCTCCGGCCAGAACCACCATTCGGCCCGTGTGATGCGAAATGGCCTTTTGCTGGGCCGTGGTCGGGTTCCAGGACGTTTTCTGATTGTTGCGTAAGGAGGTCATGTTATGCCCCCCTTGCTGATGATTTCATCCAATGCGTCTTTGTTCTTGATGGTTATTTTGCGATATGTTCCGCGCAAACGATCAAATGAACAGGGGCTTTGGAAGGCGCAGTAACCACATGGCGTTTGAGAATTTTTGCGATATGGATGTGGCTCAATTTCGCCGCTCAGCGCTTGTTTGGCAAGTTCCGAAAGTTTTTTTTGCGTAAAGTCCAAAACCGCCTGGAATTTCGGGCTATCAATGCCATCGTGGCCGCGTTTAGAAAATGTGCCGTCTTGGTTTATTGACAGAGCCACAAACTCGCTTTTCCCATTATTAACCCGATCTATGTTTTCATGCTGTTGGTTGTTGAACAGGCCGCGCATTTTGAAATCCCGCCCTTCATCCTCATCCTTTGTAAACCCGGGATCCAGAACCTGATAAAACGCGCCGATGGGTTGAAGTGGATTTTTTGCTTCTACGAGCTTTTGCCCCATGATGGCCAATAGATAGGTCATCAGTTGCAGACTCAAACCCGCTTCCAGATTGGCGGCCTCAAATTTATTTGTTTTAAGTTTGTAATCGATAACAATCGCCCGCCCTTGCTCATCGGCATCCACGCGGTCAATTTTGCCGCGCAACTCCACGCTTGTTCTGTCGGCGAGCTTCAATGAATAAGCGGGCAGTACGGGTGCGTCAGGATCAGACTCGGGAAATGAGCCGAAAACCAGTTCCAGTGCGGACGGACGCAAATGGTTGTGCTTGGCGAAATCGCGGTGAAACACTAATAATTCGCGCAGATTGCGGCGCAGCGATTCGAGTACGATGGATAGCTCCGGTAATGGCTGAGCCAGATCTTCGCTTAACACCGTTGCACATTGCCGCACGGCCTGATCCAATGTTTGATCGAGTTCCTCCCCGCCATAATCGCCCCAATTGAGTTTTCCGGCGCGGACAAGCTCAAAAAACGCCCGCAATGTGCGATGATACAAATTGCCCAGGTCTTTTGGCTCCATCATCAGTTCGGAACGCTCCCGCAAACCCAGTACGTAACGGAAAAACCACTGCAACCGACACGCGGCGAGCTTTTCAAGTTCGCTGATGCTTTTTGGTTTTTTGATGATTGCCTGCATCAGCTCGGTGGGAATAGTAGGAAATTTTTTCTGTGAAGGATTATAAAAATTGGCCCACGCTCGGCGCATGGCGGCAAGAATTTGTGAATCGCTCTGCTTTTTCAGCCAATCATAGGCGCCGAGGAGCAGGGTTTTATTTTTTGCATCCTCCGGCAAAGATCCCCGGCCCGTTTCCAGCGCCACCGCGCGGATCAAATCTTCAATGGACGCGGCGGCGGCAATCGGGGATTGGTCTTGCATCAGGTTCTGCGGCTCCAGATCGGGGAAAAGTTCGCGGAGCCGCGCGAGGTGGATGGAAGGAACCGTTTTGCGGCCCGCGGAATCGGCCAGCGGCACGCTGACGATCATCTTTTTTGCCGCGCGGGTAAATGCGACGTAATCGAAAAACGTGCTTTGGAGAAAATCCTTGTCGCTGGGAAGATCAAAACTGGAATCCCCCGATCCCACTGATTCCTGAAGCTGCCGGCGGTCGTCGTCATCAAGCATCGATTCATCCCGGCGAAGGCGCGGCATCAGGCCTTCCAGGGCGCCGAGCACAATGACCGTTTGGAGTTCGGGATGGCGCGAACGCTCCGTGGAACTGATGAGCACATGGTCGATGGCCGGCGGAATGAGCCCGAGGGTAAGCGTGCCCAGGCCCAGCGAAAGCAACTCGGAAAAATGCTGTGGCGTAATTTTCCGGTCGGAAAATAATCGATGCATGGCGGACAAAAGTTCGCTGGTTTGCGTCCAGAGTTGCTGGTGCATCTGGGCGAGTTCCGCTCCGTCGTCTTGGTGAATCTTCAGATTCTGGGCCTCGGCGATCCACTCCTGAAGTGTTTTTGCCGTGCCAAGCCGGTTCAATAGATCAATCAGGCCCTGGGTGAGCCTGCCGCCGTCGATGGGTTCTTTTTGTCCGGTCAGATCCAGCCAGGGCGCAAAAGCCTGACGCAGTTTTTCACGCAGCTCGTTGGCGGTGGCCAGTAAAGCAGCCTGGTCTTCGGTTGGTTCATCGGCGTCCGGATCCGCGAACGTTCGCGACCATTTCCACTCGGTGGAAAAATCGTCGTTGTCGATGCCGTGAGCGAGCAGATAATTTTCCAGCAGGCTCATCGCGTTGGTGTCAACGCCCGCCAGACCGGTTTTGACCAGTACCAGCCAATCGCTGCGAGAAAATTTGTTTTCCGGCAAAGCCATTGCCGTGCGCAAAAACAGGACCAGGGGATGATGCGTTATGCCGCGCCGCGAATCCAGAAAATATGAAATATTCAGCGACGAAAATATTCTCCGGATCGGTTCTTCATAGCCGGCCAGGTCGCTGATGATGATGCCGATATCGCGGTAGCGCTCGCCTGCGGCAATCCGGTCGCGGATAAACCGCCCGGCAGCGTGAACTTCCTCTTCCGGGTCGCGGCAATGCCAAATCTGAATCTGTTCGTTTAATTTATTGTCCTTTGCAGGCGCGAGGTTGCCGTTCCGGCTAAATAGATGTTGCTCCACAAGAGTCAGAGCGGGCGCGGAACTGGTGCGGTGGTTTTGCTCCAGCCGTAATGGCTTTTCAATCGTCACATTGTTTTTTTTCAGAACGCCGGTGAGATTTTTATAAAGGCGTTCTGTGCGGTAAAAAATCGACAATTCATCAGGCGCTGCATTTGGATCCTGCATGACCGGGCTGTCAGGATCGGCCAGCAGCGTGATTTCCATGCGATCGGCGCTTTTGGCCAGGGCGGCGCAAAGCTGCATTTCCAGAAGGCTCATGGAGCTGAAGGCATCGATCCAGACCGCGGTTCCAGTCAATGGTGGTAGAGCGAGGAGTTTTTGCGCCACAAGCTGCGGGAAAAGTTCCGGATCGGGGTGCTCTTTTCCGGTGATCTGCTGCCAGCTTTGCAGCAGCAGAGAAAGGTCTGCGAGTTTGTTGGCCAGCATCGGGTTGGCGCTGGAAGTCTCTGCAAGCTGGGAAAGCCTGGCCAGCGATTCGGGCGTCTGATTGTTCTGAACCAGTTCGCGCAGCGTGCGATCGAGTGTGGTTAAAAACCCCGGATGCTGGGCGGAATCGCCATAAGCACGCAGTTTTTTGGTGCACGATTGCACGGCCGCAGAGAGCAAAAGAATTCGCTCAGCGGGTTTGAGCTCCATTTCGGCGGGTATGGCGAATTGCTGGGCCAGAATGCGGCAAAGTCGGCGAAATCCGGTGACGCGGATGCGGAACGTTCCGGTCAAATTGGGATGAGCCATCAGACGGCGTTCGGACATGAACGCTGCCTGTTCGGGCACCAGCCAAAACAGCGGCGGGCCGAGGGGTTTGTTTTCCGCCGCGCGCACCAGAGCGTCAACGCAATGTTGTGTTTTACCGCTGCCCGCGCACCCGATGATAAACCGTACTGGCATAAAAGTCTTAATCCTCAGCTATTTGCTTAACATCTAAGGTATCATTATTGTCAATTCCGACCAGCTTCGCCTGCATATGGAATAAGCCATTTTTAAACGAATAGAGCATGGTTCGAAACTGAAGCGCGGTTAACTGCCCGTCCAAAATCCAAAAGTCTCCATAGGCACGGAGCGATTGATCTTCCTGATTATGGAACCATTTGATAAATCGCAATTCCATATTTATGGCGTTGACCATCTGAAGGGCGCGTTCATTGTCGGTACTGTCGGCGCCGAAAAAAGGTAAAAGCCTCGAACAAAATTGAAGAAAAGTACCTTCGTTATGCAGAGTGATGACAACTTCAATATGGTTCTTGTCAGATTGAAAAGGAATCATAATGAAATCGCCCTGTCCCGAAACCCAATAATTCAATTCAAGTTCGCGGACCAGTTGCTTAATTTCTTTCATGGTAGTAGGCATGTGTTCTCCTTCAAGTTAGTTCGATCACATTCATAAGACTGTGATCTATTTGGTTAATGGCTCTGGAGATAAAAAAACGCGTCCGCGAATGATGAGCAATGGTCTGTCAATCGCATGTGGACAGCCCTTTGGGCTGTCCTGCATGTGGCGGTGCTCGCGCCCGGACGATAATCCGATCCATTGAAGCCGAATTCACAACTTTCCTTTTCATGAAATTTTCTAAGTCCAACCGGCAACGCACCGGAACTTTTGACTTAGTTCTATACCTTGTAATGAAGGATGATTTTGTTCTGGAGATAAACCTGCCAATTACGTGCGAACACTGAACCATCACATAAATGGCGGCGAGCGCGCCCGGACGACAATCCAATCCATTGAAACCAAATTCATAACTTTTCCTTTCGCGTAGTTTGCCAAGTCCAACCGGTGGCATGCCGGAACTTTTGATTTAGCTCTATACCCTTGTAATAAAGGGCAATTTTGATTTTGGATATATAAAAACGCCGCAGCGGTCCTCTCGCCCAGCGACTTATCGATAGAGGTACGAGGCATACCTGGACTAAAAACTGAGGCATGGATGTACAAATTTCGCTCATGACTTACATAAACACATAGGCAAAAAGCCTGGAGATAAACGATCGGATGCTTTCTGTTTAACATCGTTCGAGCGCTCGAATGTTCATAAGACCCTGATCTATTTAGTTAGACGGATCTGGAGATAAGTCATACATGCACAAATGATGGCTATGACATGCCAATCGCATTTGGACATCTCACCCGGGGCGGTGAGCGCGCCCGGACGATAATCCAATCCATTGATATCAAAATTTTTTCCATACCTTTGCTAAAAAAGATGTGCCGTAGTCTGGAGATATAGAATGCACATATGAGAAGAGCTGGAAATTGGCGGTACAATAAGATATTATTTAGGCGAGCCCGGATTAAACTTGGAGATGCTTTGCATGATTAGGACATATAATCGCGTGTTGTTAAGCAAGGCCGCTTTATTTAAGCTTGATAGCCTCGCCAATTTGCTGATCAAACATGATGGACATTGTTGGGAGATCGGCGATTTAGTAAATCAATTGCTTAAAAACCATAGAGTGCCCCTCTCAATCATTAGCAGTAAAGTTCGTTATTCTAAATCCCATCTGTCGGAATTAGCTTCAACCGCCCGGCTATTCCCACCGCATGCACGTACCTCAAATTTCCAGGATTCATTGCTTGCAAGACGAATATTTGTTCGTTTTTCGGGATTGCATATGTCGCCTGAAGAAATCCGCGACTGCATTGCGAAGATGCAAGGCAAACGACCAAGAGCGGTCAAGGCTTTTTTCCTTGGTCTTATGATCCAAAAAGCTACTCATTGCACGTTGCAAGAATTGCAATTTGTTGGGAAACAGAATGATGCGTTGTGCAATCGTTGTATACATGACGACTATCGCAATGTGATCCCACAACTTCCCGATAATTCTGTGAAAATCTTCAATGCCGATCCGCCGTTTGCTGACTATTCGTGGGGAGTCGATGGTGGCTACAAAAGTTCCCGCGCCGAATCAAGCGGGCTTCGATTCGATACTGATTCAAATACACATGCTCAAGCGCTGGAGATAACACTCGCATTATTTGATTTGTGCCTTTCCAAATTGAAAAATGGTGGATGCCTCCTGCTCTGGCAACCCGGTGCGAAACCTGATTCACGAATAATTTTGACAAAGGCCGCGGAGTCCGGATGGGATGTTGCAGTTGCTTTGACATGGTTGAAATCAAATACAGGTATTTCCGCCAAAGATTATCCTTATGTTCCGACATCAGAACGCCTTTTAGTTTTTGTACCTAAAGACATGAGTCTTCTTAAACATGAA
>Ga0335074_10013902_pt1 | contig 11306 bp, 10 predicted proteins | sample Lox_Sample_23_FD_206715 | JGI IMG/M metagenome (GOLD analysis project Ga0335074, IMG submission 206715) | Soil microbial communities from Loxahatchee National Wildlife Refuge, Florida, United States - Lox_Sample_2.3 | ecosystem: Environmental > Terrestrial > Soil > Wetlands | place: USA...
GAGATCTGGGTATCGGGAAGCAGCGTGGCGCGGTCGTACTGGGGCAGGCCGGAACAGGCGCGGGAGGTGTTCGGGGCAAGGCTCGCGGCGAGCGGCGACGGGCCGTTCGCGCGCTCAGGCGACCTCGGTTTTCTCATCGACCATGAGCTGTTCGTCACGGGAAGGCTCAACGACCACGGCGCCGCTCACGGGCCCGCCTGGGAGCGCTCCGTACTGTCCCTGTGCGAACTGGAACCGGGCACCGCGCAGCACCGCGTCGCCGCGACGCTGCGCCTCCGTGGCGAGCTTGATGCCTCGGCCCTCGGCCACGCGCTCGAAGCTCTGGTAGCACGGCGGGCCCCTGGCTTCCCGCCTCCGGACGCCGAACCCGGCCAGCGGGTCATCGGCGGCATCAGGACGTGGCTCCGGGAGAACGACGCCCGCGACGCTGATGAGAGGCAGCTGGCGAAGTGGCTCGAGCACGCGGCCCACGAGCCGCTCGAGGGTGCCAGCGGGCAGCTAGCCGGGATTCACCTGTACCGCACGGCAACGGATGAAACGCTAGCCCTCGTGGTGGCCCACCGTTCCATCACTGACTTCTGGTCGATGACAATTCTCGTACGCGAACTTGAGACGTTGTATTCCGAGCAGAAGGGCGGAATTCCCGCACCGCTTCCTGAGCTTGCGGACTTCGTAAGGCACTACTACTGGGTCGGGGGAGCGCGCGTATCGGCCTATGCCGCCATAAGCGATGACCCGATCGCGCACCCGGACGCCAGCGTCGCGGACGGCGAATGTCCTCGGCCGCGTAAACCGCTACGGGCTCAAGCATGCAAGTCATAGTGGCGGGCGGATTCCCGACCAGACGCACCGCTGCCGGCCCGCGTGACCAGCTATCCGTTGCCGTCATGCCAGAAGGCGCATCACAGGGTATCGAAAGTTGTACAGGCCCATACCTCGATCGGGGCAGCCGGGTGATGCTGTTCTCGTTTCTGGATAACTTTAGATGGAATCCAATTGCACGCGCGTATTGCTCAGATTACCATCCAAACAATGGGGTCGGTGGCAGGCGCTTGGATTCTCATTCATGTTCACGGCAAGAACCCATTTCATGAAATGGTCCGGTGAGATGTAATGACGGTTATGCTATCGCGCGACGCAGATTGCGGCATCGTTGAGGGGAGCATCAATCCCAATCTGCTGAATATGGTCGACGAGCTGCCCGAGACAAGTGTCCCGGTAAGTTCGCTGGTGCCCGGGTTCCATCTTCGCCAAGATGGCACCAGTGCAGCCCATGTCCGCCTTCTTGCCGATGCTGCCGGGTCGGTGAAGCTCCCGTCGATTCTAGTGCAGAGGCAAGGCCTACGCATTATCGACGGGCTGCATCGCGTCGAGGTCGCGAAGCTTCGCAGCGAGTGGACCATCAGCGCACGAATTGTCGATTGCACGGACGAGGAAGCACTCGTTCTCGCCGTCAAATCCAACACGCTGCATGGCCTGCCGCTTTCAAGGGCCGACCGTATCTCGAGCGCGAAACGCATATTGACCGCCCATTCTGACTGGTCTGACCGCGCGGTGGCGGGAATTACCGGCCTGAGCGCCAAGTCGATCGCCTCCCTGCGGAACAGCTCGACCAGCGATATTCAGTTTTCAGGCAAGCGCCTTGGCCGTGACGGGAAGCGGCGTCCGGTCATGCCCGGCGAGGGCAGGCAGAGGGCCACCGAATACATTCGCACCCATCCGGAGGCATCGCTACGTGAAGTCTCGAGGGAAACCGACGTATCGCTCGGCACCGCCCACGACGTGAGGGAGAGGCTCCGCCGGGAAGCTAATGATCCGCAGCCAGCCCGGGCTGGCGCGCCGGGAGGGCCGGCACATCGGACTGGACCAGCCCTGCTCCCAGCCGGGCGAACGGCGGACGAGCCCGCGGCAGCGGTCATATCCAAAGCCCCGCCGTCGCCAACTTCCATTCACCGGGTGGCAGGAGCCTACAATCCCGCAGGGTTTGCCTGGCCCGAGATTTCGGTTAAGCTGGCCCGCGATCCGGCCATACGTTACACCGAGGGCGGCCGTGCTTTCCTGCGCTGGATGGCGGTGCATTCCATGCAAGCCGATGAGTGGCAGGAGTTTATCGATGCGATCCCCCAGCACTGGGTAGAGGATGTTCGCCGGATAGCGGCCGGCATGAGCGAGGAATGGCAGCAATTCGCCGAGCGCCTGGGGCACAAGATGGTGACTGCCAGCTGAGCCGGGGCCGCCGCCACGGGTAGCGCAGGCCGGCACCCTCAGCCGAGGTCCGCGGGTCCGCAGCCGGCCAGGAACGACGCCTCAAGCGCCGCGGGCCGGCAACGCCGCTTCGCCTCCGCGAAATCGACCCACTCGAACCTGTCGTGTTCCTCCCCGTCCACCACGACCTCGGTGCCCCACGGGACCTCCAGGGCAAACACCGCCCAGTCAACGTCACCGGTCAGCACGGGGCGCGGCCGAGCCTGGAAGCCGGCCTCCTCCCGCAACTCGCGGGCGACGCAAGCGAGCAGGTCTTCCCCCGGCTTGCGCGACCCGCTCGGCGGAGTCCACGCCCAGTCGCCCTCGCGGGCGGGCCCGCCGTGATGCGCGCGGTGCAAGAGCAGGTACCGCCACCCCTGCGGGGCGCGGCTTGATACCACGACCGTCGCCCCATGCGGCCGCTCACGGCTGACCGGCTCGCCATCCCATGTGGTGAATTCCTCCGCCCCGCCGAAATCGGCCACGCCCTCATCCTGGAGGCCAGCCCAAAGTCCGTCAACCCGCGGTCAGGGCCCGCCGCCCTCACCCGGCAAGCAGAATGCCGAGGAACAGCGCGGCGGGTCTCCACGCCGTCGTCACGCCGTTTCCACCGGGACCGGAACTGGCCGTTGTGAACTTGTCGCGAATGCCGCACCCAGCGGGCAACGCGAAGTAAAGGACATAACCACAGTGAACATCAAGGCCAGTCAGAACCGGGTCCGCGCGGCCGCCGTCGCGCTCGCCGTCGCGGGCGTCCTGTTCGTGCTCTATCCGGCCATCCGGCCGTTCTCCGACGAGAGCACGCTCGCGGGCGCGCAGGCGTTCGCCTCGAACGCGTGGGTCGTCTCCCACGTCATGGGCATGCTCGGCTTCCTCGGCGTGGCGCTCGGCCTGCTCGGGCTGTACGTCGCTTCGGCCGGCACCCCAGCCGCCAGGCAGTCCTTCTGGGCCGTGGTTTTCGGCTGGCTCGGCACCGGGCTGACCCTTACCTACTACGGCGCGGAGGTCTACGGGCTGCGCGCAATCGGCCGTGAGGCATTGTCGCAGCATGATGCCTCCGTGCTTGCCCTGGCCGACCAGGTGCGCGGGGTGCCGGGCGAGGTGATCTTCGCGATCGGGCTCATCTGGGTCGCCGTGGCCGGGGTCATGGCGGCGTCGGCCAGCTGGCGACTGGCCGGGCTGGCGCGCTGGGGCGCGCTAGTCGTCGCGGCTGGCCTGGCCCTGTACATCCCGCAGTTCTTCTTCGGCCAGCCGGTGCGGATCGCGCACGGCGCGCTGCTGGCGGCCGGGTGCCTGTGCCTCGCGGCCGGGCTCTGGCGGGCCAAGTCCGCTCCGGACCGGCCCGCGCGCACCCGCGCGCTGGTTCGGCCCCAGGTGGCCGTCACGGCGCGGGCGAGCGGCAACGGCACCGCCCGGCTGCCTGCGTAGCCAGCGAGATCGCCCTGGGCGGCCAGATGGTGATCACCGGGCGGTCGGCCAGACGATGTCGCCGACCGCCCTGCGCCGCCGGGGGGCACCGCCCGCGCTGGAAGGAGCCGGGCCCTCCCCCTCGGGCCGGGCTTTACCCGCGGCCCGGCCGATGGCGGTCATCGTGGTGACCTGCCAGTGCGGCGGCACCCCGAACTCGGCGGTCACACCGTCACGGTCGAATGCGCGGAACTGGCGGGCGGACAGTCCGAGTGCCTCCGCCTGCAGGCTCATGTGGGCGACGGCTTGCCCGAGGTCGTACAGCGAGAACTCCGAGTATTCCCAGTCAGTTTCCTCCACATAGCGGTGGACGAGGTTGGCCAGAAGCAGGCTCGCGGCCGGTGCCCATGCCGCCGAGCTGCCGGCCAGATGCCGGACCAGGCGCGCATGTGACTGATCCCCGCGCATCCCGACGATGAAGGCCCACGGCTGGGAATTTCCCGCTGATGGCGCCCACCTGGCGGCCTCAAGGAGCGACTCGACTTCGTCATCGGCCACGACATGAGATACGTCGAAGCGTGCCGGACTCCACCGGCCGGCCAGCAGCGGGTGGAGCAAGGGCGAGCTGAGCTGGCTGTCCATGGCGTTAGCATGGCAGGCCCCGCCCGCCGAGGCCCCGCCCGCCGAGGCCCCGCCCGCCGAGGCCCCTCCCGCCGAGGCCCCTCCCGCCGAGGCCGCGGTCCTCAGCCTCCGCTGGTAGCGCGGACGATCAGCTGGGGGGTGAGGTTGACGTGCTGGCTGGCGCCGTCGGCTCCGTCAAGCAGGCCGAGCAGGAGCCTGGCCGCGATACGGCCGGTCTCGGCGAACGGCTGGCTTACCGTGGTCAGTTCGAGGGCCTCGGCCAGTTCGGTGCCGTCGTAGCCGACCACCGCAATGTCGCCTGGGACGTCGCGTCCGGCGGCCCGGAACCCGGCCAGCAGGCCCGCGGCCAGGCCGTCGTGGTGTGCGATGACCGCCGTAGGCAACCGGTGGAGGCCCAGGATCGCCGCGGCCGCGTGCCGCCCTCCGGCCAGGTCGTTGGCCGGGGCGATGTGGTGCGCCAGCGCGCCGGAGGCCAGTCCGGCCTCGCGCAGGGCCCGGGCCAGGCCGCGCTTGCGCAATTGGGCGGGAGAGGTGTAATCGACCGAACGCTGCCCTTCGCTGACGTAGGTGAAGCCGCGATGCCCGCGTTCGATGAGATGGGTGCCGATCTGGTATCCGCCGGCCTCGTCGTCGACGTTGACCCAGTTCAGGTCCTGATGCTGGCTGTCCACCAGCACGGTGGCCAGCCTGCGGTGTGACAGGCGGCGGGCCATGGCATCCTCGATCGGCACGCCCATGATGACGATCCCGTCGAGCCTGCCGGTCACCGGCAGCGTCCGCAGCAGCGGTGACGTTGCCGCGGCCACCGACGGCAGGTCGAAGACCACGACGTCGACGTTGTGGCCCGCGCATGCGTCGAGCACGCCGGCCAGCCTGGTGGCATAGGACGGGTACGACGTGAACGGGGCGAGCGCACCGATCCGGCCGACGCCCTTGCGGGCCAGCGTGACCGCGGTGGGCTTGGGCGTGAAACCCAGTTCATCCACGATGTCGAGGACCCGCTGCCGGGTGGCCGCGCCGACCCGTCCTGGCCGGTTGAGAACGTGCGAGACGGTCGCGATCGAAACCCCGGCCCGCTCGGCCACGTCGTAAATGGTGACCCGTCCGCCCCCGCGCCCCCCCTTGATCACGTCGTCCACTACGCCAGCTTGCTCGTTGCCGAGAAGCGCTCGTGCGCCTCCCGGAGCGCCATCGCCGCCTCGTGTTGCCATTGCCGCGCCGGCTCCCATACCCCGGTGAGGTACCCGGTCCCGTGCACCGCTCCCGCGTGCCGGGTCACGATCGTCTCGACTCCCGCCTCGGCCAGGCGCCGAGCGTACCACTCTCCCTCGTCGCGCAGCGGGTCGTACTCGGCCGTCATGATGTGCGCGGGGGGCAGCCCGGACAGGTCCACGGCACGGACCGGTGAGGCCAGCGGCAGCAGGGCGTCCGCCGGGTCGCGAAGGTAACGCCGCAACGGGGTCTCGAACTCGCTGACGTGGCCGGCCAAAGGGGCGAGTTCCTCGGTGGCGAGGGCGGCCCGCATCGTGTCGCCGGTCAGGTCCAGGGCGGGCACCTCGAGGAGCTGGCATACCAGCCCGGGGTCTCCCAGGTCTCTGGCGCGCAGGGCCACCGCCGCGGCCAGGTTGCCGCCCGCGGACGTGCCCCCGATGGAGATTCGGTGCGCGTCGACGCCGAGCGCGGCGGCATGCCGGCGCACCCAGCGCAGGACCGAATACGCGTCCGCGAGCGCGGCCGGGAACGGGTTCTCCGGGGCGAGGCGGTACTCGACGGCGAAGACGACGCAGCGGGCGTGAACGCACCGGTACCGGCAGATGGCGTCGTTGATGTGCTCGTCGATCGAGCCGAGCCACCAGCCGCCGCCATGCAGTTCGACGTGCGCGGGCAGCGGTGCCTGCCTGCTCGGCCGGTACGCGCGGACGGCGACGGTTTCCGGCCCGGTCCGCACGGCGTAGTCGGTGACGGCCTCGACCGCTTCTGCCGGACGGCCGAAGCGCAGGTAGTTCTCGTCGCTCAGGCGACGGATCAGCCGCCGCTGTTCGGAGACCGGCAGCGAGTCGAGCGGTTCGTTCGGTCCGGTCGAAAACAGGGCCTGTATCGGCGTGGCGAGTCTCATCTGCCTCCTAGGGGGGATCGGACAATGCGGCGGCGGGTGCCCGCGCCTCGTCGGCCGCCTGGTACGCGCGGTAGGCGCGCCGCCTGGCGCGCTGCTGCACGGGGTCCGGCATCGGTGCGGCGGCGACCAGCGCCTGGGTATACGGGTGGCGGGGGGCGGAGCACAGCTGGCGGGCCGGCCCGGTTTCCACCACCCGGCCCCGGTAGAGCACCGCCACCCGGTGCGCTATATGCGGGACCACGGCAAGGTCGTGGGTGATGAACAGGTAGCTCACGCCGAGGTCGCCCTGGAGGTCCCGCAGCAGGTTGAGGATCTGGGCCTGGACCGACAGGTCGAGGGCGCTGAGCGGCTCGTCGCAGATGATCAGCCGCGGCGACGGCACCAGCGCCCGCGCGATCGCGATGCGCTGACGCTGCCCGCCTGAAAACTGGCCGGGATACCTCGCGGCGTCGTCCGCACTCAGCCCGACCTGCTCAAGGGCGGCGCGGACGCGCGCGGTCCGCTCCGCTCCGCGCACCTCCCGGCGCTCGTGTGCGAGCAGCGGCTCGGCCAGGGTCTGCCCGACGGTCCGTACCGGGTTCAGCGAGCCGTACGGGTCCTGGAAGACGGCCTGGATGTCCGCGGTGAGCGCGCGGCGCCTGCGCGGGCGGGCGCAGGTGATGTCCTCGCCGCGGAAGGCGATGGTTCCTGACGCCGCAGGGACCAGGCCGAGGATCGCGTTGCCCAGCGTCGACTTGCCCGAGCCGCTCTCGCCGACAAGCGCGACGGTCTCGGCCGGGCCGACGGCCAGGCTCACCTCGTGTAGCGCGGTGAACGGCGGCTTGCGGATGCCGCGGTGGTAGCGCACGGTGAGATCGCGGACCTCGAGCACGCCAGGCTCGCGGGCCGTGGCGGCGACCAGGCTCGTTGCTGGGGTCACCGCCGCGCCACCAACGTGTCGGCGTGGATGCACCGGACCAGCCGCCCGGGCCCGGCCGCCGTCATCGGTACCGGGCCGCCCGCGCACGCGTCCGTCGCGTACTGGCACCGGGGCCGGAATCCGCAACCCGCGGGCCAGGCCGAAGGCGGCGGCACGGTACCAGGGATGGCCGGGAGCACGCCCCCGGCGGGCGTGCGGTGCGGGTTCGCGGCCAGCAGGCCCTCGGTGTACGGATGCCGCGGCGAGGCGTAGATGTCCCCGACGGCCGCTTCCTCCACAACCTGGCCCGCGTACATGACGATGGCACGGTCGCACAGGTCCGCCAGCACGCCCCAGTCGTGTGTGACCAGGATCATCGCCATCCCGGTTTGCTCGCGCAGGTCCCGCAGCAGGCCGAGGATCTCGGCCTGCACCGTGACGTCGAGCGCGGTGGTGGGCTCATCGGCGATCAGCAGCCGCGGACCGGGGGCCAGCGCCAGGGCGATCGATACCCGCTGGGCCATGCCGCCGGACAGTTCGTGCGGGTAACGGGCCAGCGTCCCGGGCGGGAGGTTCACCTGGGCGAGGAGTTCGGCCGCCCTGGCGCGGGCCTGTCCGCGGGACAGCGGCGCATGGCGCCTGATGACCTCGGCGAGCTGGCTGCCGATCCGGAACGAGGGGTCGAGCCCGCTGGCCGGCTCCTGCGAGACCAGGCCGATCATGCTGCCGCGGACGCGCCTGAAGTCCCGCTCGGACGCCGCCGCCAGGTCACGCCCGGCGAAAAGGGCCGAGCCTGCGGTGACCCGGCCGCCCCCGGGTAGCAGGCCAAGCAGGGAGCGCACGGTGACCGACTTGCCGCACCCCGACTCCCCGACGATGCCGAGCGCCTCGCCGGGCGACAGGTCGAAACCGACGTCCCGCACCACCACCAGGTCGCCGAACGCAATGGTGAGCCCGCGAACGGACAGCATCGAGCCTCCCGCCGGTGCCGTCCCCGGTGCCCGGCCTTTCGGCCGTCCTGGCATCGGCTTCGACGGGGCTCTTACCGGCCGGACCCTGACCGGGGGCGCCAGGTGCCTGCCCGCCGTCACGTCCCGCACCGCGTCGCCGAGCAGGCCGAAGGCCATCACGGTGAGCGCAAGCGCGCCGCCAGACGGCACGAGCAGCCACGGGTCCTGGCTGACCACGGTCGAGGCCTCGCCCACCATGTTCCCCCCGCTCGGGCCCTGCGCCTCCGGCGTGCTCAGGCCGAGGAACGACAGGGCGCTCTGCGCCAGCAGCGCGGTCGCGGCGAACAGGGAGAGCTGTACGATGACCGGCCCGGCCAGCCGGGGAAGCACGTGCCGCCAGACGATGCGCGGGCCGGTCAGCCCGGACAGCCGGGCCGCGGTGATGTACAGCTCGCCCCGGATCGCCAGTGTGGCCCCGCGGACCACCCGCAACAGCACGGGGCAGCTGATCGCGCCGAGGGCGATCATGGCGGCCAGTTCGCTGCCCGGGTACACGGCCAGGACCATCAGCAGCACGATGATCCCGGGCAGGGCAAGCACCAGGTCGCCGAACCGCGCGATCAGCCGGTCGGTCCAGCCCCCGGCGAACCCGGCGGCCAATCCGAGCGTGATGCCAAGGCCCGCGAACACCACAAGCGCCTCGGCCACCCCCAGCAGCGTGACCTGGCCGCCGAACATCAGCCGGCTGAGCACGTCACGGCCGAGCCGGTCGGTGCCGAGCCAGTGTGCCGCGGTCGGACCGGACATAACGTGGGCGAGATCGGTGGCCTGCGGGCCGTACGGGGCCAGCGACGAGGCGCCCGCCGCCGCCACCACGACCAGGACGAGCCACGCGGCGGAGGCCACCGCGAGCGGCCGGGAGGCCATCTGGCGCAGCGCCCGCCCGGGTAGCGCCCGCCCGGGTAGCGCCCGCCCGGGTAGCGCCCGGCCGCGCCCGGCCGTCATGACCCGCGCACCCGCGGGTTGAGCAGCCAGTACGACAGGTCGACCAGCAGGCTGGCCAGCACCACGATGACGGTGAAGTAAAACGCCACACCCTCGATGACCGGCAGGTCGTGGCTGCCCGCCGCCGTAACCGCGAGCTGCCCGAGGCCGGGGATGGCGAAGATGTCCTCGATGAGCACCGCACCGCCAAGCAGGCTGACAAGCAGCAGCCCGAGCACGGTCACCACCGGGATCGCCGCGTTCCGTAGCGCGTGCCTGAGCACCACCGATCGCCCTGACAGGCCGCGGGCGCGCAGCATGACGACGAACTCCCGCGACATTACCTCCGCCATCGAGTCCCTGGTCTGCTTGGCCACGAACGCCACCCCGCCCGCCGACAGGGTGATGACCGGCAGCGCGATCCCGCGCAGCCACCCCTCCGGGTCGGCGCCCAGCGGCGTGTAGCCCGTGGCCGGGAACAACTCGACCCGGACCGCAAGCAGCTCGATCAGCACGAGGGCGAGCCAGAAGTTCGGGATGGCCAGGCCAAGCAGCGAGATGGCGTCGACGGCCCGGCCCGCCACCCCGCCGCGCAGCGCGCTGACGATGCCGAGGCCCACCCCGGCCAGGCCCGCCACCACGATCGTGCCCAGGATGATCGACAGGGTGGGCGCCAGCCGGGCGTTCAGTTCGGCGGTCACCGGCTGCCCGCTGAACAGGTCGGTGCCGAGGGTGCCGTGCAGCAGCCCGTCAAGCCAGTGCCAGTACTGTGCCGTCAGCGGCTGGTCGAGGCCGAGCTCGTCGCGTAGCTGTAGGTACTGCTGCTGCGTGTAGCTGCCGCTCTGGGAGCTCAGGATGGCCTTGGCCGCGTCACCGGGCGCCATCGACGCCAGGACGAACGTAGCCGCGGTGACAAGGAACAACATGAGCGCGGACGAGGCCAGCCACCGGGCCGCCCAGCGCGCTGCGGGCCGGGCCATCCGGTCAGCTCGCCGGGCGCACTTGGTACAGCTCCAACAGCGGCGCCTGCGCCGAGGTGCCGGTCCCGGTTACCGCCTTGGTCGCGTAGTAGGGCAGGCCGATGGTCACGATGGGCACGAACCACGCCTGGTTCACCAGGTAGGCCTCTACCCGCTGGTCGAGCCCGGCCTGCGCCGCCCCGGACGAGCGGGCCTCGGCCGTGTAGAGGGAGGCCAGCGCCGTCGACGCGGTGTGGAACGGGTTATAGGAGGCCGGCGGCAGGAACAGCGACGGCCCCTCCACCCAGATAGGGATCTGGCCGAAGATAGCCATGAACGCCGGGAACTTGGCCCCGAACGCGGCGGCATAGTACTGGTTCGAGTTGGCGTCGTCGGTCACCTGGACGGTGACCCCGGCCTGCTGCCACTGCTGGGCCAGCGCTTCGGCCACCAGGTTCATGGCGCTGTAGTCGCCCGTGACGATCTTCAGGGTGAAGCCGTGCGGATAGCCGGCCGCCGCGAGCAGCCGCCTGGCCTTGGCGATGTCGTAGGGATAGGCGTCCGCCAGCACGGGATCGTAGCCGTATCCGTCGGGCACGGCCAGCTCGCTGGTGGGGCTCCCGCTGTCGCGGAAGATCGCGTTCGTGATGGCGGCGCGGTTCGTGGCGTAGTTCAGTGCCTGCCTGACGGCGACGTCGGCCAGCGGCTTCACCATCGTCCCGCCGCGGTCGGCCAGGACCGCCCCGATCCACAGGTCCGGCGTCGACGTCACCGTCAGCCCTGACTGCCTCGCCGCCGCGGTCGTGGTGCTGTCGCCGTTCGCCACCTGCACCTGACCGGTCTGCAGCGCGTTGAGCATGGCCTGGGGGTCGGTGATGATCTTGATGACCACCTTCTTCCAGTACACCGCGGCCTTGTCGTAATAGTTCGGGTTGGGTGCGTATGTATACACCGAGCCGGTGACCGTGGCAGACGCGTCGAGCATGTAGGGCCCCGCGCCGAACGTATGCGTGCCGAGCACGGACGGGGAGTCCAGGCCGTGCTGGCTGATCACGTCGCCCACGATGTCGTCCTGGGTCAAGATCCACGGGAAGTCCGGGTCCGGC
>Ga0335074_10013903_pt1 | contig 11305 bp, 9 predicted proteins | sample Lox_Sample_23_FD_206715 | JGI IMG/M metagenome (GOLD analysis project Ga0335074, IMG submission 206715) | Soil microbial communities from Loxahatchee National Wildlife Refuge, Florida, United States - Lox_Sample_2.3 | ecosystem: Environmental > Terrestrial > Soil > Wetlands | place: USA: Florida...
GAACGCGACGAATTCATCCGAGACCGGTCTTGCATCTCTGCATATGTAAGACCAGAGGAACCCGAGCAATCTCGCGCTGCCGCCAACGAAAAACGGCTTTTCAGGCATGCGCCTCAGGCACTTGATGATTTCAAATAAGGGATAACTCCCAAGAGCGTAATCCATTCTTCCCTGCCGAAATGTGTGCCGTACGAGGTTGCCGCCTTCTCCGGTGTGCCGATGATGAAATATCTTGAGCTCGGGAAACGCCGCAACCGTCCATCCGTTCATTTGTGCGCTCACCTGCGCATGCCAGTCCTCTCCGCCATATTCGAGGATCGCGTATCCGCCGATCGCTTCGTAGCACTCCCTGCGCATTAGCTGGCCCGCGTGAGCCACGGAATAGACCCTGTTTCCGCTCCAGCTTCGAAAATCTCCCTTGGCTTCCTCGTAAACAAAACCGCCTGCCAGGCCCAATTTTGGATCCCGATCAAAACAAGTCAAAAGATCCTCGAAATAAGAAGAACCGATGGATACGTCCGCATCCAGGTTGCCGATAAACTCGGACGCTACATCCTCCAAGAGCTTGCTTCCAGCTCGCAGGGCAGCGACCTTGGATCCGAAGCTTCTGCCTGGTGGTCTTGTCATTCGAAAAAAACGGATGAAACCGTATTTCTCCGCGTACGCCTGAATAATCTCGTCGGTTCTGTCCACGGAACCATCGCTGACCACAACCCATCGCTTGGGCGGCAGAGTTTGGGAGAGAACGGACGCAATGGTACGTTCAATGTGCGCTTCCTCATTGTAGGCCGCTGTCATAAGAACGTACTCGTTATTCTGGTGCGTGCACGCGCGTGCCCCTGGGTTATCTCCAGTGAGGCATTCGTTCAACGTGCCTTTTCCACTCAACGGTTCCATATTTTCACCTACAGAGAAACGTCATCCCTGGTGGAACGTGAAGCCGAAGATCTACTCAGAGATTTAACTCACTCTCCGGGGCGAAAACCGATTCTAGTCCACTGAGTGAATTTGTGGTCCCGTCGCCGCGGCGGCTACGACGCGATCCAACAGGCGGCGGAATTCGCTCATTGGCAAATGCAAGTTGGATTGGATGTTAACAGCCACATGATGGGGCGCCAGCCGTTCCGCTACGAGTTGCGCGCTCGAATCGTCCCAGGAGCTCAAGCACAGTTCCTCGCTGGTCGGGGCATGACGCGTGTCTGCCTGACCGAGGACTTCCTGTACGAAAATGCCGTACAGGATGTATTCCGAAAAACGCTGTTGGCGGGTAATTGCAGAGAACCAGCGAGTGCCTGCGATGGAAGAAATCCGCTCGTGTATTTCCAAACACACGTCACGCCGCCACGTTACTGCGTGGCCGATGAAATCAGCGCCGAAATAGTCGCTCGTTGGAATGCCCAAGAGTTTTGCCGCGGTACGGTGCCAGGACTTGTGCTTCTCGGTTTGAGCCAAGCCTGGAAGGACCAACAGTCGGACCCGGCCGTCTTGAAGCACTCTAGCTGGAGTAAAAGGGCGGATGAAAACGGAATCCGCATCGAGGAACAGGAAGACATCCGCATCTGTGATTTTAGGCGCGCTCAGTTTGATAGCCTGTTGCATGATCCATCCACGTACCAGCCGTCGCCACTCAGAGAGCCAAACTTGCTGTCCCCGCACGAACATAGGAAATAAATGGATAGACTCCGAAACAACATCTTCTGCCGCAATTACGGATCGCCGCGTGCTCCTCAAATGTCGAAACAGGCGTTCTTCCCGTCCGCTTACGATCACGTAGTGATGTATGTCCGATGGGCAATTGCGGTCGACGCTTTCCGCCGACAACTCGAGCATCGGAAGATCTCTCGAAAACGTTGGAGTGATGATAGCCAGTCTCATCGTTGTTCTAGCTCGATTCGCGGCGGTAGCCGCCACATGTAAACGCGGTTCGCAAAGCCGCCCTGCGACTTCCTTGGTGCGTGATCACAAAATCGGTATTTAGGGCCTCTCGTGTTGACCCAACTCTTCCGGGGTCAGCACGAAGCTTTTCATTGCTTCAGGTGCCGGAGCAACGCCTGCGCGCTCCTGTCACTTTGATATGAACCGATGATCTTTTTTCGCCCCGCGCACGCCAGGCGACCAGCCAAGTTTTCGTCTCTCGCCACACGCTCGAGCGCACGAGCAATATCTGCCGGATTCTGCGGCTCGACTAAAATTCCCTCGACCCCGTCGCTTACCATTTCCGGTACGCCGCCCGCCCTTGTCGCAACAACGGGAAGCTCCATCGACATCGCTTCCATGATGGCTACTCCCAACGGCTCGCACAGGCTCGCCAGTGCGAAAACATGGGACGCCTCCAACTTCTCCCGTACTTCTTGCTCCGAAACTGCTCCTAGCAGCGTCGCATAGTCCTGTAAGTTCAATTCATGGATCAACTCGTTTAGTTTGTCTCGCGTCGGTTGATCAGATCCTGGCGCATCGTCTGCCCCGGCAATTTCCAGGCGCGCGTCAATCCCCTGGCCGCGCAATAGCGCGACGGCTCGAATCAGATCTCCCTGTCCCTTCGCCGGATTCAGCCGTCCGGTAGAAAATATCCGAAACGGCCCAATGCCGTTCCACGGCCGATAGAGACCCTTTCTGCGGAACAAGTTCACATTGACGCCCATCGGCGCGATATCGATTTCGGGCGGCGCCGACGCACCCAGAACTGTTCTGACTTCCTTAAGGAGTTTGTCTGTAATCACGACTCCGAAAGCGGCGCGGCTCCACTTCATGGGCTGGTTTGGCCCGTAGTCCGCAAGAGGCCCATGCAGCGTGAGGCTGTACGGGATGCCGCTGACGAGTTGGGCGAACAAGGCGACGAATGCGGCGTCCCCGCAGGAGTGGACGTGCAGGTGGCGCCATTGCCGACGCCGAGCTATCGCAGCCACGTGTCCTCCAGCGACTGCTAGACCAAAGAGGCGGACCTTCGTTTTGAATCCCCCCGTCTTCGAGCGCGCCAGCGTCGCGCCAACGCGCCACCATCCCGCCGGGCCCGATCGTATGATCGCTCCAACCCCGCTGAGGATACCGCCCACCGTCGGCGGCCACAGATAGGTCGTGCGCGCCGCCACTTCTTGCGACCAGGCGTGAGACGACATGACTTTGCTCGGCGGCACGCGGGTCGAAATGAGTTCACATTCCACACCCATGCCGGCGAGCGACTGAATCTCTCGCCAAAAGAAAGCATGCGTTTGCCCAGGAAATTCAGGAACGAGATAACCGAGCCGAATCATGGCTCGAGTCTCTCGCCCGTTTTCGTCGAGACCAAAGCGATGCGACTCAGCTCTTTGATGATGACCCCGCCGTTTGTCTTACTTTCGTTTGCGCGTATCGCGCCGGGCCGGCCGCGAGCGAGGGAGCGAGGACCGACGCTGGACGAGCCAACGGGACTGAGTTGCGTTCGAGTGGGGCGCTTCTCGCCGAGAGCGTGGCCGCGCAGATTATGACCAGCAGAGCATACCAGGCGACGATGATTTGGTCCCAGTAAGAGACTCCAAAAAAAGCGACGACATTTGCGAAAAGCGACCCGCACAGCGCCCATATGAACAATTCCTGCTTCCGATTCTGTCCCTGGTCCGCCGTCCGGCGGGCCCTGCCTAAATACTTGAATCCGAACACGATAATTGCGAGGAAACTGATCAGGGGGATGAGACCATTCATGTCGGCGGTCGCGACATACTGGTTGGAAAGGTCCCACATATCCCAACCCCACACTCCCGTATTCTTCACTCCGATAAGCGCCCAATCCCAGAAATGGACGATGCACTCGTTTACAAGCATGTAGCGATGATCGGAGGAGGAGTTTCCCGTCAGGTTGATGCGGTTGATCAGCGCCCAAACGGGCCCGTTCATCACAAGATGAAGTCCGATGAGTGTTAGGACGATGCCCCATCGGATCGGCCGCATGTATCGCCGAACGACCCAACAAAATAAGGCGAAAACTCCCGCCGCGAAGCCAAGCACAGTCGTGCTCGAGCTCGTGAGAAAGGGGATCAGCGCGGAAGCGACGGCTCCGATTACCGCATATTTTCGGTCCTTTTTCTCCCCGAGCCACCACAAGCCGATAAAGAGCGGGAACGATATTCCGCCGAACGTCCCGGCAAGTATGGGATGCTGAAAAGTGCCGGTTGCGCGCAGTGCGTCGCCTCTCACAGTGACAGTCGCGAGGTCGGATGCCCGTGCCCCTCCAAGTGCTTCGAATATCGGGTTATGGCCTGTCATTTGCTCGCAAATCATGACAGCGGCCACGACACTTACGACGCACGCCCAAACTCGCAGAGTCCGCTTCACGTCGTCTTGGTCCCGGATTACAAACCGCAGCAGAGCGTAGGTCCCCAGCGTTGAGTAGATCAACCCGAGCTGAAAAACAACCTCTCCCCACGCCTGCCAGAGGAGGATGCTATCGATTGCCGTGAACGCAGTCAGGAGAAAAATTGACTTGTCGATGCCGTTGATTCCCCCGCTGAAGAGTTCTTCTTTTCCCGTGATTTTCGACCACAAAATTCGCAGCATCCCGAAGAATACGAGAATTCGGACCATCGGGAAGTGGAGGGAACCCAGAACCAGAATCTGGTCCGCCGGGACCAGAATTGCCAAAGCGAAAAGCGGTATGATCACTTTATTCCGGGGCAAAAAGAGAATCAGAATGCCCGCAAGGATCGCCAGAAATAGCACAATCGGGTTAAACACGCTCTGGGCCGGCCCGCCGCCGAAGTGTATGTTTTGCGGTTGCATTACGCCTGCACCTCGCCGCCTGCTGCAACTTCGGCCTTCCGAGCATCTGGCGCACTCTTGCTAAACACGGCCTCTATGCACGCGCTGGCGTCCGCCATTGAGGCGATTCGAGCAAAGAGAGATATTACGGATAATTCCAGCGCCTTCCGAATGGCTCTTGAGGGCAAACTTCGCCGTCCAACCTTCGCCATGGGAATCGTTGAAATCCCAACCCTATGAAGTGCTCTCGAATAAACGTAGCCTGCACTAGGATCGATATAGGAAACAGGCGGCGTGGTAATTCTCATTTCTTGAAATCCAAGCGAAGCCATTGCATATCTCAAAGATCCCGGCGAAAAATGAGAAAGATGCCTTGGCAGTTCCAAGCCGTACCAATAGGTTCCGAGCATGCGGGCTTCCCAAGAGTCGATATTGGGGACCATCGCATAGAATATCCCTCCCGGCCGAAGCCACTCTAGAACCTTTGTCAGGAACGGGCGCGGCTGGTAAACATGTTCAAGGACGTCGAAACAGGTGATCACGTCGAACTGTTCGGCCGGAAATGGAGCATCTAGCACGTCGCCCACAAAGACTTCGGCTCCTGTGCCTGCTCGGGCCCTTTCGGCCGTCGAAGGCTCCATCTCGATGCCATATAACTTCCAAGACCCGTTCTTCAACGTGCTCAAGAAGCCACCTGAACTGCATCCGATATCAAGAATAACGCCGCTATTTTTGGTGCGCGATACGAAATCCCGTTGTCTCTGCCATCGGGCCGTCGCCAAGCCCTCACCGGCAGCCATGATGTCTCTATGATAATCTTCGGTGTAATGACGCCACATTTCTTCCGGCTTCGGCGGGCTCGCGAGCCACACATAGGAGCATGTCGAGCAGCGCCGAAGATTGTATTCTTCTTCTCTCCCGTGAAATCGATCAGGGGCATTCAGGAAATGGAACGTGGATACGCCTCCGCAGAGCGGACACGTTATGGCTGTGGCGTTTTCTCGCATTTTCCGCTTTTCCTGCTATGTAGCGTTTCTACGATGCGCGCTGAAGCTTTCTTGTGACGTACGCGGCGATATTCTTTACGGAGCCAAGATTTTCTGTGGTCATATCCTTGTCCGTAACGACAATCGCGAACCGCTCTTCGAGATAGCTTATCAACTCTAGAACGCCTACCGACTCGATTAGGTTATCCAGCAGCGGTTCGTCATCTCCCAGTTCCTCGGCGCGGCCTGAGATAAAATTTTCCAGGATAAAGGTGCGAATTTCAGCTTCGTTTTCTCTACAATCAATCGCTCCAGCGAAATCGGCAGGTCGCCCGTTGCTTGCCCCTTTCTTCAATTTTTCGTCGATTAGCTCAACCAATTCTTCAATATTTCCTAATTGAACGATCTCTCCAGTCTTGAATTTGATACCGAATCGAACCTCTATGGCGACCATTAAAATCGCTTCATTCTGAGAATTCCATCCCGGCACGTCCGCCGCTTTCATATCAGCTGTGAGAATCAGTGTTTCCGCGCCGAGGGCTTCGCGAAAGACATCCGTCAATTGTCTCAGAATGTCTGATCTGTCCATATTTCAGCCCCCGTGCACGCTGATGAATGTCTCGAAAGGTCTGTAGTTGTCCAGGGACAGCCGCCATGTCGTTCGCGACCCCATGTCTCCACACGCCGGCAAAAAACTCATCCTCAAATAATGTTCTCTCACTATGTCGTTCTTGGCGGTTGGAATATATTCTCCGACAATTTCGGTCGCGCCGACTTGCTTTGCGCGCTCAGCCAAAATATTCATGCAAGCATTTTCTACTTGGCGACCGAATACGCGGCAGCTCATCAACCAGCTGTCGATTAAGATCTTGTTACTGCTGCCATCGAGGCGGCCAATAATGACGCCGATAATTCCGTTGTCTCCGAACTTATCCGTCAAACGACAGTACAAGCTCAACACATCGGGGGCGTCAATTAATGCGATCACCTGTTCCTCAGTGTAACGTCGCGTTGTCAGATTAAACTGGTTCGTCTTATTTATGAGCTGAACAATGCGCTTAAGGTTCGTGCGGTCAAAAGGGGCTGCCCATAGCTCCATCTCGAGACTCGCGAGATACCCCTGTAAGTCCGTGGCCGCGCCGTGGTGAGTATTCCGTTGTAGATTGGCTTGATATCGCTGGGTCCGCGCCAGATCTTCCGCCGTGACAGACAGCGCCTCGAAGTAGCCAGCATCGGCGATGCAGCGAGCATACGATGCGGGGTCCCCTGGGAGTTCGGGAACCGCTACCGTGGGAAGTTCTCGCCGCACGATGTTACGCTCGAACGGACTATCGTCGATAAAGACCAGCGAGTCGATACCGATATTGAGCTGCTGGGCGATCGTGCGCAAATTGGTAGCTTTATCCTCCCAGTTGGCTATGAAGGCCGCAATATCCGAACGCGAAAGCGCCATTTCGGGATGATGCTCGAATGCTTTCAGGGCATTCGCTTCGTCATTTTTTGAACAGACCGCGAGAATCACCCCGCGCCGCGACTGATCCAAGATCCAACGCTGAAATTCGAGGAACGCCTCACCCACAGCGTTTCCCTGGCCCAGCACAATCCCATCTATCCCGTCGTCACCGATTACGCCACCCCACAAAGTGTTGTCAAGATCGAGGACCATACACTTAGATGACTGTCCCCGTTGAGCGGCGATGAGCCGTACAACGAGATCTCCATAGAGCGGTGTTGCTGCAGGATGAATCTCATGTTTGGCCCGATACCATAGGGTTTCGTTATGCCACGCTCTCACCCCGTGCTGCTCGGCGCTGGTGTCAAGAGCCAGGATGTCGACACCAGCCGAATCGGCATACAGGCGGAGACTTTGGTTGATTGCCCTCACGCGCCACTGCCGTGAAGTAGTTAGGCGGTGCTCGTTGCCGCCTATGACCGCCGGGAATATTGGAAGTAGCGTTTGTTGGATAACTTGGCAACCGAACGTCGTTTGCGCCTTCCTCCACAATGCGGCCAGACGTGATACTGCTCCATCCACGGCGCTGCCTGCGTCGTCGCCCTCCGCACTATTTGCCATATGGCGGGTATCGAGCGCGAACAGTACGACATCGGGCGCAAAACGGTGCAGGGGCGACGACGGGTCGAGCAATTCCTGTTGATACTGGTGGTATCCGGTGACGTAAGTCTGTAAATACAAGCCGCGACGAAGTGCAGCGATTCGAAGACCGGCCAGTACATTCGTCATGTTCGACGACGCCAGGACGGCGAGCCGGACCGCCCTCCCCTCCGGAGCGATGATGTGCCCCGCCGAAATCGACCGCTCGAAGATCTTGTCGAGTTGATTGGTCTTGAGGAAATCGAGCTGCCAGTTAGCCAGTTGCACCAGTGTTCCCCACTGGTTGTCACCCTGGCGTGCGCGGTCAATGGCCTCTTTCCAATCATGACACTCCGGAAGCCAATACAAGTTGAGTTCACTCATGGCATAAGCTCGTCAGGACCGGCCTTAAGCAGTGCACAAATTCTCGCCGGTTCAACTTTTCTCCGCAGATCCACCAGGTCCAATCACCCACTGTCCCTTCGCGGGATCAAATCGTTTCACGACGCGGCCTGGGTTGCCGCTCACGATCGAGTAGGGCGGTATACTTCGAGTCACCAAAGAATTCGCACCTATAACAGAATTTCTTCCTATGACGATCTCTCCACTGCTGCAGACGACCGCGGCTCCAAAGCCGATCCAGCACCCTTCCTCGATTCGAATGCTTCCTCCGTCGGTTACGCCTTGCTCGTCGATAGGAATCGCCAATTGATCGAAAGCATGGTTGTGATCCATCACGAGAACAGAGGGTCCGAAAATGACGTTCTTTTGAATGTGAATTCTGTTTTTTGCAGAGATCACACAGCGTCTTCCGATTTTGGTACCGTCATCGAGCAAGATTATGGGACCGTCGGAGTTGGCATTGGGTGGAATATTGAGCCAGGCGTCCCGATCGATAATCACGGAATTGCCTATGCTCATGAGATTTGCGGCGGAACGAGCCAGTTCACACGAGTAGTGCGCCGAGAGGCGACGCCCCACGGAAGCAAACGGATAGGTCCACGTCAGCCACAAGCTATGCAGCTTGTTCGCTATTCGAGGGATCCAGGACAGGGGATCCTTGGCGGGAACCGGTTTTGTTATCGAGTCTCTCATTACTTTTTTTCGATACGAGGCGACTTACTCTCGCGCGATCCAGCCTCGGCGCGCTTTATTAGCCCTTGATCTACCACCGATGTTCGATCTCCTCAATTCTTCGGTGAGCCAATCGTCCATTGAAGCGTGGCGGGGTCGAGGTGTTTTACTACTCGACCTGGAGCGGTCGCGACAATCGAGTAGGGAGGAACACTCTTCGTCAACACCACATTAGACCCGATCACACAATTCCTTCCGACTACAAGCTCTCCGCCTTCCGCGATAATGGCAGCCCCGAATCCAATCCAACAACCGTCCTCGATTCGGACCGTTCCTCCATCGGTTGTGCCTTGTTCCTTGATGGGGACGGAAGGGTCTCCGCACGCGTGATTGTGATCGGTGATGAAAACGGATGGGCCAAGTATTGTGTGTGCTCCAATGTATATATTGTTCTTGGCAGTCACGGTCGCACGCTGACCTAACACGCAGCCGTCGCCGATTATGATTACGGGGTCGTCGTGGTCCGGAGGAATAACGACATCGACGCGAGCCATCCGGTCAATCACGACGTTATCACCTATTCTTATGTAACCTGCGATAGAGCGTCTTAGATCGCATGAGGGATGGGCCGAAAAACGAGAGCCCACGGATGCGAACGGGTATGTCCACACCAACCACAAACTATGAAGTTTCTTGATCGCGCGACGAATCTGCCAGAGAGGGCCTTCGGAGTGCCTTCGGCCTGCCTTCTTCGTCTCTTTCTCCATGGCTGACTCTGGCACCCTCCAGCTAGAAGCGCGCAAATCCGGGTTTGCGTACGAGCATGATACCGGCAAAAGCATAGGCCACCAGGCAACCGAACACGCCCAAGGCAATCGTCAAAAGAGGCCCGCTTATCGTGATTGGCCTCGCGGCGAGGAAAACGAGTACAACGGCTGCCGAGGCCAATGCTCCACGGCCGAAAATCTTTCCGTAGTCGGAGATTCTGATTCCGGTTATATGGCGTACATAATCGAGTTGAAGCAAGAAGCCGGTAGCGATTGAAATGAAAGCGGCCCATTGCGCCCCAACGGGGCCCAGCCACTTCGATAATGGATACACCAGAATCACCATCCCGATGGCCATCGCGCCGACGCATCGCCGATGCAGTCGCGGGCGTCCCGCAGCGTAGATCACAACCGTGATGAGCACATTTATTATATTTATAAGAGCGGCGCATCCAGCGAGGATGAGCGGCCGAGCGGACACCGCGTACGCCTTGCCGTAGGTGAGAGTGAGCAAGGAACGACCGCAGAAACAGGCGAAAACGATTGCAGGTATCCCGAGCAACACGACTACTTCCGTCACCTGGAGAACAATCCGCCGGGTGCGAGCCTGATCGGTTTGAACATGGGACAGAGCCGGCAGAAAGATCTGAGACAACAAATTCACGATGAACTGAGCGGGAACTTGGGCGATCGATATGCCCAGCGCGTAGCAGCCCAAAGCCGTCGGAGAAATCAGTTTGCCAAGCACAAAAATGTCAGTTCGCATAAAGATAAAACTTAGCGGTGCGAGTCCGAACAGTCCTTTGGAAAATCTCAGTAGGTCTCGGCCAGCGGCAAAATGAGCCTTGATTTGTGGTCGATGAGGGCAGATTACATAGGACATTAAACATCGCCCGGCACTTTCGGAGCAAGTGCCGATGACGAGAGCCCAAACGTCTCGCATCAAGAAACCAAGAACGATCGTGGTTATCACACCGAGAATGGCGCCGCCGTGGGAGGCCATGGCCCAACGGTCGAATTTCATTTCCTTCATGGCAATATACGCCCTGGAGCTGATCGCACCTTCAAGTACGATGTTTATGTTTGCAACGCGGAATAGTGGCGTGAGTTCCATGTTTCCATAGAACTTTGCAATCCAGGGCGCCACGACAAACAAAAACGCGTAAATCATGAGGGCGCGGCCGATGCTGATCCACCAGGCGGCGTTTACATACTCAGGTTCCGAGCCCCTCGGGTTTCGGATCAATGATTCCTTAACGCCGATTTCCGAAAGGGATGTGAGGAAAGTAGCAGAAGACAACACAAGCACCATCATTCCGAAGGCGGAAGGCGCAAGCAAGCGAGCCAATATGATGTTCCGAAGAAACCGCGACCCTTGCTCCGACACGCTTCCGAGGCCCAGCCAAGCCCCGCCGCGAAAGACGCTGGCCCTCAGGCCACCGCCCATAGCCGATTCCGCGAATCGCTTCGTCTTGCCCCAGGCTTCAGACGCGTTCATGTTCAAACTCGCTCAATTTTACACCGTCTGCAAGTGGGTGCCCGGTGTTCACTCGGACCCTGTTCCACCGCATGTTTTCAGATAAGCCGGATAACCCAGCGTAGTGTTGCAGAGCTTTGCCAGGGGAGGTTTGAGGATTTGCTTCCGTTTCGCGATT
>Ga0335074_10013904_pt1 | contig 11305 bp, 10 predicted proteins | sample Lox_Sample_23_FD_206715 | JGI IMG/M metagenome (GOLD analysis project Ga0335074, IMG submission 206715) | Soil microbial communities from Loxahatchee National Wildlife Refuge, Florida, United States - Lox_Sample_2.3 | ecosystem: Environmental > Terrestrial > Soil > Wetlands | place: USA...
CAGCAGCAGGAACACGGTGGCGCTGGGCAGCAGCACGCCGGCCAGCGTCTGCACCGCCTCGGTGAGCAGGCCTAGCGGCGACCCGGGGATCAGGACAAGCACCGCGGCGACCGCGATCAGGCCGGCATAGACCAGGTAGAACCCGATCGCGTCGGTGGGCTTGCGGTGCAACGAATGACGCACCGCCAGCACGTCGCCGATCGCATAAGCGGTGGCGAGCGATACGGCGGCGGCGCCGATGATGCTGGCATCGATCAACGCCACGGCGAACAACACGCCGGCGGCGGGACCGACATATTTGCCCAGTCCAGCCGCGATGCCGCCGGCATCGGTGAAGTTGCCGAACTCTGGCGTGTGGTCGAACGCCGCAGCGGCGAATGCCATCAGCGCGATCGCACCGATCACGACCAGCGCGATGCCGATCCACAGGTCGGCGCGCTCGTATGCCATGAATCGCGGGGTGATGCGCTTGTCCACGATGTAGCTCTGCTGAAAGAAGAGCTGCCACGGCGCCACGGTGGTGCCGACGATGCCGATGATCAGCAGCATGATGTCGGAGAGCTTGCCGTCGGGCAGCCCGGGGATCAGCAGGTCGCGCGTCATCGCGCCGAGCGGTGGGTGTGCCATCACGAACACCGGCACCAGCAGCAGGCTGCCGAAACAGAGCATCAGCGCGAACCGCTCGAATCGACGGAAATTGCCGGTGCCGGCGGCGGCGATGGTAAGTGCGGCCGCAACTGTCACGCCGAGCGGCTTGGACAGGCCGAGATAGCCCAGTGCCAGGCTGATGCCGATGAACTCGGTCACGATGGTAAGCGCGTTCAGCAAAAACAGGTCAATGACGCTGAAGGCGCCCCAGAACCGGCCGAACCGCTCGAGGATCAGACGCGCATGACCAACCCCGGTCACGGCGCCGAGCCGCAGCACCATCTCCTGGTTCACGTACAGCACGGGCACCAGCAGCAGGAGCGTCCACAGGAGCGATGTCCCGTAATTCTGCCCGGCCTGGGTGTAAGTGGCGAAGGCACCGGCGTCGTTGTCGCCGACCATGACGATCAGCCCAGGGCCGAGGATCGCCAGCAGGGTCGCCAGCCGATGTCGCCAGGTCAGGCGAGCCCTGAAATCGTGCTGACGGATGGTGCCGAGCGCGCCCTCGATGTCGCCGATATGGGCGCTGTCGAGCACCGCACCGTGTACCGAGGGCCGGATGTCGATCATGTGCGTCATCCCTTGTTCTCCCGCGCCGTTCTGATTGGGCGCTGCTGTTTCGATCGAGACGAAAGCCGGGCGGCACGGCCTCGCCGTGCGACGGATCGGCTCAATCGGGCGGAATCGGGATGCTGGTCGGGGGCTCGATCTCCCAATGGCAGGAGAGGCGCCCGTCGGGATCCTGCAGCCAATGGCAGAGCAACACCGGACGGGTTGCCTGCTGTCGGCTCAGGGTCGCCTCGATGGCGTGTTTCAGCGCTGCGATGATGGTCGCGGCGCCGACGGCCCCACCGGTGGGGCGAAGATCCAGAAAGGCGGCCATTGGTGCCTCCTGTAGCTCAAGCGGTTGCCCGAGCCCGGGAGGCCTGGCCGCTGGTGGCTCAGCGCATCAGCGCGGGAGCCTCAACGGTCACATGCACAGCCCGGGCGATGGTCCAACCCGATGGCGTCACGGCAGACGGCAAGCGCCTACTGTGGCTCTCCGAGGGTTGGCTGTCAGATCGCGGGTTCATGTGATCCCTAAGTCTGGTTGCGCCGGTCCCGGCTAAGACCGGGATCAGCAGGGCGCGCACAAAGGCCGGCTCGCGTTCCTGCCAGGACGTCGATGTACTCCGACTGGGTACCAGGTCAAGGGTCATGACGACTGCGGACGGAGAAAAACCAAAACTGCTGCAACAGGCGACGGCCTGTCGGGGCGCGCTGGATCGATTTATTGCCGATGTGATCGAAGATCACATCCGCGAGTGGATCATGCGGGCAAAGACCGGGCGGTCGCCTGCAAGGCTCCTGGCCGGCGCATCCATGCAAAGCCTGGAACAGTGTCTGTCCGACCGCGTGCCTTTCCCATTTCGGCGGCCGGCCCACGTGTGGGAGACCAGAATTCAGCAACCAGAGAGCAACATGTCGGCCAGCCATATCCCTATCCAGCAGCCGGTGACAGGCAGAGAGGAACTCGGCGACCTGACCCGTCCCGAACAGGCGCTCGCCCAGTTCTACAAGGCTCTTAACAGCCGTGACCTTGCCTTGATGGAGCAAAACTGGGACGGCTCCGACGCGGCTGCGATGGACAATCCGCTAGGCGGAATCAGCCGGGGATGGTCGGCGATCCGGCAAATCTACCAGCGTCTCTTCACGACACCGATGACGTATTCCTTCGAGTTTTGGGACTATACGTTGCATCGGAATGGCGAGGTGTTCTGGGTCGTCGGCCGAGAACGAGGGCGGCTCGACTTGGACGGGACTACGCTCGAGCTCGCGATACGCACGAGCCGGCTGTTCCATCGCGTTGATAGGCAGTGGCGCCAGATCCATCACCATGGCTCGATAGACGATCCGGGCATGTTGGCGCGGTACCAGGCGGCCGTAGTGCGACGGTAGCGCCGGCATAGTCGGGGGGACACGGAGTGCACCGAGCGCACACGGAGTTGCACCGAGAAGAAAGTATGCGTTTCGCCGAGGCCGCATGCTTCGTGCATCACTTATCCCGGCGTCGAAGCCATCGATGGCGGATCAACCGGGCAGGAGAGGGAGATCATGCCGCTTGTTCGCATATCGCTCATCAAGGGCAAGCCGCCCATCTATATCAGCGCGGTGGCGGACGGCGTGCACCGAGCACTGCACGAGGCATACAATGCTCCCATCGACGACCGTTTCCAATTGATCGAGCAGTGCGACGCCCGGGAGCTGATCTACGATCCTGATTATTTGGGCATCCACCGCACGGACGACATTGTCATCATCCATGTTTTCGCCGGAAATTGGCGGGATACCGCGATGAAGCAGGCGTTCTACAAACGCGTCGTCGAGCTGCTGGCCGATGATCCAGGCGTAAGACCACAAGATGTTCAGATCGTGATCTCCTCGAACGATCGTGCGGACTGGTCGTTTGGAAACGGGATCGCCTCGTACGTCGACCGTTGATCGGGGGTGGCGTGACCGCAGTCGCCGCGGCGTGTAATCACGAGGCCGGACGGAGGGCGACCATGGGCAAGCTCGAACTCTCGGTGGCGGTGGGTGACTATGACCGCGCGCGGCCGCTGGTGGACGGTGCCGTGCAAATCGACGGCGCCGATCCGGTGTTCATGCTGTTGGAACCGGAGGAGATCTTCTTCCGTGCCTTTCGCCATGCCGAGTTCGACATCTGCGAGTTATCGCTCTCCAGTTTCTCGGTAAAACTGGCACAGGGCGACAATCCCTATGTCGGCGTGCCGGTGTTCCCGTCCCGCGCGTTTCGGCACAGCTCGATCGTAATCCGTCGGGATCGCGGCATCGCCACGCCGGCCGATCTGCGAGGGCGGCGGATCGGCACGCCGGAATACCAACTCACCGCCTGCGTCTGGGCGCGGGCGCTGCTGGAAGACGAGTACGGGGTGAAGCCGGCGGACATCACGTGGGTCCGCGGCGGCCTGAGCCAGCCGGGCCGAGTGGAGAAGATCACGCTATCGCTGCCGCCGGAGATCAGGATCGAATCGGCGCCCGACGGAGCCACGCTGAACGCCATGCTGGAGGCCGGCGACATCGACGGGATCATCGCCCCGCGCGCGCCGCCCGCGTTGGAGCACAACTTACCGACGGTGGGCTTCCTGTTCTCCGATCCGGCGCAGGCGGCTGCTGCGTATTTCCGGCGGACCGGGATCTTTCCCATCATGCACCTTCTGGGCATTCGTCGCAGCCTGGCGGAGCGGCATCCATGGTTGCCCTTTGCGGTGATGAAGGCGTTCGTGCAGGCGAAGGCGATCGCGCTGGCGAAACTTTCGGACAACGCGGCGCCCAAGGTGACGTTGCCGTTCCTCGAGGATCAGGTGAGAGCCGCACGCGCCTTGATGGGCGAGGATTTCTGGCCGTACGGTCTCGATGCGAACCGCACGGTGCTGGAGACTTTCCTGCGGCATCACCATGCCCAGGGGCTTTCGCCCAGACGACTTGCTGTCGAGGCGTTGTTCCATCCCTCGACATTGGAGGTTCATAAGGTCTGATTTCATAACGGCCGAGGCGGGTTCACTGATTGGCTTCAGCGTTGGTCCGGCAGCAGTTCTCAAACGATTTCGTTGAGGCCTCGGATCAGCCCCGCGGGGGGGGGCGGTACGGTGTTCGTGGTGATCATCCCTCCGGCGGGGGCCAGGCACGGCGTTGCTTGGTGCGGGATCGGCGCGCCTTGTCGTCCAACCGGCGCCGGCGCGCCGCGGCGCTCGGTCGGGTGGGCACCCTTTTGAGGGGTGGCGCTTCGGCGCGGCGGATCAAGGCGATGAGGGTGGCCAGTGCGGCAGCACGGTTGCGCTCCTGCGTGCGGTAGCGCTGCGCGCTTACGACCACCTCGCCGGTCTGGCTCAGGCGCTTGCCGGCCAGCCGCACGAGTCGGGCGTGCACCTCGTCTGGCAGTGCGGCGGCGGCGAGATCGAGTCGAAGCTGCACCGCGCTTGCCACTTTGTTCACGTTCTGTCCGCCGGGTCCAGAGGCGCGGATGAACCGCTCGGTCAATGCGCGATCGTCGATCGACAGAGTATCGCTGACACGGATCATGCGGCGGTAACGGGCGGCTGGTCAGCCAAGCCCATAAAATGCCGCCGCCGTACCGCCCAGTACGGCGTGCCGCTCGTTGTCGGCAAGCTTGTGCAGCAGCTCGATCGAAGCGGCGCGCCAGCGTGCATAGCCGGCCGCAAGGTTCACCACCGGCCAATCGCTGCCCCACATCAGGCGGGCTGGGCCGAACGTCCCGAGCAGGTGGTCCACATAACGCCGCAGGTGATCGACCTGCCAGTCGCTCGCTGCCTCGGTGACGAGACCTGACAGCTTGCAGCGGGCGTTGGTTTGCCGCGCCACTGCTGCGATATCGGACGCCCAGGGTTCGAACGCGTCGGCGGCGATGTCGGGCTTGGCGCCATGGTCGATCACGACCGCAAGGTGGGGGTGACTCGTGCACAGGCGAAGGACAACCGGCAGATGCCGCGGCCGGATCAGCGCATCGAAGCGCAGGCCGGCATCAACCATCGCGTGCATGGCGGGCGCGATTTCGCGACGCAGAATCCACTCGGTCTGGGCCACATCCTGCAACATCGGCCGCAGACCCTTGAGCAGCGGTGCCTTGACGGCGAGCGCCGCGATCCGCTCGGGTGCATCGGGCGCGGCGAGATCCGTCCAGCCCACCACACCGCCGACCAGCCCCTGCGAGGCGGCTGCGGTCTGGAGGAGGAACTCAGTCTCGGCCCCGGTAGGCGCCGCCTGCACCAGCACGGTGGTGTCGATATCGCCGAGCAGCGGACGCAGGTCCTCCAGCCCGTAATCGCGATGGATCGGCAAGTCCGGCGTCAGCCATTCGTAATCGCCGCGTGCCAGTCGCCAGACATGGTGGTGCGCATCGACGATCACGGGTGGATCATGCCCTTCGTCAGCAGCACGTTGCCGCAGTGGGAAAATCCGCATCGACGACGGCCGCACGGTCGCCCTGCCCGGCGCCGCCGAGCGTGTGGCAAATCAGGGGTCAGCAGCGGGCCGAGACCGCGCAGCATGGTGGGTGACGTTCATCGCCCATAGCGTCGCTCACGCGACTGGAAGGTGCGTATCGCCCGCAACAGATCGATCCGCCGGAAGGCAGGCCAGTTCACATCGGTGAAGTGGAACTCGCTGTACACGCTCTGCCAGAGCAGGAACCCGGACAGCCGCAATTCCCCGCTGGTGCGTATGATCAGGTCGGGATCGGGCAAGCTGGGCAGATACAAATGCCGCGCGATCGCCTGCGGTGTCACCTCGGCGGCGGCCTGCGGCAGAGCCAGTCCGCGCTCGCTGAATTCGCTCATCAGCGAGCGCATGGCGTCGGCGATCTCTTCCCGGCCGCCGTAATTGGCGGCGATGGTCAGCGTCATCTGGCGGTTGCCGGCGGTCGCGTCGCGGGCCGCCTCGAGCGCGGCGACCAAGGGCGCCGGCAGCAGCTCCAGACGGCCGATCGCCTGCACCCGCACGCCCAGGCGGTGAATGCGCGGATCGGCGACCAGGCTGCGCATCTTGTGCTCGATCGCGGCCATGATGCCGGAGACTTCCTCGGGCGGACGGGCGAGATTGTCGGTCGAGCACACCCACAGAGTGACATCGCGCACGCCGAGCTCGGCGCACCAGTCGAGCACCTCGTCAAGCTTGCTGGCGCCCATCGCGTAGATGCGGCGGAAGTCGCGAAGTCCCTCCTCCCGTGCGTGGCGGCGGTTGCCGTCGAGGATAATTCCGACATGCCGGGGCATGCGTCCGGACCGCACCTGGCGGAAAAGCTGGGCTTCGTAGCCGGCGTAGAGGATCCGTCGGGCCAGCGCCGCGAACCGGCGCAGCCGGCGCCCGATTGCATAGCCTGCCGGAGAGGGGGTGCCGACGACCGCATCGCCGGGGGAGAATACTGATCGGGTGGGGAGAAGCGGATCGAGCGGAGCGGACACGCGGGAGCCTATAGCACAGGATGGACAGGCGTTTGAACTATGATACGCCTACCAAATGATGAATCCGCTATGCGGCGCCGGGCTCGGCGGGCGGGAGAGGCCGGCGTCAGCGTGAGGGTGCGTCTGCGTGGGGCCCGTTACCCGCTGCGCTGCGCGTGGCGAGCTCTCCCACCGGGCGGGAGAGGAGTTGGGCAGCACACGCCAATGCGCTTTGGACTCACGGTGGCGTCATTTGACGAGACAGCGCCCGTGGCGCGGAGATCGAACGTTATCACCCGTAGGCACCGTTCCAATTTTCGGGACTCTGGGCCGACGGTGAGCGGAGCGGTGCATGCCGGGTACAGTCGAGCTGGTTGGGGTGGAGCAGCGTTTCCAGCTTCTGATCGATGCCGTTGCCGACTTTGCCATCTATCTGCTGGACTCCGAGGGACGGATCAGTAGCTGGAACTCGGGCGCGGCGCGGATCAAAGGGTACAGCGCGGCGGAAGTGATCGGGACCAATTTCGCCCGGTTCTACCTGCCGGACGACCAGGTAGCCGGCCGACCGGAGCGGGCGCTGCGGATAGCCGGCGAGTACGGCCGCTTCAGGGAGGAAGGTTGGCGGCTGCGCAAGGACGGGACGCGCTTCTGGGCCGCGACCGTCATCGAGCGGATTTGCAACGATGCCGGCGAGTTGATCGGCTTCGCAAAAATCACCCACGACATAACCGAACGACGGGAGACCCAACAGGCGCTCGAGGCGGCCCGCGAGCAGCTTTTTCAGTTGCAGAAGCTGGATGCGCTCGGTCAGCTTACCGGCGGGGTGGCGCACGATTTCAACAACCTGCTGATGGTCATCCTCGGCAATCTCGAGCTGGCGCGCCCGCACGCGGCGGACCGGCCAAGTTTAGTCCGGGCGCTGCGCTCCATCCAGACAGCAGCGCAGCGGGCCGCGGAGCTGACGCAGCAACTGCTGACCTTCTCCCGCCGCCAGCCATTGAAGATGGAGACGACCAAGCTGACCGAGCGGCTGCCGCAGACGCTCGATCTGGTTCGCCGCTCGCTGCGCGGGGATATCGCCCTGGACACGGAGATCGACCCGGAACTGTGGCCAATCAAGGTCGATCCGACGCAACTCGACCTGGCGATCCTCAATGTCGCGCTGAATGCGCGCGACGCCATGCCCGATGGCGGCATCCTGCGCATCACCGCGGCGAATGTCGAGCGGGGCGAGCCGGGGCAGCGTCGGCTCGACCAGCATGTTATGATCCGGATCAGCGACACCGGGACCGGCATCCCCGAAGAGCTGATGGCAAAGGTCCTGGAGCCGTTCTTCACCACCAAGGAAGTCGGCAAGGGAAGCGGGCTGGGATTGAGCCAAGCGCAGGGTTTTGCCATGCACTCGGGCGGCACGATGGCGATCGAAAGCCAGGTCGGCCGCGGCACCACGATTACGTTCAGGTTGCCAGCGGAGGTAGGCAAGCCCGCCGCCGGGGCCACCGAGTCGGCCGCCGTACCGGCGAAGTCCAGGGCGAGCATCCTACTCGTAGAGGACAACGACGAGGTCGCCGACCTCGCTGTGGAATTGTTGTCGGACGCTGGTTACAAAGTGACGCGGGCGGACCGGGCGGAGGCGGCGCTGGATATCCTGGAGCGCGGTGAGCCGGTTGATCTCGTGTTCTCCGATGTCGTCATGCCGGGAGCGATGAGCGGGGTGGAGATGGCGCACGTAATCCGCGAGCGCCACAAGCGGCTGCCCGTGCTGCTGGCGACGGGGTACAGCGACGTTACGGCTCAGGATTTCCCGTTGTTGGGCAAACCTTACGACGTGCGCCGGCTGCTTTCGGAGATCAGCAGCCTGCTGGCTGCCGCGCGTAACCAGGCCGGCCGCTCAGCGACGCTGGAGAGCAAGCGGCGGCGGTCGGCCTGAACCACGGTCGCGGTTCATCTCCCGCGCGGTGTGCTTCAGGTGAAGGCCGCCGCGAAGTCGCGCGCGAAGGCGGCGAAGGACCTTGGAGCCGCGCCCGTCGCATCCTGGACGCCGGACTCCACGGAGGCGGCCTCGCCACGCTGGTAATGCGCGTAGTCCTCGATCAGGCCGTCCGCCTGCCAAGCCGGCATCGGGGTATGGGACAGCGCCTCGCGCATCACTTCCGGCGGCACGTCCACAAATGCGATGGTGCGGCCCAGCGCGTTCGATAATTTGGCGGCAATCCCGGCATGGGACAGCGCTTCCGGACCGGTGAGGGTGTAGGTTCTCCCCGCGTGGCCAGCCCCGGTCAGCGCGGCTGCGGCAACTGCGGCGTTGTCGCGTACATCCACGATACTGACCTTGGCGTCACCCGCGGCGGCATAGAACCGTCCTTCGGACTTGATCGTCGGGCCGAAGCCGAGCAAGCCCTGCATGAACAGGTTCGGGCGCAGGAATGTGTAATCGAGGCCGGTCTCCCGGATCGCCCGCTCCACCGCTGCATGGTAGCGCAGGAAGCGTACCGGCGATGCCTCGTCGGCGGCAAACTGCGACAATTTGACGATGTGCCGCACGCCGGCCCGCCTGGCCACCGAGACGAAGCGCATCTGCTGCGCTTCGGCCCGGTCGGTGGAATTGGTCAGCAGGAAGGCCCGCTCGATCCCGCGCAACACCCGTACCAGCGAGACCGCATCGTCAAGGTCTGCTGCGACGATCTCGATGCCGGGAAGCGCAGCGATCGAAGCCGCCCGGTCGGTCCGGCGTACTATGGCGCGAGCGGGCACGCCGCGGGCCGACAGCAGCCTGAGAAGTTCGCTGCCGTTGCTTCCAGTGGCGCCGGTGACGAGGATCATGGGTTTCTCCGAAGCCGTTGACGGTGTGGTGGCGGCCAGGGGCAAAGTCGATCACGAGGCCGGTCCGAGCGAGAGCGGTTCGGACTTCCGTGTTGGTAACTCAGGTCGTCATCCCTGCTTCTTATGAAGCGCCGCTCGGAGCACAGGTCGGGTCACCAAGGCTGTCAACGATCGGCCCCGGTTTCGCTTGGGTCGAACCGGGAGCTTCATGACAGACGATGCGACGCGAGATACCGCCGCGGCCGAAATCGAGGCGTCTTGGGCGGCCGCAGCATGCTCCGAGAGATCGCCGAGCGACTCGGCGCTGCGAGCTATCATCCGGCCGGCAAGCTGAATCCGGAGGCCCGATCATGCTGCTGCGGACTGTCGTTGTCGGCTACCTCGGCGCCACACTGATGGTGGCCGGGACCGGGGTGAGTGCCTACAAGCTGTTACAGGCGCGGCACGCCTCGGTCGATGGGGTAGCCCTTGCGCATCCCCAAGCCGACCCGCTCGCGATGTTGTCGGGGCCGCTGCCAGAGGCGTCGCCGGGACGGGGCGGATCGTTTCCGCTCGCGTTGCCTGAATTGCGGCCGCCCATGGCCACGCGCGGGGAACACCATGTGTTCGCCGGGCGATCCCGGCCTGCCCATCGGAGAGCGGCAGTCCGCGTTTCGTTGCGCGAGCCGTCTCGCCGCCCTGTCCGAACCGTTGCTGCGAATGAGCAACCGCCTCGGTCGCATCCGGCGCCTCGTGCGATCCAGTATCCGGTCTATTACAGGGTGTATTATCCGTACGCGTATTACGGCTACTATCCGTGGTATCCTCGCTACTGATACTCCCATTCCAAATTGGTGATCAAAAAACGCGTCTATCTGACCTGGCCTGGCTGGCGCAGGAGCCACCAATTCGGGAATGGAGCGTACGAGAGGTCAAGGTCACACGGAGTTACACCGGGGCCCGACGGAGTTCCACGAAGGCGAAACTTATGCCCTTCGCGCCGGCGGTGCGCTGGATGACCCTCTCCAACAAGCGTTTCCGTGAAACTCGCCGCGCCTCAGTGTAACTCCGTGTGCCCTTGACCGTGAGTGACCTCCGTCCGTTTGTCCCGCGCGTACGAACTCTTTCTGGCTTGGCGGTAGCGGCCGGACCACTGCCCGTCTCGTGGTCCGTGCCGCCTGATTCGAGTTGTCAATCCGCGAGCGCAGGGCGGACGATGTCGCGTGTCGGCCCGACGGCAGACTGCGTCCGCCCTCTCATGGCGTACAATCAACGACGCGGGCAACGACGCGGGGCGCAAGGCCTTCACTGAGCCCGCGCGACGACGCCGTTCCGACGCACCGCAGGGATCGATCGCACTGACCCGCAGGTTCAACTTCTCGTGCGCTGGGGGTCACACCACAATCCGACCATAAGGGTGTCGTAGTGACTGCTGCACTCACAAGGAGGATGCCAACCCGTGGTCCCGACAGTGACCCATCGGCCGGCAAGCCGTTTTGGCTTTCTCTGGGCGTTCATTTGCGTGGTGGCACTGGCGCTCGCGGCGTCACCTGTGCAGGCGCGTGACTGGCATGGAGGCGGGGGCGGGCGCGGCGGCTTTCACGGCGGGTTTGCGCACGCGGCCTGGGGCGGCGGACGCCCGGATGGCGGCGGGTGGATGGGCCATCGTGCCGGATTCTCGACGGGGTGGGGGCATGGCTTCGCGGCCCACAGAGGGACGTGGGCGGCTGGGCCGGCCTGGCACGGTGATGGGGGCTGGCATCACGGTTGGGATCGGCATTCGGGCTGGGGTTGGCATTCGGGCTGGGGGTGGCATTCGGGCTGGGGTTGGCATTCCGGTTGGGCTTGGCGCGGCGGTTGGGGGTGTTGCGGCGGCTGGGGTTGGTGGGGTGGCTTCG
>Ga0335074_10013905_pt1 | contig 11304 bp, 7 predicted proteins | sample Lox_Sample_23_FD_206715 | JGI IMG/M metagenome (GOLD analysis project Ga0335074, IMG submission 206715) | Soil microbial communities from Loxahatchee National Wildlife Refuge, Florida, United States - Lox_Sample_2.3 | ecosystem: Environmental > Terrestrial > Soil > Wetlands | place: USA: Florida...
CTGCAGTCCGATTCTCCCGCGATCTCTGCCGGCACGCTTGACGGACTTCCGGTGGGAGAACTGGACCTTGACGGTTCACCGCGGATCAAATCCGGCAAGATAGACATTGGCTGTTACGAAAAACGACAGGAGTAGTTCACTGTGAACCTGGATCTGAATCGCCGAGAATTCCTAAAGATTTCCGCGAGCGCTGGGGCCGCCTTGGCCATCCCAACCTCAGTCCATGCCGCTATTCCCTCCCGGATGATCGGCATCCAGGTCGGAGCCGTTTCCTTTGTAGATGAAGGCACTGAAAAAGTTCTCGATGTGCTTCAGGAGCGCGCCGGAGTAAATACTCTTTTTCTCGCGGTTTTCACCTATGGTCGTGGCATCGCAGGAAGACAGATTCCGGGCCAGCCGCTCCCCGATCACGGTAAGCAGGAGTACGATCTCAATTTTCACGGCGGAAATTTTGCCACTCCTCATCCTCAGTACTACCAGAACACAGTTCTCAAAGACACACGCGCGCCCGACCATGGAGATCTCGATATCCTTGCTGAGGTTCTCCCCGTGGCAAAGAAGCGCGGCATGAAGGTCATCTGCTGGCTCGAGGATGTCTTCCGCAGCGACTTGCCCAATGTTGAGAAACTACAGGAGCGAGATTTATACGGCCGGAACGCCGACACCCTATGCGTTAACAATCCCGACTACCGGAATTTCTTGACCGGCTTGGTAGAGGACTACACGCGTTCCTACGACATCGACGGAATCATGTGGGGATCGGAACGGCAAGGCGCACTTTGCGATAGCCTCGAACTCACGCACGACACGCCTCCCATTGATCCTGGCAAGGTCACTTGCTTTTGCCAGTTTTGTCAGAGCAAAGCCAAAGATCGCGGCATTAGAGTGGACCGAGCCCGCGAGGGTTTCCTGGAACTCGAAAAATTTGTTCGCGCCTCACGCGGCGGAAAGCGTCCCGTGGACGGTTACTACGTTCAATTCTGGCGGCTGCTATTGCGTTATCCCGAACTGGCCGCATGGGAAATGCTCTGGACCGATAGCCTGCGCGAGACCTACTCAGAGATTTACAAAACGGTAAAGACCGCGAAGCCGGACGTGCCCGTGGGCTGGCACATCTGGCACAACAATTCCTTCAATCCGATCTACCGCGCCGAGCAAGACCTTCATGAGCTCTCGAATTACTCTGATTTCATAAAGGTCGTCATGTACAACAACTGCGGGGGCGAGCGCATGGCATTGTATGTAGACAATGCTGGATCGACTCTCTATGCCGACCTTTCAAAACAGGGCCTGCTCGATTTCAATTACTCCGTGATGGGGTTGAAGGAGGGCAGCTATGATCAGATTCCGCACACCGGACTTTCTCCGGATTACGTCTCTCGCGAGACAAAACGCGCGCTCGATGGCGTGACCGGCACCAATACCCTGATCTGGCCCGGCATTGATATTGATATTCCCACTGAGGCTGGCAACAGCAAGTGCACACCGCAAAGCGTGAAACAAGCGGTCATGGCTGCTTTCCGCGCTGGCGCGCCCGGTGTGATTCTCTCTCGCAAGTATTCTGAGATGCGGCTTGCCAATCTCGGTGGTGCCGGCGAGGCCATTCGCGAGTTGAAATCTTAAGGCGAATGCTGCGCGCGAGCGAGACGCCTGTCTGGGTTAAGGGCGGCAATCAGTCTTGTCACCCTCTCTGCATTGCTCAAATCATTTCCTCGCGATATCCTCATCCACCCATGGAGGATTTATGCTCGGGTCTCTTGCTCGCGCCTGTGCTTCGTCCGCGATCTTTCTGTTCTTCCCAGTGTTCGTCCATGCACAGGCTTCCTCGTTTTCTGTGGGGACTGCCACTGCCGCACCTGGCCAAAAATCAACGGGTTATTTGGAAGTACCCGCTGGTATCGACGCTGCGACTAATATTCCTGTCATCGTCATCAACGGCGAAAAGCCTGGACCCGTCTTGGCTCTTGTCTCTGGCGCTCACGGCACTGAATACACATCGATCATCGCGGTTGAAAAACTGATCAACCTACTTGATCCCTCACAGATCGCCGGCACTGTCATCCTTGTGCCGCTCGTCAACATTCAATCCTTCGAACAAAAGGTTCCGCATGTCAATCCCATCGATAACAAGAGCATGAATCGCTTCTACCCTGGGAAAGCTGATGGAACACAAACTGAACGTGTGTCCTTCCTGATCACCAAACAGATCGTCGACCGATGTGATTATCTGATCGACTACCATGGCGGCGATCTCGACGAGAGCCTCCGTCCCTATGCCTATTGGGCGCCTACCGGCAAGGATGCGCAAGACCGTACCTCCAAAGAAATGGTCCTTGCCTTTGGACTCGACCACATCATCATTTGGCGCGACCGTCCTGCCGATCTCGGCGCCACTCGCTACCTCGACAACACGTCTAGCGCTCGTGGCAAACCTTCCATCGTTGTCGAAGCTGGATATGCCGGCAGCGTCGAAGCAGATGACGTGGCTCTTCTTGTCAACGGGACATTCAGCACCATGCGTGCTCTCAAGATGCTTCCCGGAGACCCTCGGCCCATCGAGAATCCCGTCTGGCTCGACAAAGTCGTGGACGTCTTATCCGACGGCCCTGGCATTTGGTACCCGATTGTGAAGCGTGGCACGTACGTTCAGCAAGGAATGAAAATCGGCTTTGTCACCGATTACTTCGGTAAAGTGATACTCGAAACCCGTGCTCCGGTCTCCGGTGTCATCCTGCACATCAATGCCGTCCCCTCTCTCAAGAAAGGCGACAACATTGCAGACATCGGCACGATTGCGGCCTACGCTCCCTAATCTGGCCGTTGGATGGTGAAATGTTCGGGCAATTCTTTGTTTGGATTTAGTTCCGGCCAGGCGAAGAGTTCGTGCTCACCGAAACTAGCGGTGTTGCCAATCCGAGCTGCTGGTCCAGGTAAGTGGTGATCTGGCGCGGCGTTTCGTATTTCAACAAGTGCTCGCGGAAGTCTTCGTCGTCTAATCGTCTCGCGAGAGACGAAAACACCTGCATGTGACTGTTGGCCCCGTCGGAGCTGCGCATTGCCAGCAGGACGACCACGCGAACACGTTCACCCTGAATCGAGTCCCACTCGATCGGTTCTTTGAGCCGCAGAATGCAAATGGAATTGGCAGTCACGGCATCGGTCTTGCAATGTGGAATCGCAAAGGCATGTCCGAGCCCTGTGGAGTATTCGGCTTCACGAGCCCAGAGCGCTTCCTCCATCGCGTCGCGGTCAGCCGTCCGATTATGAACGTAAAAGGCGTCGACCATCTCTTGAATAACTTCTTCTTTCGTTCGGCTCGTGCTTTCAAGCAGCACGAGTTCTTCGCTAAGTAATGGCGCAGGCTGTCCGACGGACTGCGGAACTAAGAGCTCTTCTACCTCTTTAGCTTCGGCACAGGCGAGAGCCCGAGACAGAAGCGAGCGGCCTTGTTCTGCAGAAAGTGCTGCGATCTTTTGTTTGAGCTCCTGTATTTCCGCCGCGGGTACGCTCAATTCATCGAGTCCCAAGCCCAGAAGAAGGGGCAAATTGCATGGCTCCGCCGCCATTGCGCCGCACATTCCAACCCATTTCCCAGCTGCATGAATCTGTTCCACGATTTGCTGCAAGAACCGCAGGAATGCCGGATGACGAACGGAGAATGATGAAGAAACGGCGGAGTTCGTGCGATCGGCAGCAAAAAAGTATTGAGTGAGGTCGTTGGTCCCAATGCTGAAGAAATCAACCTCTTCACAAAACTTGTCGAGGGCGAACGCGACGGATGGAACTTCAATCATGATCCCGATCTTGATGTTGGGCCGAAAGGAGATTTCTTTGTTGGACAGATTTTGAGAGGCTCGCGAAACTGCAACTTTGAATTCGCGGAATTCCTCAATGGAGGCGACCATGGGAGCCATGATCTGGATCGGCCCTTCGGCAGACGCGCGAAGGATTGCTCGTAACTGTGACTGCAATAGTTCGCTATGCCGGGCATAGATCCGAATCCCTCGGTAACCCAGAAACGGATTATCTTCTTTTTGCAGCGAGAGATACGGGACCTTCTTGTCGCCGCCGATATCAAAGGTGCGAATGATGACCGGTTTCCCGTTTGCGCTGTGCACGGCCTCTGCATAGATCGCGACCTGTTCTTCTTCGGAAGGCGGTTCCTGCCGGCCGAGGAAAATCATCTCGGTGCGGAACAACCCGATACCGTCCGCCTGGTTTTCGAATGCAGCGTTTATCTCCTCTCCCGAAGAAGCGTTGGCTCCAACTTCGATGGTCTTTCTATGTGGGATGCCGGAATCCCTGCCGCGCTCGACGGACGCTTGCCTGCGGCGCCTGAAAGTTTCGCGTTCACGTTCGTAGAACCTCTTCACTGCCGGAGAGAGTGGGACCACGAAGCCCCGATTAGCATCCACAAGGACTTCGTCACCTGGCATGAGTGACTGCCGGGCATTTCTAACGCCGACTAGAGTAGGAATGCCGAGCGAACGCGCGAGGATAGCCGCGTGCGAAGTTGTTGCGGATTGTTCGAGTATCAAAGCCTTCAGCCACCGTCGGTGGATTCCAAGAAGTTGCTGGGGCCCGATGGTTTCGGCTACCAAGACAGAAGGTTCCTGCAAGTCGATCGTCGATTCAGGAAGACCGCCACATAGCTCCTCGATCAGCTGCAGGCATATCTCCTCGATATCAGCCCCGCGTTGTCGGACATACTCGTTCTCGGACCGCCCTAGCAGATCAATGAAGAATTCGGCCGCTCGGGTCACAGCTCGAGGTGCAGAGGCGCCCTGCCGAACTTCATCCTCAAGCTTCTGCCGCAAAAATACGTCGCCAGCCATCGCCAGCTCCGCCTGAAGTACAGCGGAACCTGTCGGAGTGATGCAGTATTTGATTTTCTCTCCAATCCGCTCGCGGACCGCTTCCAGTGCACCCTTGACTTTCTCCAATTCGACTTGAACATCCACTTGTGTCGGCGTACCTATATCGCGAGGCAAAGCAATCCGACTGAGGATTACAGTCTTGCCTTGGCCGATACCACGGCTGAGCGGAGTGCCGAAAACACAAGAGACATGCGCCCGGCGCAAAGCTCGCGGGAGAGTATCGCTCAGCTTCGAGCCGTCAAGAGGGGCAAGTGGAACATCGCAACTGGAGAGGGACTCTTCTACGAACCGCTGAATCGCTGCAGTTGCAACCGATGCTTCCGTTCCACTGACGTGCACTGCACAGCGATCACTCTCTCGCACGTCTGCCGCAATGATGCCAAGCACGCTTTTGCAGTTCGCCACGAGCCCATTTCTTAGGTTGGTCAGCGTACATTCGCATTCGAATCGGTTCGCTACTTCCGCGAGATGACTGGCGGGGCGAGCGTGCAGGCCGCTGGCCAGTGGACAGGAAAACGTGAACTGCATCGAATTTGCTTCGCCCGATATCATCCTTAACGTTGAATCTTCGAAAAAATTCCTTCCGGATTCTTTAGCGCCTCTTGCAGCGGAACCTGGATTACCTTCACCCCGTTGAACCTTTCGCGACCCTCAACCTCGATATCGACTGCGAAGATGGCTATCTGTGCTTGACGGATATCATTCTCTGTAAGTTTGTTTTCGATTCCCATCGCGCCTTGGGTCTCTACTTTGATCTCATGCCCGAAGGTCTTGGCAACTTTTTCCAGCCTCGCGGCCGCCATATAAGTATGAGCAATACCGGTGGGACACGCAGTTACAGCGACGAGCTTCATGAGTACTCCTTCCCGTTCTGTTGCAGTTCAGTGGCCTTTCGCTTTAGTAAGAGAATAAGAGCCGCAGTTACGGCCGTCCCCACCGTGATAGCAAGTATGTAAGCGATTCTATGGTCAACGACAGGCAAAACGATTGGGCCGCCGTGGGGGGCGTGATCTCCCACTCGTGCCGTCATGGCTATGGCAGCTGCAACGGCGGAACCTGCAACAATACTTGGAATCACGCGGATGGGATCGGCGGCTGCGAACGGAATCGCTCCCTCGGTGATGCCTATTAATCCCATAGCGATCGCTGCCAGACCGGCCTCGCGTTCTTCGGTGCTCCAAACATTTTTGCGGACCAGGGTGGCGAGGCCCATGCCTAGCGGCGGCGTGCAAATGGCGGCCGCGCAAGCGCCCATTATCTGGAAATTGCCCTCGCGAATCATGGCAGCGCCAAAGAAGAATGCAGTCTTGTTAACCGGCCCCCCCATGTCGAAAGCGATCATCGATCCGAGGATCAGAGCCAGAATCACGTCGTTTCCCGTGCTCATCGATAACAGGGCGTGATTGGCGTGATCCATGAGCGACGCGATCGGCACTCCGATGACCTTGATCATTAGCACGCCGACGATGCCGCCGGATATGATCGGGATCACCAGGATCGGCATGATCGGGCGAAGATACTTCGAGACGGGGACCCTCTTGAGAGCTTGCACTAAGTATCCGGCAACGAGGCCGGCGAGAATCGCGCCTAGGAAACCAGCCTTTACTTCCCCTGCCAAATATCCGCCGAGAAAGCCCGGAACAAGTCCTGGCTTGTCAGCAATTGAGTAAGAGATGTATCCCGCTAGTACGGGAAGCATCAGAAGCAGGGATGTCGTGCCGATATCGAGAATCAGCTTCAGTCTGGGAGAACCCGAAAAATCAGGTCCAGCAGGAGTCATCGGTGCGAAAGCAATCGCGCAGGCGATCAGGATGCCTCCGCATGCGATGAAGGGAATCGCGTACGAAACCCCCGTCAGCAAGTGCTTCCTCAAGCTGTGGAGTGATTCAACCATTTGGAGTTAGGACAGGCCCAAAGGACGCGTGCCTTGTAGCCTCCAAGCACGCTCGACCTCTCTACCTCTCCAGTTTGACCTCCGGAGCTGTTCGATTCAAAACATACGGAAATCTGTCCGCACTTTGCATATGGATTTCAAAGCGCAAGCGTGCTTCGCCCGAGTGGAAATCACTGCCCCGGTGAGCAGTCCCGTAGTATGTGTGATCCGTCCTATTGAGCGAAACAGGAGAGATGGAACGTTTATTGTACTGGAGTAACATTAGCTTGGGGAGCGTTTGCTTGATATCAAGCCGAGACTTGGGTTGCGTTGTTGGATCGGTACTCCGTCGGCGTCACTTTGCAGATCTTCTTAAATACCCGGCAGAAATATGCTGGATCGCCATAACAACAACTCGCCGCGATTTCCTTCAGGGTCATGTTGTAGTTCTGCAGCATAAACTTGGCTCGGTTCACCCGCACTAGATTGAGGTAGTCGTTGAATCGCATGAATCCTTCCTTTCGGAAGAGCCTGGAAACGTGGTTCGGCGCTAGCCCAAAATGATGTGCCACGCTCTCGCGAGTAATCGGTTCATGAAAGTTCTCCTGAACATAAAGGCAGATGGACTCGTACGTTCGAACTGCCTTACGAGGTTTCTGTTTCTCGGGCGTTTTCAAAAGCCGCAGGCAGGCATGCAGCAGCGATTCCGTCAGAAGTCGTGCCAATGGCCCCTTCGAGTCGTCCGCGGCCATTACCATCAAGGCGGCCAGGATGCTATGCGTGGGCACGTCATATCCGCCATGGACGCTGGCCTTCACCGCCCTTGCCGGGACCTCCGAACCGCCATTGTGCCGCACGAGGCTGATACCAATCTGTTTGACTCCGAATAAAAAAGTAAGAACGTCGACGCGATCTGACCAATCGGGCTTGTTCCAGGCGTGATCGGGGATCAAAACAGCGTGGCCGCGAATCGGTCGAATCGTTTCGGTGCGCCCACCGTGCGCCAGTTCCATCGTGTGGCAACCCGAAATCGGAATCGACAAACGCGGGAAATTCGTGACGTATGCCAGAGGCGGAGGAACTGTACTGCCGTCTCCGAAGTGAACATGGCGAATCCTGGTTTGCCGCAGGTATTCATCGAGTTCGTGGACGATAAGTCGTGCACCCGAGATCGATCGCAAACCAGGAGAGTGGGCGGGCGGCGTCACGGAAAGTTACGTTAGTGCAATTAATGTTAAATGTCTACTATTTCTTTTGCGACTCACATTCTCCATACTTGCCAACCGAACCGAAGATCGCCGCACGCGAAAACACTGGATTGTGCGGGCGCTGAGTGGTCCCCGGGGGATTTGACGTAATCGTCCAGACAATATCGTTATTGTAAGTGGAAATCCGTCCCAGGCACTTTGTAACGGTTCTTTTCGGTCGTTGTGAGGAAACCACAATGAATCGGCAGTCCAGTCCTCGAAATCAGCGCTTCTTCAACGCCAACCAGCTTTATCGATTCAGTTCAACCCGAGGTAGACAATGATTCGCAGAATCCTGCCACTGTCAGTCCCGATCCTCGCATTGGCAATTCTTACCGCTTGCGGCAATGGAATCGATAAGCTCCCCGGTGCTTCGAGCGGAGCAGTCACGGTCCAATTTGCGCAGGGACCGCCGACCCCGACAGTCGGTGGACAACCAGTTGGATTGGTCGCCAACGCACTCAACGACGACAGCAATAAGGGTGTTACGTGGAGTTGTACCCCTGTTGGAGCATGCGGAACGTTCAATCCAACGACTACAGCCTACAGCGTCGGGACTTATTACACTCCGCCGGTCGCCCCAGCGAATGGGCCAATCACGCCAAATCTCAGTTACAGCGTAACGATTACAGCGACGTCGGTAGCCGATAGTTCGAAGAGTGCCAGCACAACTTTCAATGTTGCTCAACAGTACGCTTTTGTTCTGGCAGGCAATGGTTCGTTTGGGATGGTTGGCAGCGTGACGCTTGACGGCAACGGAAACATCGTCGGCGGTGAGGCGGATGCATCCGCGAATGGATTTTATTCGACCGTTCCCTCAATTACCGGAACCTATGCTCTGGATTCGAGCGGGCACGGCTTTCTTTCCATGAGTCTCAATAATTCGAGCTGCTGCGGAACCTTTCAGCAGACTCAGGGGATTACAGCAACCTCGAACTCGCACTTAGTGATTGCCGAGGAGGATCAGTTCAACGGACTCACCATCGGCGGCGTGGGCAGCATGGATTTGCAGACTGGTCCATTCTCGGCGACACAGGTTTCTTCCGGCTATTCGTTTACCCTGGCCGGCTACAGCGGCGCGAATTCCTCGAATGCGAGCTGGGGAGGAATTTTCAGCGCCGACGGCGTGGGTGCCCTGAGCGGTGGAGTCTTCGACGAGAACTTCGGTAGTGGCACGGGTTACAGCTCGGTGCCCTTTACAGGAACCTTTACTGCTCCCGACGCAAATGGACGCGGAACACTGACTCTAAGCGCAACTACGGACAGCCCAACCAATAGCACTCAGTACGCCTACTACATCGTCACACCCGAAGTCTTGCGTCTCACCTCGGTTACAAACACGAGCAGCGCAGGAAACACTGGCAGCGCCTATGGGCAGGGCTCAGCCACCACGACCAACAGCGCTCTCAATGGAAGCTACGTCTTTAGTGGCTTTGGCTTTACCAGTGATTCGAACGGCGGCGAGTCCGGCGCGGCTGCGGGGCAGTTCACCGCGGACGGAGCAGGCAACATCACCGCAGGAATCATGGATGTGAACGCTTTCGGAGCGGTAAGCACGATTTCTCTTGCGGGTTCTACCTACTCGGTCTCAGGAAGTCCACGGGGGAGCATAACGGCCTCTTCGGGACAAACTTACAATCTCTACCTGACGGACCCCGCTCTCAACTTACTCGACCCGAATAACCCCGACGGGGGTGGAGGGGCGTTACTGCTCGAGACCGACGTTGCTGACATGATCGGGCTAGCAGTTCCTCAGACCGACACTTCTGCTTCGCTGACAGGCGCATACGGCATCCTGCTTTCGGATCAGAACAATCTTGGTGCCTGTTGCAATTACGACGGCGGACTCACGGGGCAATTCACCGTGAGTACATCGGCTGCAGGGACATATAGCGGCGAGGGCGACTTCCAAGGGCAGGGAACGAGCAATGCGACACCGATTGTCGGGCCCTTGAGCGGAACTTTCTCCCCGGATGGAGCAAATCCCGGTCGTTTCACAGGCTCGATCACCACAGCTCCGGCTTTCCCACTCGCGCCAGTCGGCAACACGACGCCGGGCACCGAGAACGTTTCGTACTACCTGGCGAATTCGTCCACTGGCTTCATCGTGGAGACCGATTCCACGGCGCCGGTATTCGGCTTTGTCGAATCGCAAGGCACGATCCAATCGGCCCAGAAGCGCACTTCTTTCCTGCATCATCATCCGGCGAACGCATCTGTCCGGTCCACCAATAGCGGATTGAAGCAGCTTGAGATTTCGAGGAGGTCTCGATGAAGGTTCTGGCGAACATCACATTCAATCTTGGCGTGAAGCAGCGGCTCGTTATTGCGGCAGGCCTGATTGTGCTGCTCTCGCTGCTGGCAGCGCCACGCCGCGCGGCCGCCCAGGAATTTCGCTCGACGCTGACCGGAACCATCACCGATGCCTCTGGTGCCGTGATTCCAAAAGCGCAGGTGAAAGCAGTTAACGTCGACACGGGATCGATTTATACGGCGCAGGCCAGCGATGCCGGCGTCTATTACATCCCGTACGTCGTACCCGGCACTTACACCGTATCGGCGAGCGCCACCGGATTCAAGACGGCGGTTCAGGACAAAGTTCTACTGCTCGCGGGCAAGTATTTTGGCCAGAATTTCCAGCTGCAAGTTGGCGCAGAAACGGAAAAGGTCGAAGTTACTGCCGCGCCACCCATGATCGAGACGGCAAACGGGTCCGGCGGCACGATTCTTGATGGCAGAACTTTGGAGAACGTGCCTGTCGCGGGTCGCCAAGTGTACACGCTGATCGCGACAACTCCTGGAAGTCAATACACAACGGGCGGCTCGGGAACCCGAGGGTGGGACAACGCGAACGGTTACATCATGGGCGGCGGCGTAGATCCATCAGGACAGGACAATACAGAGAACTCCGGCGGTTTTAACCAGTTCACCCTGAACGGCACGAACATTACGCAGCAGATCAGTTATGGCAACCAGGGAGCCGGCACCTGGAACGTTGCGCCCACCCTGGATTCCATCCAGGAAGTCAACGTCATGACCGACACGTACGACGCTCGTTATGGCCGGACGACAGGCGGCACCGTAAACGTCGTCACGAAGAACGGCACAAACACTTTTCATGGAGAGCTCGTCGAGAACTACAAGGACGGCAGCCTATTCGATGCCAATACTCTCGACAACGTGTACATTGCAGGCCTGCCGACCCAGCAGCAAGTGGAGAATCAATTCGGAGGTACATTCGGCGGTCCAATCAAGAAGGATAAACTTTGGTTCTTCTTCAGTTTCGAAGGTTACCGGCAGTCAATTC
>Ga0335074_10013907_pt1 | contig 11303 bp, 5 predicted proteins | sample Lox_Sample_23_FD_206715 | JGI IMG/M metagenome (GOLD analysis project Ga0335074, IMG submission 206715) | Soil microbial communities from Loxahatchee National Wildlife Refuge, Florida, United States - Lox_Sample_2.3 | ecosystem: Environmental > Terrestrial > Soil > Wetlands | place: USA: Florida...
AGCACGAGTGCTGCGGCCAGCAGAGCGCCGGGACCAATCTGGGTATTGCGCACGGTCATTCGGCCGAGCCCTCGGCGTTGCCAGGATGCACGACCCGCACGGGTTCATCGTCGATGATGGAATCTGGCGGATTCACGACGACACGCGAATCGGCGTTTATACCGTTCACTACCTGTACGGTGTTTCCATCGTCCTGCCCAAGAAGGACGTGGACGAGTTTGGCTTGATCGCCATTGGGTCCCTTGACGACCGTGGCCACCTGTAATCCCTCAGCGCGAAAGATGAGCGCGGAAACTGGAATGATCATCGGGACCACGGCATTCTGCACACTCATGTGGACCTGGGCGTAAGCGCCGGGCATGAGCTTGCCGTCGCGGTTATCGACATCAATTTCCACCAGCAGCGTGCGAGAGCTGGGATCGATGGCGCGTGCCGTGCGGACCAGTTTTCCGGTAAAGGTCTGGCCGGGAAATTCGTCAAAGGTGAGCCTGGCGGTTGTTCCCGGCGCAGCGGATTGAGAGTAAATCTGGGGAACGTTCACATAGACACGCAATATGTGAATGTCAGAGATACGAAACATCTGGGTGCCTGCGCCGGCATTGATCAACTGGCCGATGTCCACGCTGCGGGCGGTAATCACCCCGCTGAAGGGGGCATAGATTTTTTCGAAGGATTGCAATTCCTGCAGGCGCTGGACGTTGGCCAGGGCGGACTTGACCGCGGAGCTGGTGGACTCGGCCTGGGTGGTGAAGGTATCGGTGTCCTGCTTGGAGACTGCGTTCTGGGTGAGCAGCCCCTGGTATCGGCCGGCGTTGATTTTAGCCAGGCCGGCATTGGACTCCGCCGTTGAAAGATCCGCTCGTGCCTGTAACAGTTGCTTATCAACTTCCGGGGAGGCGATCACTGCCAGCAATTGGCCCTGGCGCACATGGGCGCCGATGTCGTAATACCATTTGCTGAGGTAGCCATCCGTGCGAGCGTACAGGGACGCGTCACTGTAGGCGTAAATGTTGGCGGGCAGAACGACTTCCTGCGAAACCTTTCCGGGCGTCGGCGGATTGGCAATCACGGCAGGCGCGGCGAGCGTTTTGGTTTCGTTCGCAAGCTGAGCCCGCGCATGCACCCGGGGTACAATGCCCGCGACCACGATCCCCGCCGCCACGAGCAGGAGGACCACGATCAAGACCGCGGCGACACGGCCGGAAAGTGGCGGTGCATCAGGAGGTACGCCGGGACCCTCTTCCACCGGTGGTTGTTGTGGCTCGACTTTTCTTTCCTCATCCATGTTTGGTCTTTCTCCCGGTGTCATCTTCTAATCTTCCAGATCTGTCACGATGGGCGTCGCCGGCTTGCGGCGACGGGCCAGCCAGCCGTGAACCACGCTGAAGCATGTGGGCACGAAGAAAAGAGTGGCGGTGGTGGCAAAGAGCAATCCGCCAATCACGGCGCGGCCGAGCGGAGCATTTTGCTCTCCGCCATCGCCCAGGCCCAACGCCATGGGGACCATGCCGATGATCATGGCCAGCGCGGTCATAATCACGGGACGAAAGCGGGTAAAACCGGCCTTCAGGGCTGCGTCACGCGCATCGCCGACGTTGATCTCCATCTGCTCGCGAGCGAAGCTGATCACCAGGATGGAGTTGGCCGTGGCCACGCCCATGGTCATGATAGAGCCGGTCAAGGCGGGCACGCTGATATGGGTTTTCGTAATGAAGAGCATCCAGACGATTCCACATAAAGCGGCCGGCAATGCGGCGATGATCAGGAAAGGATCGAGCCAGGACTGGAAATTGACGACGATGAGCAGATAGACCAGCAGGATGGAGAAAGCCAGCCCACTGACCAGGCCGATGAATGAGGAGTTCATGGTGTCGACCTGACCGCGGATCACGATCTGCGAACCACGTGGCAGCTCTTTGCGGTGCTGCGCTACTACCTGGGCAATCTTCTGCGCGACGCTGCGCAAATCGCTGTTCACCACGTTGCCGTAGATATCGATGGCCGGCGCGATGTTGTAGTGGCTTACGGTCGCAGGCTCCTGGCCGCGAACAAACGTGGCTACATTGCCCAGGATTTGGATCGGCTTAACGCCGGGGATCAGTGAAGGAGAAGCGCCTGTGGTCAGCGGAGTGTAACCTGCCGCGCCCACGGAAACGTTGGGATTAGGGACGACGGAAGTAGCTGCACTGCTGGTGGTGAGTGGAATGTTCTCCAGGTCCGCCAGAGAATCCAGGCTATATTGCGGCGTCTGGGCTGCGATTGTGTAGCTCACTCCATTCCTGGGATCGAGCCAGTAAGTGGGGCTGGTCTGGAAGCTTCCGCTTGTCGAAACCAGCAGGCTACCGGTGACATCACGCTGGGTCAGGCCAATGTCCTGAGCCTTGGAACGATTTACGTCGATGGTAAAGCGCGGAGTGTTGAAGGGCTGCTGGATGTGAAGATCCGCCGTGCCGGGTATGTAGATGACATCGCGCAGAAGGCGATCGACAAACTCGCGATTGCCCTGAATATTGTTTCCGACAACCTGAATGTCGATGGGAGCAGGCAAGCCGAAATTGAGGATCTGGGTCACCATGTCGACGGGCAAGGTGTAGAACACCGTTCCGGGAAACTGGGTATTGAGCGAAGCACGCAAGTGCTGGACGTAGGTATCGGTGGGATGGTGTTTCTCGGCCAACGCGACAGTAATGTCGGCATCCGAGCTGGAGACCACGCCGGTGCTGGTGTAGGAAAGATTCAAGCCGGAATAGGGAATACCGATGTTGTCGATGATGCTGACCAGCTCGCTTTTAGGGATTTCCCGGCGAATCGCGGCATCGACCTGATCGCAGAGCCGGGCAGTTTCTTCAATGCGCGTGCCGGTGGGCGCGCGAAGGTGCAGCTTGAAGGATCCCGCGTCCACCGAAGGGAAGAAATCCTGGCCGAGCCATGGGTAAATCAAGGCAAAGGAACCGATGGTGAAGACAAAGAAGAGGATCAGAAAAACGGTGCTGTGGCCAATGGCGAGCTGGAGCACCCGGAAGTAGAAAACGCGCAAACGCTCGAACTGATGCTCGAACAGGAGCTGAGCGCGCACCAGAGGATTCCGGCTGTGGTGCTTCTGCTTCTCGCTTTCCGGGTCATGCTCGTGGAGCAGGTACTTGGCCATGGTGGGGACCACGGTGCGAGAAAGGAAATAGGAAGCCAACATGGCGAAGATGACAGCTTCAGCCAAAGGCACAAAGAGGAACTTGGCGACGCCACCCATAAAAAACATGGGCACGAAGACGATGCAGATGGAGAGCGTGGAGACGAAAGCAGGAACGGCGATCTGGGCGGCGCCATCCAGGATGGCCTGCTCCACTTCTTTGCCTTGCTCCAGGTTTCGATTGATGTTCTCGATTTCGACGGTAGCGTCGTCGACCAGGATCCCGACCGCGAGGGCCAGGCCGCCCAGGGTCATGATGTTGATGGTCTCTCCCAATGCGCCGAGGAGGATCAATGAAACCAGAATGGAAAGAGGGATGGAGACCGCGATGATGAGGGTGCTGCGCCAGCTTCCCAGGAAGACGAGGATCATGACGGCAGTGAGACAGCCGGCAATTACGCCCTCGCGCACCACGCCATCAATCGCGCCGCGCACGAAGATGGACTGATCGTTCAACGGCGTGATACGCAGCTGTGGCGGCAACGATTGGGCGATGATGGGGAGCAGATGCTTGATCTGGGAAATGATCTGGAGTGTTGAGGTGTTCCCGTTTTTGTAAACGGTCATCAAGCTGGCACGCTGGCCGTCGACCCGCACAATATTGGTCTGCGGCGGGAAGCCGTCACGAACATGTGCCACGTCGTGCATGTAGACGATGGCCCCGTTCACGCTCTTGATGGGCAGATCGTTCAAGCCCTGGATGGTGGTGGGAGCGCTGTTGGTCGCGAGCTGGTACTCAAACTTCCCCACCTTCATGGTGCCGGAAGGCAGGATCAGGTTCTGAACACTGACGGCGTTAACGACATCGTTGGGAGAGAGCCCCCGGGCCTGAAGCTTCTGCAGGTCCAGGTCGATTTCGACCTGGCGCTGCTTACCGCCGTAGGGAAATGGGCTGGCAGCGCCCTCGATGGTGGCCAGCTGCGTACGAATGAAATTGAGGCCAAAGTCGTTCAGCTGTTGTTCGGAGAGGCCCTGGCCGGAAAGGCCAAGCTGGAGGATGGGCACACTCGAAGCGGTGTAGGTGATGACCAGAGGAGGCGTGGTCCCCTGGGGCAGAAAGCGCAATTGAGTCTGCGATACGGCGGCAATCTGCGCCAGCGCAGTTGCGATGCTGACATGCGGTTGAAAGTAGACTTTGACGACAGCAACGCCGGAGAGCGATTGCGATTCCAGATGCTCGATGTTGTCGACCGTCGTGGTCAGCGTGCGCTCGGTCTGCGTGACGATGCGGCTGGCCATATCCTCGGGAGAAAGGCCCTGATACTGCCAAACGATGCTGACAACCGGAATATCAATGTTGGGGAAAATATCGGTCGGAGTGTTCAGGATGGAAAGCGGTCCGAGGATCAGCAACAGAAGCGCGAAGACGGCGAACGTATACGGCCGCCGCAACGCAAGACGAACAATCCACATTTGCTAGCTCACTCCTAGGACGTTCTCTGCGAGATTAAAGACCCGCAAAGAGATAGAGGTCCGGCCAAAGACAAGCCTGCCAGGCTCGATTGGAAGAACAGGCGAATAATGTGCGAGCGTGCTTCAGGGTTCCCAGGCTGTTACAAGATTTCCTGAACCCTCTCTAGGGTTGGGGTTCTGGGCAAAGTTGCAGCCGAAATCTAATTATACGTTTTGCACGAAGAAAGTAGCACCTGGGGTTTGCGTGGCTGGCCCACCAACATCTGATGTTGGCGGAGAGGATTCGATTCAGTGGGGGTGGTGCTGGGTCTCGCGGGTTTCGGTCTCCGTTGTAGTTTGCGGCCGGAAACTGCGGAAGAACCTCGGCCAACAGGCATCGCCCAGGTCCTTCGACGCTGCGCTAAGAACCTTTTGTGAGGCAAGACACTACCGAGGCGCTTCGCTCAAGGATGACGTTTTTTGGGGAGCTGGAAAAACATGTGGTTGGGTCAGCAGGAACCAGGAAGTGACAGGCTCTCGCGGGATACACGAGTCGAGACCTGCGGTGCCCATCCTTTGCCGTGAGAGCAAAGGATGGAGAATACAGGTTTTGTGGAAGCGCGGAGTTGTCTGGCCTACTTGGCGAGAGCAGATTCCAGTGCAGCGGTGGTGACGCCTGCTCCGTTGTCGGGGAAATAGGCGTTGGAGATGTACTCCTGCAACATTCTGTGGGTGTTGAAGAAGGAGCCATTCAGCGCAATGGTGGACCGCATTACGGTACGCCACTGGTCCGGATTGCCGTAGTAGAGAGGGAGGATGGTCGACTCCAGCCGGTCAAAAAGACTGGTAACTTCCTGTTCAGGCGTATCACTATCCGGTATGGCCCAGCCGGTGACGCCTTCGATACAGCCTTCGACCCACCAGCCATCCAGGACGCTCAGACTGGGAACTCCGTTGAGGGCGGCCTTCATTCCACTCGTGCCGGAAGCCTCGAAAGGACGCCGTGGCGTGTTCAGCCAGAGATCAACGCCGGCGGTGAGCATGGAGGCGAGCTTCCATTCGTAGTTTTCGAGATAGATGATCTTGAGTGTTTCCGAATCGACGCGGGCGGCAACTTCGAAAATTTCCTGGATCAGCTTCTTGCCTGGTTCGTCATGAGGATGAGCCTTTCCGCTGAACAGAACCTGGAGGCCGCGGAACTTCTCCGCGCAATGGACCAGACGTTCGGGATCGGAAAGCAGCAAATCGGCACGCTTGTAGGTGGCGACGCGGCGGGCAAAACCGATGGTGAAGACGTTGGTGCGCAGCTGGATGCCGGTTCTCTCAGCAACGATGTCGAGGAGGGAGCGCTTGGATTCGGCGTGCGCCTTTTCAATATCACGCAGGGGAACGTCAATGGCATAGCGGAGCTGGAAATTGTCTTTTCGCCAGCGAGGCAGGCTGCGATCGAAGATGCCCTGCATGGGAGGAGCGGTCCAGGTAGCCGCGTGAACACCGTTGGTGATTGCGTAGATGGAGTAGTCAGGGAACATCTCACGGGAAATCTTGCCGTGCTGCATGGCAACGCCGTTGACGAAGCGCGACGAGGTGAGCGCCACGTACGTCATATTGAGCATTCCGTCGTGAACGCCACCCATGCGCTCGAGCAGTTGAGCTAACTTAGACCCCAGAATCCGATGGGTTTGCTCCATCGAGAAGCGGTCGTGACCGGCAGGAACCGGGGTGTGGGTGGTAAACACACAACGATTCCGCACTGCCTGGGTGTCGCGCTCGCTGATGGGGCGATCCAATTGGCCGCCCAATTGCACTTCCATCAAACCGACGGTTAACAGCGCCGCGTGACCTTCATTCATGTGGAACACGGTCACGTCGTAGCCGAGAGCCTCGAGCATGCGGACGCCACCAATTCCTAAAATGGCCTCCTGGGACAGCCGATAGTCCGTATCTCCGCCATATAGATGATCGGTGAGTTCCCGGTCGCGGGGATCGTTCTCAGGGAGATCCGTATCGAGCAGATAGATGGGAATGGTATGGCCGCTGACGCCTTCGAGGTCGTATCGCCAGGCACGGACCCGCACCGGGCGACCCTCGAGGGTCACTTCCACGTGAGCGTCTTCGAGAGTCAGCAGCTTTTCCAGGGGCCAAGGTTGATCCTCCGCGGTCTGGATCCCCTGGGCATCGAGGTGTTGCCGGAAATATCCCTGGCGGTGGAGGAGTGTGACAGCACATAAACCCAGTCCCAAATCGGCCGCGGACCGCATTGTGTCCCCGGCAAGGATGCCCAGCCCTCCGCTATAAGTGGGCATTTCGGGCGCGATGGCGATCTCCATCGAGAAATACGCTACGGTGCCTCCGCGTTCGGAGAGACCGATCGAGGAAAAATCGCGCTGCTGGTTTGAAAAATGCATCCTGCCCTTCTCCCTATGTGCAACTACATTCAAAGTTTCTGCCCGTAGGCGCCTGACGGTATGAACCCGTCAACCTTTTCGAATGTCTCAATTTCAGTCGAAGTCTTTCCTATTCTAAACATCGACCGACTGGCTTTTATCAGCAATCAAACTGACACTTCCGTCGAGAGCTGTAGCGCTTCTGTGGGAGCGCAGTTTTGGGAATTGCTGTTTTTCGTGTCGTGAAACACCGGTAATCATGCGGTTCCGCCGCCATCGACCGAAATCCGAGCGCGCACCTCATCAGTTACTTGACTTAACCTGCTCCAGACTGCCTCGATCCACTCGAGATGTTCGGGCTTCATAAGCACAGAACGCAGACAGGTGATCGCGCTGCGCTGCGACGGATCGGGCCGTGAGCCTGGGGGGAAAAAACCAAGCGGGAGTTTCACGAGGGCGAGATGAAGTTGTTCGCGTGCAGCGGCAGTGAAGATTTCTTCGGCCATACGTGAGGACGCTTCGACAGAGGCAGAACGGGGCGCCCAGACCACGATATCGAGTTCGGGAGCAAAAGGGACAACCCAGCGGGGATCGGCCCGAATTTTTTCATACAACCACAATGCTGCCTCGCGACTGCGACGCAAACCCTCAGCGAATTCACCGTCTTGGATGAGCGGCAGCAACTTTTGTGTTGCCCACAAGGCAACGGCGGACGCGCCAGCCCGGGAGCACTCGAGGCTGATCTCCCCCAGATGCAAATCTTCCGACGTGAAATAGGTATAGGGCGAATCGTGCTTGTAGAAACGCCCCACCGAGGGATCGCGAAAGAGAACGCAACCACAGCCATAGGGCTGCAGGCCGTGCTTGTGTGGATCCACCACTATGGAATCAGCCTGAGCGAGGCAGGCATAGGCGCGGTCTGCTTCGCCGCCGAGCCTTGACAAGAGCGTGAAATACCCGCCGTAAGCAGCGTCGACATGAATGCGAAAAGAGAAGCGATCACGCAACGCGAGCACTTTGTGCAGCGGGTCGACGGAACCGGTTGCGGTTGTGCCCAGAGTCACCACGACGGTTCCGACATCGCCGGTCTGCAGGACAGACTCGAGTGAGCCGACGTCCATGCGGCCTGCTGCATCGGCCGGAATACTGGCGAAGGGCAGGCCGAGGACGGCACTAATCCTGCTGTGCGTGTAATGCGCCTGTTCGGAGGCGACGATGCGTCTGCCGGGCGCGAGCTGACCGGCAACCCAGAGGGCCTCGAGATTGGCAAAGGTGCCTCCGCTGGTCAAATGGCCCAGATATTTGGTCCAGCCAAACATGGCAGCAATCTCTCTGACGGCCTCTATTTCCATACGGGAACTGGCGCGGCCTCCGTCGAGAGCATGGTTGTTGGGATTGATCACCATGGCGAGTGCATAAGCGGCACGGGCCAGCGGGTGCGGCGGCTTCAACATCTGTCCTGCGTAGAGGGGATGGAAGTAGGGATAATTGTCCGCCATGCGCTCGGCCACTTGACTCATCACTGCGGCCATGCGGTCGAAGGCAGGAGTCTGCTGAGTGTATGGCGGCAGATCGCGAAAGGACGCTTCCAATTGCGGCAGGGCTGCAGCAAGGAGTTTCAGCGCTACGTCTTCAGACATTGTTTCTGCATTTTAGACGTGTGGTAGGGACAAGGGTTTGGGGTGACGGACAGTTTTCCCCCTGCAGGTTGCTCCGCTTTATCGGAAGTCACCCGAGTTCTCACCTTTCCACAAAAGGAGAGGCCCATGCCTACTCCAGCGGAGAAGTCCCGAAGGGACGGCTGAGAATCGCCCAGGATGTAAGTCCTGGGTGAACTCGAGGAAGGTGAGTCAGTCCCCGCGGGGGACGACTGAAAAATCCGGCTGCAGGAGAATCGGCCGCTCCAAAGAGAGGCGGAGGTGGAGGACGCACAAACCGTTGAAGCGGGCAGAGGTTATTGTTTTGTTCCCAGGGCTTCGAGAGCATCGCAGGCGGCTTTGAGGCCGTCTTCTTTGCGTAGTTGGTCTGCGATTCGGGCGGCTCGGCGGCGCTTGGCGGGTTTCTCAAGCAGCAGGCCGATTTTTTTGGCGGCGTGTTCCGCGGTGTAGCGACGGCGCCGGATGACTCGGGCGACACCCAGGCGACGGACGCGACGGGCATTGTCAGGTTGATCGTGACTGTAGGGCATGACCAGCATCGGTTTGCCCGAGATCAGAGCCTGCGCAGTTGTACCGATGCCGCCCTGGTGGATGATGACCGAGGCTCGCGGAAAGATTTTGGAATAGGGCGCGTAGTTAGCGACACAGATGTTCTGCGGAACCTCGGACGGAATGTTACGCGGATCTGAACCTACGAGGAGAACGGCACGCTGGCCAAGAGCGACCGCGGCCAACTTGCTCTGCTCGAAGAAATCGCCGGCGTCGAGGACGGCTGCAGAGCCCAGCGTGAAGACCAGAGGTGGCGGGCCTTGCTGCAGAAAGCGCTCGAGCCCCGGAGCGAGTTCGCGCTGGCCAGCATCACCATCGTAGAAAACAAAGCCGGTCACTTTCGTGACCGCGGGCCAATCGGGCTGGGGCTCTCCCAGCAAGGGAGAAAACATGGCCAGGACGAGGTAGGGGGAGTGTTTGGCCTCGAAGATGGGATCGGGACCACGGCGCAGCCCAAGCTCGGCACGCAGTTGATAGATCGGCTCTGGCCAGCTTCGTGTAACCCAACGAGCGAAGCGGGCGATGACTCTTCCCATTCCGGGCAGCGCAGGTTGCAAACGAGCCAGCATGGGATAAGGGGGCAACACAGGGGCGTCGTAGCGCGAAAAGAAAGATAACGGCGCAAGCACATGGGACGCCCACGGAATGCCCGTGACCTCAGCCACGATGGGCGCCTGATAGACCAGCTCCCCGGCAAGCATCAGGTCAGCGCCACCCTCCGCCTCAACGGCTGCGAGCAGTTCGCGGTAGCTCTGGCGAATGGCAGGAAACAGGATTTCGCGCAGGGTGCGCTCGGTGCCTTTGCGAATGTCCATCAGCATCGCGACCAGCTGATTGTTTTCAGGATCGAGGATGGGCCCCACAGGCGCGAACTCCAACCCGAGAGAAACGATCTTGGGGCGGAAGAGCTCCGGGACTGCCAGCACGGGAACGTGGCCGCGGCGTTGTAATTCCAGAGCGACGGCGATCAGCGGATGGATGTCACCAAGGGTACCGAAGCTGGAGAGGACAATGCGCATGCGCTGCTTCTGCAGTGTAAATGGCGGGTGTGGAGGTAGGGTTTGAAAGCGTAGCTCGCGATATTTGCTCTTCGTTGTAGCTGCGGCCGGAAAGGCCTGAAGGGCATCTGTCAGTGAGCATCGCTGAGGTCCTTCGACTCCGCGCTACAAACCCTTTTTTTGCGCGATTGATCCACGAGGCGCTTCGCTCCCACGGCGCGCCGGGGCAGGCGGGAGGACGGCGCTGTGGTTGGATTGCAAAATGTTGGTGGTCCCCCTGACTCCATCGTTCTTATTCAGAATTGGTGCTCGAATAGCTGGAAGCGATGCTCGAGCTCGAATTGCTGGGTGGCTTTTTCGCTCGTTGCCAAGAAGGATGCACACGCTCCCGAAGGCTTTTCACGGCCGAGTTGCGCACGGCAGGCGGCGCCGGGGTGATCATAGTTTTCCCACGGTCCGGTCTGCTCCCATAGACTGTCGCCGGGCAGAAAACTGTGCTCGAGTGCGGTGCGGACCATCTGCTTGAAGTCCAGGTAAGTCAGCGGATAGGTAAGCGCCGCGCGCACATATTCATGCGTAAGGTTGATACGGGAAACGCCCTCGTCATCGGTGGAAAGCGCCACGGGGACGTGGTACAGACGGTAGACGGGCAGCGGATGATCCGGGCCCTTGATGTTGAGAATCACGTCGTTGCTGGTGAGATTGATCTCGACCATCACTCGTTTGGTCGCCATCTCCTTGATCAGATCGTAGGGATGATCTTCGTACATTACGGAAACTCCATGACCGATACGCTCGGCGTGCGCCACCTCTACCGCAGAGCGGATGTGGAAGCGTAAATCGTCCCATGGAACCATTCCCGGGGCGAGTTCGCCGGCATGCAACGTGATGTGCACTTTGGGATAGATTGCGTGGAGCGCCGCGACCATCTGCATCTGTTGGCGGTAATTAGCCAGGACGGCGCGCCAATCTTCAGGCTGTACCATGTTGATGCCGACGATCCGCGGATCCGTATTGGCCAGCTCGAAGCCGCAAACCAATTGGACAAAAACGTCCTGCGGAGAAAGCGCGCGCAATACCTGATAAAGGAAGCGGACCTGAACCTTGCAGGCGGGCGCTGCTTCCGCTGAAT
>Ga0335074_10013908_pt1 | contig 11303 bp, 7 predicted proteins | sample Lox_Sample_23_FD_206715 | JGI IMG/M metagenome (GOLD analysis project Ga0335074, IMG submission 206715) | Soil microbial communities from Loxahatchee National Wildlife Refuge, Florida, United States - Lox_Sample_2.3 | ecosystem: Environmental > Terrestrial > Soil > Wetlands | place: USA: Florida...
TTCTCTACTCCACGACGATTCCGAACTCGAACGGGGCGAATCAGCCGGCGGTAACTGCGATGGCGGCGGACGGCTCTGGTAACGTTTACATCACCGGGTCGGTAACTGCGAACGGCTTCAGGAGCACGCCGGGCGTTCTGCAGCCGTCGTTTGCGGGCGGCGCCGGCGATGCGTTTGTCGCGAAATTCGATTCCAGCGGCACCCTGGTTTTTCTCACTTACCTGGGCGGCAGCAGCGGCGACATGGGCACTTCCATCGCCGTCAACTCTGCGGGACAGATTTACGTGGGAGGGACTACCGGCTCCGCCGATTTTCCACTGGCCGGTGCACCGTACCGCCCGATGCTGACCAACGGGGGAACTTTTATCGCAGAAATGTCCGGCGACGGAAAAACTCTGATCTGGTCGACTATTTTGAACGGCGGGTCGGGTCAGTTAGGCCTCGCCCCGAACGGCTCGCTTTACGTTTTCTCCGCCACCTTGACGCAAGGGATCAGCGGGATTTTCACGGCGGATAGCGTGTTGAACCTGGCTGCCAATGGCCAGCTTGTGAGCAGCACCAATCTTGCGCCGGGCGCGACCTTATTCTCAGTGGCAGCCGATGGATCGATCTTCGTGGCCGGCAATACAAGCGGCGCGGCAATCGAAGCAACGCCGGGGGCGTGGCAGACCACTCTCGCCGCCTCCTACGGCGGCTTCGTCGCCAAACTGAATCCCGACACTTTGAGCATCGCATGGCTCAGTTTCGTGAGTGGCAATGGATCAACGGCACTCGACTCTATCGCCGCTGATCCGGATGGCAGCATTTGGGTAAGTGGACTCAGCGGCGGATCGTCGTTTCCCGTTCTCCCCGGCCCGTTCGGATTCCTGGGCCCGGCCGGGTCAGTTCTGGTTCATCTTTCCGCCGACGGTTCCCAGGCTCTGACGTCCACCTATTTTCCGTCAGCCAACTGGATGGGTGCCGCGCCCTCCGGCAACTTGTTCTTCGCGACAAACGATACCATCTTCCACGGCTTCGCCGGTTCGCCATGGCCGTGCCTGGAACCTGGCGTAACACAGGACGCATTCATCGGGCAGATCGACTCGGGCGGCCAGAACATTCCGTGGGGCACCTACGCCGGCCCGTCCGTTCCATTCGGACCGATGGCCGCTTTGAATAGCACGAGCGTGGCCGTTGCGGGCATCGATGCGCAAGGTGACATCGTGCTGAGCGCGCTTGCTACGACGCCCGGAGCGCCGGGGCTAGTGGAGTCCTGCATTGCCCAAGCCGGTTCTCCGAATCTGTCCGGGCCGCTCGCTCCGGGGGAAGTGTTTTCCATCTATGGCGCGGATTACGGGCCCGCGCAAGGCGTCGGCGCGCAAAACTCCGGTGGTGAGGTCGGCACATCGCTCGGCGGCATTCAGGTGACGGTGGAAGGCACTCCCGTGCCGCTGCTGTATGTTTCCGCAGCGCAGATCAATGCCGTGGCTCCGTTCCTGCTCGAGGGGCGCACTGCAGCGCACATCAAAATTGTCACGGCGTCGGGCGCATCGAACGAAGTGGTGCTCGGAGTGAGGGACGTCCGGCCGGAGATCTTCGCGGTGTCCAATCAGAACGGAACTCAGAACAATCCAAACAACCCGGCGCACGCGGGCGATTACTTGTCCATCTGGGCTTCGGGTTTGGGGCAGACCAATCCGCCCGGAATGGATGGAGCGATTCCGACGGCTGCGGGCGGCGCGCCGCTGGCAGCCATCACGCTTCAAGCCGCGACCGTGGAGAGTGAGGAGATGGCCTTCGGCGGTGCACCCGCCCCGGTGAACGTCGCCGTCTTGTATGCCGGCAATGCGCCGGGGCTGGTTTCCGGCGTCGTGCAGATCAACTTTCAGATGCCGGACTTGGCTCCTCCGTTTCCCAGCAGCATTCCGGTTTCCGGGCCGCCCTATGCGGCGAACCTTACGATGACGGTGGGCGGGGCGGCTGCCTCAACGTATATCTGGTTCGAATAACGAAGAGTGCGCGGCATGTTCGATGATTATCTGTTGAACGGCAGCAAAATAGCCGGGAATGTTGTATATTAATTGGCACTCACTGGGTTAGGAGGCATTGGATGCGGGCGCAATCGGCAGTTTTTCCGCGATTGGCGATTGGCACATCGCTGATTCTGGTTTGCGCGATCGCGGCATTTGCGCAGACGCCGCTTGCACCGGCGACGGTGGATCAACTGAAGTCGCAATACAAGACCGTGAGACTCGCCGAGGACGCAAACGGGCTGGCGGTCATCGAACCGGGCACAGTTTTGGTGCTGCGAAAGGGAGGAATCCTGGGAGTGCCGCCGACGAGCGCGGTGCTTTGCCCGGCGAAGTTTCAGGACAGCGAGCTGCACGCTCCGGGCGGATTTTGCGCGGCGATGGTGAAGCAGTCGTCGCGGTATTTTCAGGCGGGCGAGAAGGTCTATGCGACCAAGGTGGACATCAACCTAAAGAAGGGACAGATCTCGTTCCTGCTGGTGGCATGCGATGCCTGCAATGGAGCGGACCCTCCGAGCTTTTATAAATCCGAGGTTGTATTCGTATTTGCGAAAGGATATCTGGAGACGGCAACGGCCGCGCAGTTGCAGGAGACGATCGGCCAGGTGCTGAGACCCGACGTCGCGGCGACAGCGCAGCCAGCGTCACAAGCAGGCCCTCCCGCGGGAACGGTCGGGGCTGGTTCCCCGGCGGGAGCAGCAGCCAAGCCAGAAGCGGAACCACTGCCGGTGATCGCGGCCCCCGCACCGCCACCCGACCAGCCAGCTCCCACCATCGAAGTGGGGCAGACGGTGGATCAGGTAGTGGCCGCGCTCGGCCAACCGCAGCGCATAGCCAAGGCCGGGACGAAGCAGATTTATTTCTACAAAGACTTGAAGGTGACGTTCAACAACGGGAAAGTGTCGGACGTGGAATGAGCGGAGCAGCGCAAGCCGCTCCCGCACGGGCCGAGCAGGCAGCGAAGCGACTAACCAGGCTGTCCACGCTGACCATGAAACTCACGTGTGTCCTGGCGATCGTTTTCTGGGCCATGGGCGTCTACTCTTACTACTTTTTCAGAAGGGCAATGTTCATCGGCTCCGCGTTTTCAGGCTGGCTGCTCTCGCCGGTATTGGCACTGGCTTTGATCATCTTTCTGTGGGTGCGAGTGAGAGGCATCCATAGCCCGGACCCGCTTCTTCGCAAGCCAAAACGGATGGCGGGGATGTCCATCGGCCTGTGGACGCTGCTTTTTCCCGCTCCGCTGGCGGTTCTGTTCCTTGCGCGCCCGGATCTGGCGAGCCCGATCATGAAGTTGGTGTTCGGGAATGGGGGAATGGGCGTGAGGTCGGTAGCGGAGGTGGTTATTGTCTTGGTAATCGCGGTTTGGCTATGGCGTGACCGGCTCGCCCAGGTCGTCTCAAAGTTTCGCAGCGCCGGCCGGGACGCTTATTGAATCGCCATGTAGATGCTGCCGGAGCTGCTCTTGCCGCCCACCGATATGGTCACGGGCACTTGAGGGCCGGGGGTGATGCCGGTGGGCACCGTCGCGTTTACCTGATACAACCCGGCGAGACCTGGAGTCAATCCCGCAAAGAACACCGGCGCCTGCTGCCCGCCTATATTCACGGTGACGGGCACGGTGGTTTGGCTCAGCGTGGTGGTAGATGCCGGATCGCCCGCAGTGACCGGTGGGCTAACGGCGCCGAGTCCGACGCTATAGATCACGATTGCGTTGCCGGCGGTGGCCGGAGCATTGGCGTCCGCGAGGATCTGGGCGCCCGCTGAGTTGACGGTATAGATGTGGCCCTGACCCATCCCGTTGCCCGCGGTGGCAAGAATCGCGGGCTGCGAATCGAATACCGCGATCGGGACCGGAACGGAGATGGCGTTGCCGCGTTGCACGATCAACTGATTGGGCGCATTCACCGCGAGATTGTAGGGGATGAGCACGTTAACCTGGCTGGCGCTCACGTACAGCATGGGCAGTGCCTGACCGGCAACAATGGCAGTGGTTGAGCCGAGTTGATCCGGGAGCGGCAAGCTGCTCGCGCTGGACTGACCATCGGCCAGCGCGGTCCCGAAGATCGATACCAGCAGCCCCAAGGCCGGCGGACTCTTATAGTCGCCCGAACTCAAAACGCCGCCGGTGGCGACCAGAGGAACGTTGGGGTTGGTGGCGACCAGGCCGGTCACCTGGACACTGCCGCTCAACGAACCGAGTTCGGCGTCGGCACGCACGGCGATTGCGGAGGTGGTGGCGTTTACCGGGACCCAGGTGCCGGTCCAGTTTCCGCTGCCGATGGCGAGAAGGGCGAGCGCCGGGTCGCCGTTGCTGAAGCTGACCGTGACGGTGCCGGTGTTGATGGCGTTCCCGCAATTGTCGACAACTTGTACGGCGAGAGCAGTGGGCCAGGCGATCGGCGTGGTGAATCCGGTGTCCAGCATGGTGAAAACCGGTAGCAAGCTGCCTGGCGTGCAGGGTGCGGCGGCTCTCGGTTTATCGGGCCGGGCGGACCCTGAGCTGCCGGGCGCGGAGACTACCAACAGCAGGTCGACTGTTTGGGTGCTGCCATCGCTGAACGTCAATACGACCGAGCCGGGATAAACGCCGGCAGAAAGTTTTGCAGTAAGCGCAGAGACCGTGAGGCTTGCGCTCTGGCCGGGAGCAATGCCTGTGGACGTTGGTGAGACGGTGAATTGAGTCGCGGGAGTGCTGGCCGACAATGCGATGTTGCCCGATGTGAGGTTCGTAATGGTGAACGTTTGTGGCGGCGGGCTGCTGCCCTGAGTGGCGAGGAACACAAGTCCGGTGGGGGAAACGGCGGGAGGCGCGGGGGTGCCGGCGGGCACGATATTGAGCACGATGGCGATCGAGATGGGCGGGTGCTTGCCGTCGGTGGGCGTGAGAGTGACGGTGCCGTAGTAGACTTGCGCGGCGAGGCCGCTGGGGTTCGCGGAGATAGAGAGATTCACGGAAGTCGCAGGCGAGGCGGTTCCGCTCGGGGGAGTGGCCGTCAGCCAGTTACCGCCGGTGTAGGTGTGCGTCGAGACGTTAAACGGAATGGTATCGGTGGTGCTGAGCGCGAGGATGTTTTGCGCGGGCGGGGCGGCCGCGCCTTGCGCGACGTTAAAGGTGAGGCCGGTTTGGGAGGTGACAAGGCCCCCAATGGTGGGAGTGTAGAGTTCCGCGGATGACTGACTCACGGAGCAACACACCCCCTTCGTCCCGCCGGTGACTAAGACCCTTCCGTCCAGCAGCGGTGTCGATGTTAAGAACGCACGAGGGAAGCCCATGTTGCCGGTGGCGGAGAAGGTTCCCGTTAAGGGATTGTAGAGCTCCGCCGAGTTGGTCGACATCGCCTGCGCCACGTCCCCTCCTGCTATCAGCACTTGTCCGCTCGACAACAATGCGGCCGTTGCAGCGGTGACATACGAAGTCATGGGGCCGGTAGAGCTGAAGCTATTGGTCGCGGGATCGAACAAATCGGCGGACCCAAAGTCGCTCCCGTAACCGCCACCAACCAGCACCTTCCCGTTCGGGAGCAGAGCAGCAATGTGCTCAGACCGCGAGGCCTGCATAGCTCCGGTAAGGGAGAATTGGCCGGTTGAGGGGTCGAAGGTCTCGGCCGTATCGAAAACCATTAAGCTGGGAACCGATCCCAGGTCTTGGCCTCCCGCAACCAAAACCCGGCCGTCCTCCAATAAGGTCGCCGAGTGTCCGTTACGGTTAAAGGCCATCGGGCCTGCCTGTGTAAACTTTCCTGTCTGGGGATCGTAGGTCTCAGCCCCAGCGTTGATGTTGTTAGCAGCGCCTGCAGCTCCAGGGACGGAAAGCCCTCCGACAACCAGCACTCGCCCGTCCGAAAGCAGCGTGGCCGTTTGAAAGAATCCATGGCCCTGTATCGGCGAGCCTGTAGCGGTGAACTGGCCGGATACAGGGTCGTAGAGCTCGGCGGCAGAGGGCTGGGTAGAGCCTCCCTCGATCAATACCTGGCCGTTGTTTAGCAGCGTCGCCGTGACTTGGGATCCGTGATAGTACAGCATGTTGGCCGTAGAAGCAAAAGAGCCGGTTGCCGGATCGTAGATTTCGGCAGTATTGTCGGGTCCCACCACAAGGACCTTTCCGCTTGGCAGCAAGACGGCCGCGTTTTGGCTGCGTGCCTCCGTCATCGACCCGGTCGGGTTCCAGCCCTGGAGCGCCGAGGTGACTTGGGTGGCACCGATCCTCCAGGCAAAAACGCCTCCCAATTGGCTCGCGGGGATCACGCCGCCCGGGTAGGGCTGCTTCGTAGTGGGATTCACCAGCAGGCCGGCGAATGCGCTGAAGTTACCTGACAGCTCCGCCTGAGTGGGGACATAAACGTTGCCATAAAGCTGCTGCGGCGCGAGCTGGACCTGGCCGCAAAAGGTCTGGTTGGTGAAGGCGGGTGCGGGGAGGGTGGATTCAAGCGTGCTCACCTCGCTCGGTCCGTTTGTGAGCGAGCCAACCACCAGGTGGTCGCCGTTGAAATTCGCGGCGGTCACATAGGCGATGGACGAAAACGGCACACCCGCCTGGGACGGGTAGTTTATGCAGGTGTTTTGGGAAAATGCCAGCGGACTTGCGAGCAGCAGGAGCGGCCCGAGGTAGTGGCGCAGTGGTTTCAAGATTGGAATGAGATTCTAGCACAGGCACGCTGCTGGCCGGCTCCGGAAGCGTTCCTATCCTAAAGTTCTTATATATAACGGCCGAGCATTTGAGGAGTAAGGCGTATACATTAAGGAGGGTCACGTTGTGAGCGTGCAGGGCAGCCCCGTCAGCCCCGGCTCGGCGACAGCGGATGCGCAGGACACGTTGCGCCTGCTGGACCGCCAGAACCTGGCCAACCAGGCGCTGGAGCAGAAGCTTCGCGAGAGCCAATCGCATTTTGAAAGCTGGTTCCACGATGCGCCCGTGGCCTGTCACGAAGTGGACCGCAACGGCATCATCATCTGCGTGAATCAGGCCGAGTGCGAGCTGTTTGGATTCACGGTGGAGCAGATGGTGGGGCACCCCATTTGGGATTTCATGGCGCCGGAGGACCGCGAGAAAACGCGCGCGGGACTGCTGCAGCGCATCGTGGATGAGCAGCCGCTGGCGCCGCTGGAGCGTGAATACAAGCGTGCCGACGGCACGTCGGTGATCATGGAGATCCAGCAAAAGCGCATTCGCGACGAGGCAGGGCGTCCGGTGGGTCTGCGAACCTTCCTGCTGGACATCACGCAGCGCAAGCGGGCCGAGGCCATGCTGGTGGAACAAGCCAACAAGCTGGCGCAATCCAATACCGAACTGGAACATTTCGCCTACGTGGCGTCGCACGATCTGCAGGAGCCGCTGCGCAAGATCCAAGCTTTCGGCGACCGCCTGAAGACCAAATATGAAAGCGGGCTGGGTCCGGAGGGCCTGGATTACCTGGGGCGCATGCAGAACGCGGCATCGCGCATGCAGGTGCTGATTCAGGATCTGCTGACGCTATCGCGCGTGGCCAGTAATTCCAAGCCGTTCACGCAGGTGGATCTGGGCGAAGTGGTGCGCACGGTGGTGTCGGATCTGGAAATGCGCGTTCAGGATTCGGGCGGCAGGGTCGAAATCGGCGAGCTGCCGGTGATATCGGGAGACCGCGGTCAGATGGCGCAGCTATTTCAAAACCTGATCGGCAACGGGCTCAAGTTCCGCAAGCCGGGCCAGAATCCGCTGGTCAAAATCCTAAGCGAGCCCGAGACGCTGGCGTCGGGCGAGGCGCGCTGGGGGATTACCGTCGAGGATGACGGCATCGGGTTCGACGAAAAATACCGGGACCGCATTTTCCAGATTTTCCAGCGTCTGCACGGGCGCAACGAGTACGAGGGCACGGGCATTGGCTTGGCCATTTGCCGGAAAATCGTGGACCGCCACGGGGGCGCCATCACGGCCACGAGCTCGCCCGGAGCCGGCGCCAAATTTATCATCACGCTGCCGCGGCAGACGCCAGGAGACTTCCAAATATGAACCGATCCGGAAAGCCCATCACCATCCTCTACGCCGACGACGACGCCGAAGACCGCATGCTGGTCAAGGACGCGTGGGAAGAAAGCCGCCTGGCGAACGATCTGCACTTCGTGGAGGACGGCGAGGAGCTGATGCAATACCTGCGCCGCGTGGGCAAATACGCCGAACTCAACGGCACGCCGCTGCCCGGCATGATTCTGCTGGATCTCAACATGCCTCGCAAGGACGGGCGGGAGGCGCTGCAGGAGATCAAAGCGGACCCGCGGCTGCGCTCCATCCCGGTGGTGGTGCTGACCACGTCGAAGGCCGACGCGGATATTCTGCGCGCCTACGACCTGGGGGTGAATTCGTTCATATTGAAGCCGGTGACGTTTGAGTCGCTGGTGGAAATCACGAAAACTTTGAGCAAGTATTGGTTCGAAGTGGTAGAGCTGCCGCCGAGCGCCCAGGATGAGGCTGCCTAACGACCGACCCATCCCCGGGGCCGACACACCAACACTGCGCGTGCTCATCGCCGACGACGATGAGGACGATTACCTGCTGACGCGCGACCTGTTGATGCGCATCGGGCGTCCGCGCTTCCATCTGGACTGGACTTCGACCTACGAAGGCGCGCTGGAGGCCATCGAGCGCAACCAGCACGACGTCTATTTGTTCGATTATCATCTGGGGCACGCCGACGGCCTGGAACTGATGCGGGAGGCCATGGCGCGCGGGTGCAAAGCGCCCATCATTTTGCTTACCGGCAACGACAACATCGAGACCGATATCGAAGCCATGAAGGCGGGCGCGTCGGATTATCTGGTGAAGGGGCAACTGGACGAACGGCTGCTGGAGCGGTCCATCCGCTACGCGCTGGAGCGCACGCGCGCGCAGGCGGAGCTGCTCGAATACGCGCACGAGATCGAGCGCAAGAATCGCGACCTGGAGGAGGCCGTGCGGGTGTCGCAGGAGGCGACGCGGCTGAAAAGCCAGTTCCTGGCCAACGTGAGCCATGAAATCCGGACGCCGATGAACGGCGTGCTGGGGATGACGGAGCTGCTGCTGGATACGGAGCTGACGGAGGAGCAGCGCGAGTACGCCGAAACGGCGGCGCGCTCCGGACAATCCCTGCTCGAAATCATCGACGATATTCTGGACCTGGCGAAGATCGAGGCCGGCAAGCTGCAACTGCAGGAGGTGGATTTCCATCCCGGCCATACGGTGGAGGACGTTCTGCAGCTGATGTCGGGGCGGGCGCGGCGCAAGGGCCTGGCGATGAAATCGCAGGTATCGGAGGAGGCGCGCTGCGAGATGCGGGGCGATCCGGGGCGCCTGCGGCAGGTGCTGCTGAACCTGGTGTCGAACGCCATCAAGTTCACCGAGCGCGGGGAAGTGGAAGTGCGGGTGCGGGTGCTGGAGTCGGTTGGGCCAAACGTGCTGCTGTTGTTCGAGGTGGAGGACACCGGCATCGGGATGGATTCGGAGGCGTTGCCGCGCCTGTTCCAGCCGTTTGTGCAGGCGGACGGATCGGTGACGCGCAAATACGGGGGGACGGGACTTGGGCTGGCGATTTCCAAGCAACTGGTGGAATTGATGGGCGGGATTGTGGGCGTGGCGAGCGAGCTGGACAAAGGATCGCGATTCTGGTTCACGGCGCGGTTTCAACGGCGGGCGGTTCAACCGCTGGAAGCTCTACTGGAGTCGACGGCGCCGCAACCCACGGCAGGGCAACCGGCCGAGCCGCAGCTGGCCGAATAGCTCACAACGCGCCGAAATTCTCCGATGAGTGAAGCAGGGCCGCCATGCAACCTGCTTCCGTGCAACCTGCTTCCGGGCCCCCTGCTTCGGGAGACCCCGCCTCCAAAGCGGCCGAAGAGAGGGCGCTCGAAGATTGCCTGCTGAAGCTGCTGCGCGGAGTGGAAGAGCATTTTGTGGCGGCCGATGAAGCCGGAGGGCAGGCTTTCCGAACCGAATTCGCGACGCTGGAAAATCGCCTCAAGACCAGCGGGAGCGCGGCCGAGCTGGTGTCTTCCGCGATCGCCGTTTTGGACCGGCACGGAACGCTCGCCAAGCAGGCCATCGCGCACCAAAAAGCCGCTCTGGCGCATGCCGCTTCCGAACTTGCCAGCCTCAACCAGGCGGTCGAAGGACTGCAAGGCAACGCCGAGCGCTGGAACCGGGTGGAGGAGCAGATCAAGAGCATCGCTCCGGGCGACGATCTAGAAGTGCTCAAGGCGCGGCTGTGCGCCAACGTTGCCGTGGCCAGGGCCGAATCTCTCCAGGAACGCCACAAACTGAGCGGCCTGTTCTCTGAAATCGTCAACAAGCTGGATTTGCCCGCCCCGGGGGCCGGCGAACCCCCGCAATCCCATTCGCTCGGGGCCCGGGCCGATCAGTTGACCGGACTGCCGGGACGCCCGCATGCCGAAGCCGAATTGGTGCGCGCCTGCGGCGAGCCGTCCGATTGCCACCTGGCGTTGTTCGTGGTGAAGCGGCTGGCGCTGATCAATGCTCGCTTCGGTTATGCGCGCGGGGATGAAGTGCTGCTGAAGGTTGTGATGCACCTGGTGCAGATGCTGCCCAACTTCAACAGCCTTTTTCGCTGGGCGCCCTGCGCTTTCCTCGCCATGGCTCCGGCCGAAACCAGCTATAAGGAACTGCGCTCCAAGATCCAGACCATCGAACTGGCGCGCCTGACGCCGACGCTCGAATGGGAAGGCCGCAGCGCGATGGTACCCGTGGCGATGGACTGCCGCATCATCTCGGTCAAGGATTTCCCGACTCCCTCCGAACTCTTTCTGCGGTTGGATACGCTGGCGTCTGATACTTAGTGAAATGTCCCGTCATTTCGAAGGCTTTGGGCGTCGGCATGAGTGCCGACGCGGCACGCAGGAGTGCGTGCGCCACGTGTCCTAGTGAACCGGCGGAGCGCCCGCGCGCGGCTTGGCCGGTTTCATGACGAACATCAGCGGGATCAGACCCAAGCAGATCCAGGCCAGAACCCGAAACACGTTGACGTAGGCGACCATCGCGGATTGGCGCAACAGCTCGGCATAAAGCAGCGCCTGGGCCTGCTGGGCGGCTTCGACAGCGCTGGAGCCGGCGGTTTGGAAAGCGCTCTGCAGGTGCTGGAGCCGGGCGGCGAAGATGGGATTGATCGCGGTCATGTGTGCGGACAGATTGTTTTGCGAAATCTGCGCCATGCGGGTTTGCGTAGCGGTGACCAGCGAAATTCCCACGCTGCCGCCCAGGTTGCGGGTCAGATTGATGAGGCCGGTGGCGTTGTTGGTCTTTTCGCGCGGCACATAGGCGAAGGCCATGAC
>Ga0335074_10013909_pt1 | contig 11302 bp, 11 predicted proteins | sample Lox_Sample_23_FD_206715 | JGI IMG/M metagenome (GOLD analysis project Ga0335074, IMG submission 206715) | Soil microbial communities from Loxahatchee National Wildlife Refuge, Florida, United States - Lox_Sample_2.3 | ecosystem: Environmental > Terrestrial > Soil > Wetlands | place: USA...
GGCAATATCCGCCGGCGCAGGGACAGGCGCCGCAGCAAGGGCAGTATCCGCCGCCGGGTCAGTATCCACAGCAAGGCCAATATCCTCCACAAGGGCAGTATCCGCAGCAGGGGCAATACCCACAGCAAGGGCAGTATCCACAGCAAGGGCAGTATCCGCCACCGCAGGGCCAAGCTCCTCAAGGGCAATATCCGGCAGGCGGATATCCGCCGCCACAAGGCCAATATCCGGCACCTCCGTTGCTGCCTCCGCAGCAGCTCGATCAGCTCGTGCAACCGATCGCCTTGTATCCCGACGGATTGCTGGCACAGGTGCTGACGGCAGCGACTTACTCGAATGAAATTCCAGACGCAGCAAGTTGGGCAAATCAACATAGCTACCTGCATGGCGACCAACTGGCGCATGCCATTCAGGAAGACAACCTGCCGTGGGACCAGAGCGTGATTGCGCTGCTGCCTTTTCCGCGGGTGCTCAATTACATGGCGCAGTATATGGGCTGGACGCAGGAGCTCGGGAACGCAGTGCTGACGCAACGTAACGATGTGATGGACGCCGTGCAGCGCATGCGGCAGGCAGCCTATAACTATGGCTACTTGCGCAGCAATCAATATGATCGCGTCGAGGATCTCGGGCCCAATGATATCGAGATTCTGCCGGTCTCGCCGGGTTACTATTACGTGCCCTACTATGACCCGTACGTTGTATTTTCGGCACCGCGTCCGGGCTTTTTCGTGGGCGGCGCGATTCGCTTCGGCCCTGGCATCGTGATCGGCGCGGGCTTTGCTCCCTGGGGTTGGGGACATGTCGGATTCGAATGGCGCACGCACGGGCTGCTGCTCGACGGACGTCCCTGGGGGCGTACCTGGGTCAATCGCGGTGTGTATGTGCATCCGTATGCCGTTCCGCGCGCTCGTTATGTGGGTCCGCGGGTGGAGCATCACGACGTGAGACCCGCGCCTGAGCATCGTGACGGCGGCGAACACCGCGACCATAGGTAACCGGCTGCGGCCGTGCGGCGCGCCGCGCTACCACTGAGCGGGAAGAAGTCGAGATATCGGATGCTCAGCGCGTGTGCGCCCCGCACGACTTCCTGACTATTAATTCGCCGTCGAGCAAAACTTCTCGCGGCGGTAAATGCGGCATGCGGATGCGGTCCAGCATGGCGCGCAAAGCGGCTTCTCCGATCTCACGCGCCGGCTGACGGACAGTCGTCAATGGAACGGGCAACAAGCTGGCATACGAAACGTCATCGATTCCGACCAAGCGGATGTCTTCGGGAATGCGAATGCCGCGCGAGAGGAAGACCTGCATGAGCAAGCCGGCGACGCGGTCATTCACACATACGAAAGCTTCTACGGAATGCTTGTTGGCTTTGGCGCTCCACGAGATCGTCTGCTCCTTGCCAGGCTTGAAGTGGACACCCGATTCCATGGGCCGCAGGCCGTGCGCGAAGAGCGCGTCCTTATAGCCTGCGATGCGCTCGGAGATGGTCGACGCCGAGCCATGATAACCGAGGAAGCCGATGCGCTTCAATCCCAATTGGATCAAGTGATCGGTGGCGGCGTATCCGGCCTGTCGATTGTTGATGCCGACCAGATCGGGCCGCCTTCGCTCCGGCGTTTCGGAGGCGCGGCGGTCGAGCAAGACAACGGGCACGCGGACACGATTCAGAGCCGATAGAATCGCCCGGTTTGCCTTTTCCGCATCGCTCTCAAATTCCAGCGGGGCAAAAAAGACGCCCGACACTTTTCTGGAGATGTACTGGCGACATAGCTGCCACGCCTGATCGGCTTTGGGAGCGTGCGCGTCCGCGTGCCCCCATAGGAGAGCGTGCTGGCCGGCTTCGGGCGCGTTCGCTATACCGTGGCAAATCGGTTCGAAGATTTCTGTTTCTCCGAGATCCGGGATGAGCAAGCCAAACAGATGCGACTGGTTTTCGCCGGCCGCCACCTGGCGCACGTATGTGCCCGATCCGGCGATGCGATCGACGAGGCCGAGGGCTTGCAACTCGCGGATCGCGCGGCCCACCGTAATGCGCGAAGCGCCAGTTCTATTTACGAGCGCCGCCTCGCTCGGCAGCTTTTGTCCAGGGTGGAAGCGGCCGGACAAAATATCCGTTTTAAGCGATTCGAAGAGCTTCTGGTATTTGGGCTTAACCACGATGCGAAGCTGTTATAACAGGTTTTCTGGCGGAAGTGCAACCTGTCATGGCGGGGGCGATCTAACAAGTATGAGAGGTTCAGGCAAACAGTACCTATTCGTAAGCGATTTCGACCAGACTCTGAGTTTCAACGATTCAGGGCTGGTTCTCAGTAAACTTCTTGGCGTGCACGGATTCGATGAGCGAGTGGCAGGACTTTCCGAGACTCATCTGGTGCAGCAAGGAGGAGAACTGACATATCTGCTACTTCACGATCCTGAATTTCGCCGCGTTCGCAAAGAGGACCTTGCCGCGGTCGGCAAGCAGATACGATTAAAAGAAAACATCCAGTTGCTTTCCGAGTTATTGAAAGACCTGGATGGGAACGAGTTCGCGTTCCACGTGGTTTCGGCGGCTCCCGAAGAAGTGATTCAGTCGGCGCTCGAAGGCATTGTGCCGGCCGACCATATCCATGGCACACGATTCCGGTATCACGCCCAGTCGGGCGAGATCGAATCCATTGTGCGGCTTCCTGCCGGATATGGAAAAGTTGCGGTGGTCGATCAACTCAGAACGAAGATGCGGCTGGGCCCTGACCGGCTGGTCTATGTTGGCGACGGCAGCTCCGATATCCATGTCATGCTGCATGTGAATCGGCTGGACGGGCTGACCATTGCGGTTTCGGAGAACAAATATCTTACGCCGATCGCACGGCGAACCATTTTGAGCGAGGACGCCTGCAGCGTTCTGGTACCGATCCTGGAAGAGATCTTCGGCTGGGATTCGAGCAAGATACGTGCGTTCTTCGAGTCGCAGGGGCTAGCGCTGCAGGAATGGGACAAGGTTCGCACCGATAGCATTACCCTGTCTCCTACGGCTGCGCTGTCCGAATTAGCGGTGAACTAAGTTGCGGGCCCCGTGGTCGGCGGGCCTTGCGCCCACTATCTGATCGTTGGTAGCGGGTCAATTTGAATTGAGGCCAGTAGCGCGGGTGCCGAGCTTCTCCTTAAACCGAGTTTCGCGTTTCAAGACTTCCTCTCGGGCCATTGTCTTCGGCAGAATTTGTAGCAAAGAGAAGCGGAAGTGTTCTGGATAAGCTGAATCCTTCCTTATCAGTTCTCTGAGCTTGGCGTTGCCGCCATCTCCAGATTTCGCATAGTTCCCCCAGCGACCCCAGATTCCGCTCGCGCCGTATGCACTGCCGATGTATAGGTCTCCAGACCGCTGGGCGAGTATGAGGTACACGCCCGCGACCGCGCTCAGCGGGATCCGCCAGTCTCGATGAGCTTCTTCGTTCTCAAACAGATCCTTCAATTGATCGTGCGTCAGACTAAACTCTAAATAGTCGACGAAAGGAGGAAGCTTTCGGCCGCTCTCAAGTATCTCAAGCACTCGCTTGTTGTTGAGATTCTGGACCCACGCCAACGCTCCCAGCCCCCAGTCGATGATTAGGCGATCACGAAAATCATGAAAACGCGGATCGCGCTCTAAATCGTAGAAGAACTGAGAACCCTGCCCTTCATTGGCCAAGCGGTACCCGAGAACCTTGTACACGCCATAAAAGGCTGCCCGTGTACCAGACAATCCGTAGAATGAAACGATTTGCTTTGCCCCATGAAATCTTGGCCTGGACTGGTAGCTCTGGTAAAGCTCAAGCTCGCCGTCCCGACGTAGTTCATCCACCGAGACGCGACGATCTTGGTGACGCACTAACTTCGTAGGCAGCGTGGGATCGAAGCCCGCGAGCTTTAGGATGTCGACCAAACCCAGTGTCACGGCAAGAGTCTATCAATTTTTGGAAGCTTACATAAATTAATTGACCCACGCCCACTGCATGATCGTTGGTAGCGCGGTAAAATGTGTGAGTATGGAGCGGCGAGTGCGCGTCTTCGACAGCTTCGCTGAAGCCGAAGCGTGCGAACAGGCCGCCGATTCCCAGATGAAAGCTGAGGACCGGATTCAGATCGTCTTGGAGCTTCGCAGCCGCCGTCACCCTGATGCCACTCAACAGCGACTTGCGCGAATTTGTCGAGTTATTGAACTCGAACAAGGTTGAGTATGTCGTGGTGGGCGCATTTGCTGTTGCTTGGCATGGGTACCCTCGATATACGGCAGATCTAGACATCTTCATTCGCGCCGAGAGTTTAAATGCTGAGCGCGTGAAGGCCGTCCTGGAACAATTTGGCTTCTCCGCTCTGGACATATCCCTCGAAGACCTCTCGGCACCCGGCAAGATCATCCAGTTGGGAGTGGCGCCCAATCGGATAGATATCCTGACATCTATCTCGGGTGTGTCCTTTGAGGAAGTGTGGAAGACCCGCGCGAGAGGTCAACTCGACGGGATGCCGGTCTACTTCATTGGCCGGGAATCACTGCTACGCAACAAAGAAACTACGGGAAGAGCAAAAGATTTAGGCGACGCGGAGGAACTGCGTAAGCGGAGCAACTCTTAGTCGATACCAGGCGCGCGGCTTTACGTAACGTCGGGCGCGCGAACTAACTTCACCGGCAGGTTTAAAGTGCGCCCGTTTCTCACGATGGTCAAGGTGATGGTATCTCCCACGCGCTTGCGTGCGATGGCGCGGACCAGGGCATCCTCGCGGTCAGCGGGCCGGCCATCTATCGCCACAATAAAATCACCACCAATCCCCAATTCGACGTTTCCTATGGCCACCACCTCGCGGGCGCCGCGTATTCCCGCAAGATATTCCGAGGAGCCGCGAATCACGCCTTGCACCAGCAATCCTCCCTTGCGCGGCAGGCCGAGAGCATCGGCCAAATCGCCGGCAACATACTCGGTGGAGACACCAATCTTCGGACGCTCGGTAATGCGGCCGGCTTGATAATCCGTTAACAACGCTTTGGCTCGATTGATCGGGAGCGCAAAACCGATCCCCATATTGGTGCGCCCGAGGATGGCCGTATTTATTCCAATTACAGTACCGTTCGAATCGAGCAGCGGGCCGCCGCTATTGCCGCCGTTGATGGCGGCGTCGGTTTGGATCATGCCTTGCAGGCGCTGATCGTTTTCGCTGTCGATTGACCGCCCGATGGAGCTCACCACGCCGACGGTTAGCGTGCCCTCCAGTCCGAACGGATTCCCAATCGCCAACACCTTTTGCCCAACTTGCAAATGATCGGAATCGCCCAACTTTAGAGACGCCAGCCTTGTCTTGGGCTCGATTTTGATCAAGGCCAAATCGTCGGAGCGATCCGTGTCTAGCGCTCTGGCATAGTATTGCGTCTGGTTGGATAGCGTCACCTGGATGCGGCTGCTGCCCGAAATGACGTGAAAGTTCGTCAGGATGAAGCCGTTGTCTTCGATCAGGAAGCCGGAGCCCAGGCTTTGCGAGGCCACCGGCTGATAGAAGAAATCGCGCCGCACCATGGTGCTGGTGATGTATACCGTGGCGAGGCGCGCGGCGCGGTAGATATCTATATTGTTCTGCTCTTCGGGCGTGAGTCCGGCTCCGTGCACAGCGGGCTGCTTCGGCAACACCAGACCGACGCGGGAGAGCGGCGCGCTCACATCGCGAATGTTCCAATTGGCGCGCGAGGTGAGCCACACCAGTCCCGACGCAAGCAGGAAGGCGAGCAAGAGCGTCCGCGCGGTCATGTCATTGCCTCTGCCAATCGTTTCAAATCGCCGAAAATCGCTTCCACTTGCCGGATCGTATCCTGTTTTTCGCCGCTCGTGTCGACCACGTAGTGAGCGTGGCGCTTTTTTTCCTCAAGCGGCAACTGCCGCGCCAAGCGCTCGAGCACTTGTTCGCGCGTAAGATGGTCCCGCTTGATGCCGCGAGCGATCTGCGTCTCCTCATCGCAAGCCGTCAGAATCAAGCGATCGAACATGCGATCACGCCCGGTTTCTATCAGGATAGCCGCCTCGATCACGGTGATGCCGCGCGGGTCCTCTGCCGCGAAACCGCTCAGCATTTCTTCTTCGAGCGCAATCACCGCAGGATGCACGAAACTGTTGAGCTTTTCCAGCAGCTCGGGTCTTGTGAAGACGACCGCCGCGAGTTTTTTTCGATCGATGTCGCCGCCGGGGGTCAAGATGCCGGGGCCGAACGCTTCCACCGCCGGGCGGTAGGCGGCTGCGCCGGGTTGCAGGACCGCATGCCCGAGTAAGTCGGCATGAATCACGTGGCAGCCCAGCCGGCGGAGCTCAGCCGCGACAAACGACTTGCCGCTCGCATAGCCGCCTGTGAGTCCGACTTTCAGCATCTATGCGAGATGCTGCTCGGCGAGGCGCACTGTGTTGGCCATCAACATTGCAATAGTCAAAGGGCCGACGCCCCCCGGTACCGGCGTGTATGCCGCGGAGACCTCTTGCATTGCCAACGGCTCGACGTCGCCTACCAATGTTGAGCCGTTCTTGGCGAAGGCGGCGATCCGGCGCGCGTCGTGGGCAAACAGCCGCTGTACTTCTGGTTCATCGCTCAGCCGGTTCATCCCCACATCGACGACGACCACTCCCGGCGACAAATGATCGCGAGTAATTAAGGCCGGCTTGCCGATGGCGGCCACCAGAATCTCCGCCCGCCGGCACTCCGTCTCGAGATCTTTGGTTTTCGAATGGCAGATTGTGACGGTCGCGTTCTCATGGAGCAGCATCAGCGCCATGGGTTTGCCGACAATGTCGCTTCTTCCCACCACGATGGCGCGTTTTCCCGCGATCGGAATCTGGTATCGCTTTAGCATTTCAATGACCCCGGCTGGCGTACAGGCGCGGGGGGCCGGCCAATTGGCCACCAGGCATCCTACATTGAAGGGATGAAATCCATCGGCATCCTTCGTCGGGTCGATTGCGAGCAGGATTTCGCGTTCATCGATGTGTTTCGGAAGGGGACTTTGAACAAGTACTGCATCGACTTGCGGATCATTGTTAAAGCGGCGAACGATGCCGAGCAGATCCTGCGTGCCGATCTCTGCGGAGGGAGTTGCATCCAGGCTTCGTATCCCCAAGTCCTGGCAGGCTTTAATCTTGTTGCGAACGTAGATCTGAGAGGCGGGATCATTTCCGACCAGGACGACTGCCAACGATGGAGCGCGCGCCTTGGCACGCAATGCCTCTATGCGAGGCCGAAGGTCATTAAGAATGTCTTGGTTGATCTTCTTGCCATCCAGGACCACCCCACTCATGCACTCGTGAGGATAACAGAGGGTGGCCTCCGGTCTACCACGCGCATGGCTGCAATCAAGCGGCCGACAATCCGGGTACCGCGGGCGCTGCAGACAGAGGCCAACGGCACCGGCGCGCCGGTCGCCGGGTCTCGATAGAAGACACGATCGGGCCAGGTTCGCCTGCCCTCGAAGTTCTCCGGATACTCGCGAAGAACATCGATCACCGTATGCACGATTCTGAGCATCTGCGGTTGGCGGTACTGTGGCATGAATACTACGTGGCTGAAGCGCCGGCGGCGCACTTCATGAATAAATTCGGGCAGCGTCTCCGCGCGGGAGAGGTTCAAGATGGCATTCGGCTCCATTCCGTGCCGGTCGCCTCCGGCCACCACTGGAAGACCCACATCCCTTCCCATTTGTAAGACCCGCCGGTTCTCTCGCATGGTGCGGAGCCCGTTCAGTTCCAGAGCATGAATGCATCGCCCATACTGCCGCAGCAAGGCCCCGAGAGCGGCTTCATGATTGTTCCGTCCGATGCCCTTTTCGTCCCAGAGCGGATGATTCAGCACTACCAGCACACCTTGATTTGCGTTCAGCGTCTCAAGAATCCGAAGAAGCTCGCCCGGTTCGGGTTGCGCGGTATAGGCCGATAACTGCCGCATGATCTCGCTGGCTTCGCCCGGCGGCAAGTTATGCACACCGAGATGGAAGAACGTGTTTTCGAAGGGAATCGTCCACTCGGTGGAAACGGGCGCGGCAGAAAACCGCTCGAGAACGCGCAGTTGCATACCGGCGCGAATGTCATCGTGATCGGTCAATGAAACTAAACCTGGGAGTTGGAATTGTGCCTCAATCTGTTTCTGCTCCAACCGATGCGCCTGCCGGGGCGCTAAAGGCGGAGTCCAGAAGCCGCGTTGCAGATCCAGGCTAACGCTGCGCGAGCGCTGGTATTCGGCTTCCTGCCGTCGAATGGCACGCCGGAGAAAGGGCACGCTGGCGATGAAGGGGGCCGCGTTATTGAGGCTCTCTTCGGAATACATAGTGTGGCTGTGCAGCGATACGCCCGTGCGGAAATCGCTTGAAACGGAGCGGTCCTGCCACAGAAATTGCAGCTTCGTGGTTGCCGTAACGGGCATGCGAATACCCTCCGGCCACCAATGTGCAGGACGGGTGTTACGATTCCGTTACTGGCGTGTTAAAACATTCTGCAAACGGAATGTTCTGAGGGGAAGAGACGTTTCATTTTGGCTAACTTTGATCAGATCTTCGAAAAGCGCGCCGTACACACGCTTGCGTTTGGCAACTTCCTGCTCGCGCTGCCGCAGAAAGTCGAAGCGAAAGGGCGAGTGCGCCTCCAACTGCTTCAGATAGGGCTCCGTATACAGCTCGTTCGCGCTGGCTGCGCTGCGGATCAACAGGAGTTGTGAGCTTTTCCTCAAGAGCTCTTTTAGCACCGCACGGCCCGAGGGTAAGCGGTCCATGGCTTCCATCACCCAGCGCCCGAAGTGCAGAGTCCGGTTGGTAATTTCATCGAGCGGGTTGCACGCGGCGGCCTGCGTATAAAGAGTGAGCGAGCCGCGGCGGCCGTCTGAGCGCACGTCCTGAAGGTCGTCGCCCAACTGCAGCACCACGCCCCATTGAAATGCAAACCGGGCTTCCTCGGGAAGCAGCCGCCCGGCTGCGAGGCAAGCGTCCGCCAGGACCGAAGTGCCGCCCTTGGTAAACGTCAATCGGAGCACGTCCAACTCCGCATGGCGGCCGGCGAGCGGCAACTGCGAGATGCTCTGCTCTTGAGCAGCGTGAATAGCGAGCAACGATTCATAAACCTGCGGATACGCGTCGCGCGCGTATTGCTTTTCGATGAGCCCGACGAGCGCCCAAATGGTTGCCTCGCGGGTATTTGCCGCTTCCGGTTGTTCGCCCTCAAGACGCTGCCGGAATCGGGCGCTGAAGGCCAGCTTCAGCTCACGCGAGAGCGCCGCATCATCCAGATAGTTATCGCTATATGGATACAGCATGCTGTAGGCAAAGATGGCTGGGGTTAGCTGCACAGGATGACCGAGCAGCGCCTGCAGGCCGCAGGCCGTCCAAGCATTGCGCGCAGCTTGCAAAATGTCGACCATGCCCACTGATGAATCCATCCGGCGAGCCTGCCGCGCGAGGCCAGTGCTTACGCCGGAAAAGCCATCTCCGAGCAGCCAATCCACGTAGGGGTCGCGCAAATCGAGCGCACAGCTTGTCAACTCGACCAAGGCCGCTGTAATCCGCGCTTGGGCGTCTTCGGGATCGAGCCTTCTTCGCCGCAGGCCGCGCGCCACCGCATCCACTTGCGCCAGACATTCGTCCGCGACGCGCTCGCATTCCGTCTGCTCCCGGGCGCTATAGGGCCGTCCCAGGTCCGGCAGCCCGGTCTTACAAGCTCGCCAGCCCGCAATCGACTCCTCTATGGAGGGCGCGATCGGGGAACTCGCGCAAAACGGGCGCGGCATCAAGCGCCCGCCCCAAGGCTTAGTGAGTCCCTTTTCTGTCTGGCGGCGCGCATCCGCGCCCTTTGCGCTATCAACAAGCCTTCGCAATGCGTCTGCACACCATGTATACGAGAGCTCACCGGAATTAGTTCGATCGGCCGCGAAGGCCAGGGTAAGCTCACGATATGGCGCATCAATTCACCACGTCGTACCTTGAAGACTCGCTCACGCTTTTTCGTCACTACAAGAAGATGACCGAACGCGCGATGGAGCAGCTAGCGCCCGAGCAGCTTTATGCCGCGCTCGACCCGGAGATGAACTCGATTGCGGTCGTCATCAAGCACATGACGGGTAATATGCGGTCACGCTGGAGGGATTTCTTGACAACGGATGGCGAAAAGCCGGACCGCGACCGCGACAGCGAATTCACGGAGCCACCGGCCACACGCGAGGGCCTTCTTAAATTGTGGGAAGACGGCTGGGCTTATGTCTTTGGCGCTCTGGAGCCGCTCTCGGAGGCCGATCTCGGCAGGCAGGTTACGATTCGCGGCGAGCCTCATTCGGTGATGCAAGCGATCAACCGTCAAATCGCGCACTACGCGTCGCATTGCGGGCAGATCATCTTTCTCGCCAAGCATCTGCAGCATGAAAATTGGAAATCGCTGACGATTCCGCGTAAAGGGTCTGCCGAGTATAACAGCCGGGTGCTCAGCGGGGAAGCGAGCCAACGGTAAGGACTCCGGCCAGGCTGGAGCGAATAGGCGAGATCATTAGGCGCCTGGTGGAACAGTGACCGTCAACGAAATTTCGCACGCCTGGCGAGCGCTGCGGCATCGCAACTTCAAGTTATTTTTCTACGGCCAGGGCATTTCCGTGATCGGCACCTGGATGACGCGGCTGGCGACAAGCTGGCTGGTTTATCGGCTGACCGATTCGGCGCTGCTGCTTGGCATTGTCAGTTTCTCGGGACGGATTGTTTCGTTCTTGCTGGGGCCATTTGCGGGCGTCTGGGTCGAGCGCCTGAATCGCCGCAAGTTGCTGGTGTGGACACAAGCCGCCGCTGCCATCCAGTCACTGGCGCTGGCCGCTCTGACGCTGGCACATGTCATCACGCTCTGGGAAATCATCGCTCTGACCGCTTTACAAGGCTTGATCGATGCGTTCGACATGCCTGGACGGCAATCCTTCCTGGTACAGATGGTCGAGGATCGTAACGATCTAAGTAACGCAATCGCAATCAACTCATCGATGGTGAATGGCGCCCGGCTGATCGGCCCGGCCATCGGCGGCCTGGTGATCGCGGCTTTCGGCGAAGGCTGGTGTTTCCTGATCGATGGAGTCAGCTACTTTGCAGTCATTGCATCCTTGCTGCTGATGCGCGTCAAACCCATGGATATTCGCCGCCATGCGAGCAGCATGCTCGAACAAATGCGCGAAGGCTGGGACTACGTGCGTACGTTTCGGCCCATTCGTACGATCCTTCTGCTGTTTGCACTGCTCAGCATGATGGGATGGCCGTACACGGTCCTGTTGCCTGTTTTTGCCGGCCAAGTACTGCACGGCGGTG
>Ga0335074_10013910_pt1 | contig 11302 bp, 8 predicted proteins | sample Lox_Sample_23_FD_206715 | JGI IMG/M metagenome (GOLD analysis project Ga0335074, IMG submission 206715) | Soil microbial communities from Loxahatchee National Wildlife Refuge, Florida, United States - Lox_Sample_2.3 | ecosystem: Environmental > Terrestrial > Soil > Wetlands | place: USA: Florida...
TTCAGCTCTGCAATGAGCTTCTTCTTGCCTTCGATCACCTCGTATTTAGGGGTGAAATCGCGCTCGACGTCAACCGCCAAGTCCTTCTTTGGCAAGTCCTTAACGTGGCCCAACGAGGCCATGACGATAAACTGCTTGCCTAAATACTTGCCGATAGTCTTCGCCTTCGCCGGAGATTCAACGATGACGAGTGATTTAGCCATACCGTACTCTAGTTAACCTAAACAATTGGATTCCGCGCTGTCTGGAAAAGTGGCTCGGAGAACGCTACCCTTTTACCACACCTTGACGAAATTCTTCCCGGGTAGTTGCCGGACCAGGCCGGACATCTCCAAGTCGAACAGTGCGCCGATCAACTCAGATGACGAGACTCCTTCAAAAGATTCGAGCAATTTGTCAAGTTGTTGCGGTACATCAACTTGCAAGCTATTCAGCAAGCGGCGCGCGAGCGCCTTCAGAGGCTCCTCGGCGGTTCCGGGAGCTGGATCGGGCGGCGAAATGCCATCCAAAAGAACTTTCTGCTGCGCTTTGAGCACCAAATCCCGGCGAACCGCGGCCGGGAGTTCATTGGTTACGTCCGTCCATTCCTGGACCAACTTGGCTCCCTGCTTGATGAGAAGATTGGGTCCCCAGCTCATCTTGGAGGTGATGTTTCCAGGCACAGCGAACACTTCCCGGCCCTGATCCATGGCCAGCTTCGCCGTGATCGCGGAGCCGCTGTGCTGCGCGCCTTCGACGATCACCACGCCCAGGGAGACTCCGCTCACGATCCGATTGCGAATCGGAAAGTTTTGCGGGTAAGCCGGCGCCCCGAGCGGAAATTCCGAAATAAGCAGGCCGCGCCGGCCGATTTCCTCATAGAGCTTCCGGTTCTCGACCGGATAGAGAACATCGACTCCGCATCCCAGCACAGCCACGGTGTCCCCATCTTCGGCCAGGGTAGCCCTATGCGCCGCGGTATCGATGCCACGCGCCATGCCGCTGATCACTGTCAGACCGGCTTTAGCGAGATCTGCACTGAGGCGCTCGGTGGCAGCGAGGCCATAGGGCGTGGGCCGGCGCGTACCCACCACCGCGATGGCTGCGGTCGAGAGAAGTTCCGTGCGGCCCACTCCGAACAGCAACAGGGGAGGGTCGAAGATCTCACGCAATCGCTGCGGATAGCAAGCGTCGTGGATGGTGATCAACTGGGCGCCAACATCCAGCAGCTTCTGCTGCTGTTCGACCGCATCATCGAACGAGTAGCCGCTTGCCAGATTGCGCGCTTGCGCAGGGCTGAGGCCCGCCGCCTCCAGTTCAGACGGCGAGGCGCGAAAGATCGCCGACGGCGACTTGAAGCGTTCCAGAAGCCGAAGTGTGCTCAGAGTCCCCACCCCGGGTACCATCCGCAAGGCGAGCCAGTGCAGAGTTTCTTCTTGCGTGAGAGCCCCTTGAGCAAGAGCAAAGACCGGCATGTGGAATACGTGGCGTGCGCCGGGTCGAGTTCTCAGCAAACCGAAGGAACCGGAACGCGGCTCAGACGGAAAGAGATTCTACGGCTGTGATTTCGGCCAGCGGCTCCGAGGGTGGCAACCATCGAGCAAGGGCCTTGTCTAGCGCTTCTTTGCTGACCGGCTTAGGGACATAATCGTCCATACCCGCGGCGATGCACCTTTCGCGCTCGCCGGCAAGTGCGTTGGCTGTGACAGCGACAATGGTGATCCGCGAAACCGGCGCAGCAAGTTGACGAATAGCCTTCGTGGCTTGGAATCCGTCCATCACAGGCATCTGGCAATCCATCAGGACCAGGTCATAGGTTCGGCCTTGAACCATTTTTACCGCTTCTGCACCGTTTTGCGCCAGATCCACCGCGTACCCTAATCGGCCAAGCAAGTGCATCGCGACCTTCTGGTTGATCGGATTATCTTCGGCGAGCAGCAGCCGGCCTCGGCGCCGTGGACTCTGAAACACCGAACTTACCGGTTCATGGATCAACGGTAATGAAGGTTCGGCAGCTTCGACTGTACAGAGGTCAATCGTGAACCAGAATGTACTGCCCCGCCCCACTTCGCTTTCCACGCCGATGGCGCCGCCCATCATCTCAGCGAGGCGTTTGGAGATCGCAAGACCCAGACCGGTCCCGCCATACTTACGAGTAGTAGAACTGTCAGCTTGTGTGAAGCTGCGGAACAGGCGGCTCAGCGCCTCTGGGGAAATCCCAATCCCCGTATCAGTCACTGTGAACCGTAACATGGCGCGGCCAGGAGTCTCCTGCGGATCCGGTGAAATGCGCAGAACGATAACGCCAGATTCGGTGAACTTCACGGCGTTCGAGAGTAGATTCAATAAGATCTGTTTCAGGCGAACCGGGTCGCCTAGCATCATGCCGGGCAATCCTTCGTCAAAGACGATACGAAGCGTTATTGATTTGCGATGAGCTGCGTCCGCCACCAGCCCGGCCGAATCTCTTACTATGTCGCGTAGCCTGAATTCGGTGCTCTCAAGCTTCAACTTGCCTGCTTCGATCTTCGAAAAATCGAGGATATCGTTGATGATCGCTAGCAGGCAGTCGCCGGAATCTTTTATGGTTTTCAGATAATCGCGCTGTTCAGGGCCGAGCGCCGTCTCCAGCAGCAGGCTGGTCATGCCGATCACGCCGTTCATGGGTGTGCGGATCTCGTGGCTCATCACCGCAAGAAACTCACTTTTCGCGCGATTGGCGTGCTCGGCTTCCGCTTTCAGCAACTCCTGCTCGGCAAGCCTGCGATCGAGTTCCTGAGTACGCTCGGCAACCAGCCGCTCCAGTTTGCGCTGCCTCGAAACCAATGTATTTACGCGCCAACGCCAAATGAAGACGACCAGAGACAGCAATGCCGCGCTCAGCGTGAGCACAAAACTTCCGCTTCGCCACCAGGGTGGAACAATCCGGAATGACAAGCTTTCGACCGGCGAGGTGCGCCCCGTGCTGGTGTCCACTGCCATCGCTTCGAACCGGTAATCTTGGGGTGAAAGGCGCGCGTACCGGATCTCGCGGGCTGCGGTTTCGATCCAGTCGTTTTCCATGCCCACCAGACGGTAGCGGAATCGGATCGCCTTCTCATCCCGGAAGGTCAAAGATGCTAACCCGATGGTCAACGGCTCACTGCTGAACTTCAGAGCGCTCCCTGGAGTCACCTCCTTCGAACCAAACTTCGCCCATACCAGGACCGGCTTTGGAGGTGGCGGCGAAGTGAAGGCGCCGGGGGTCAGAAAGTGGGACAAACCTCCGCCGGTGCCAATCCAGACGCTTCCATCGAAATCCTCGAAAAAACACTTTCCCGACGTATCGTTCCAGACCAATCCGCTGTCCTGCGTGTAGCGGCGCCAGTCATGCCCATCGAATACGTTGACGCCGTTGTCTTCTCCCAACCACACCCAGCCGCGGTGATCGGCTCCGAGAAACGCAATCAGATCGGATGCCAGCACCGGTCTTGCAAAATGATCGATGCCCACTACCCGGTCCCCGGCGAGGCGAAGACGAACCACACCTGCAAAACCACCGTCGATCCACGCGTTACCGGCTCGATCAATTGTCAAATCATTCAACTGGCCTCCCAGTTGCTTTGCGTCGATCGCGTTACGTTTCCATCCCGCATCGTCGAGAGTATATAGCGCATCGCCGGACTCGACCCACACCCGCCCGTCCGGGGACCGCCCCACGTCATAAACCCTTTCGTGCGGCACGATGGCGTCTTCAATCTCCCGGAAGCGCCGCCCCGACCGTTCTCCCTCGTTGACGAATAAGCCATGTGCCGTCGCGATCCATACCCGGTCCCGCGAGTCAACCAGCACTCGATACACATCGCTAAAGTTGAACTGCTTGGCTCTGAGCGTTACGCTGTCGATCTGAATGACGCGCCCGACGCCGGTACCCACCCAAAGAAACCCGTCCTTCGATTCAGCGATCCCTTGCGCACGGTCGGTTTCAATACCGGGAGCCACCCACGGTTGCAACCGCTTGCTTCCCGGCGGCATGAATGTTATACCGTGCTCATCGCAGACCCAAAGCCGTCCCGAGCGGTCGCGAAGCACACTCCACACCACGTCGTTCCGAAGCCCGTTGGCAGTGGTCCAGTGCTCCCACTGGCCGTAGCCCAGCCACTTGCGAAGCCCGTGTCCCAGCAGCCCGAGCCACACCGAACCTTCCTTGTCCACCAGGATCGTCGAGATTGTCTCGGAGTTCAGGCCGTTCTCCTCAGTGAAAACCTGCCAGCGTCCGTTGTCGTATCTCGCAAGCTCCGTGTCCAGGCTTGCCAGAATGCGCCCGCGGCGATCTTCAGCGAGACTCAGATACATTCGGCCCACACGTTGATGCGGCAGGTCGCGGCTCTCGAACCGGGAACCGCCTGGACGCAGGACCGCCACATGCGAGGGTCCGCGCACCCAAAGCTCGCCATGGGTGTCCATTAGAAGGTGTGTCCAGGAATCTTCCGGCAAACCATCCTGAATTCCCCATTTCTTGAAGCGCTCCTTCGCGTACTCGCACAATCCTTCGCCACAGCCGAAGACAAAGGAGCCGTCCGCATTGGACAGAACACTGTTTACGGCGCTCTCCGGTTTATCAGATGGACGCTCGGACACCAGCGGCCGGCATTCCCATCCCGGGCCACCTGCGCCCGAAGCCACCACCAGCAGACCGAACTGAGTCACCGCCAGAACTTCTCCGTTGGTTCGAGAAGAAAGAGTCGAGCCTAACGGAATGTCGAGGTTTTGTTCCTTGTACTGCACGTTGCGGAAGCGCCCATCTTCCGCCAGGTAGAAGAGCCCTTCGGTCGTGCCGACCCACAGCCGTCCGGCGCCATCCTCCGCCAGCGCATTTACGAAGGTACCCGCCAGACCGTCCGTTCGTCCAAATTCGAGGAACCGAGAGCCGTCATAGCGGAATAGCCCGTTTTGCGTACCCATCCACAGGAATCCGGCACGATCCTGCAGCATGCAAAGAACGTTTAGATTCCCCAACCCATCGGAATAATCTTTGAAGGTGTATCTCTGAGCAAAAGCGGGTATAGACAGCAACAGGCAAAGCAATCCCGGGTACACCCCGGAAAATCTGCGCTGTGCAAGCAGGCTCACGCTAATTGCTTATCGGCCTTAGCCGCAAGCATCTTTATAGCCTCAGCGCTTCAGTGCGAACGCCAGCGCGCTCCAAACCGCGTTCACTGAGCAGACCTTATAATCCACTAGCCCGAGATCGATGCCGTACTCGCGAACCAGGTTCTCTGTGACCGCACCTCGCGCGGCCGAACCGCCTTTGCGCCACAGCACCCACAGTTTGGTCTCACCCGCCCTGTCGCGCATGTCCGAAAGGCGCTGCTTCAGCGAAGCCAAGTCGTGAATAAAACAAAGTGTGACGTTCACTTGCTCGGCGCTTTCATCGCGGAATTCGACATTTTTCGGCAGGTCGCCAATCACTTTCACGCCATCCCGCGGCGCATCGATCAATGCTACGGTCGAGCCTTCCTTGATCCCCAGCTTCTGGGCCGCAGTGCGCCCGGCATAACGATCCATCATCTGAGTGGGCACCACCGGCGCCGCGACGTGCTTCTTCAGTGCTTGCCGCAACCCCGCTCCGAGCGTCTTGCGGGTGCAATAAGTGGCGTCCGGCAATTCCGACCGCACCCTCGCCACCTTGTCCTCGGCGCCATCGCAAAAGACGATGGGAACCGTTCGCGTTGCGCGAGATTGCCGTAGGGCGATTGCGATCTCCCCGCCATGTGACGGCAGGCGCGAAAGGTCGATCACAAACGCATCGGGCGGCGATTCCCGCCACGTGCGCATCAGCCCTGGCCGGAACTCCGGCTCATACTCCACCTGATGCCCGGCAGCCCGCAACAGCTCAATGTACTCGCCAGCTTCGGCCGCCTTCCAGTGCAGCAATCGAATGCGCGGCATTTTTGGAATGTTAGCAGGGATCGATCAGCCGCGGCGGAGCGATCGCTCACCAAGCGCGTTCGAGTACTCGAGAATGTGCGGCTTGCGATTTACTTTCTTCGGCCTGCGCGTTACGACAAAACGAGGACCGAACGGGAAGCAAACCTGCCGCCGTAATTCTGCCCGGTTGCGCTCGCAGGGACCCTGTTTCACAAAGGACTCTTTGGGCAACAGCCTGCTATTGTGTCCAGGTTGCCGACCAGAACAAAACCGCTGGGCGGCGGACGCTCACGCGCTGGCGGTGACCGATAGGTGAGAGCTAGATAGAGTAGCGGGTCACAAGGAGTTCCTTATGACCCGACTTCGCAAAGTGATGCTGGAGGAACTCCAGCGTCGCAACTTCTCTTCTGAAACTATACGCGGCTATCTCGGCGCTGTCGAGCGGTTCGCAAAATACTTCGGTAAGCGGCCCGATCGACTCGGCCCTGATCACATTCGACAGTGGCAAGCCCATCTGCTGCACGAACGAAAGCAGCTTGCGATTTCTGGAACCTCTGATCGTCTCTATACCCGCAAACGAAAAAAATGAGCCGGCCCACCCTGGAGATGGCCGATCTCGTTCGCGCACAGGGCGACCGCTTTCTCGACAGATACCGGTCAAGCTTCAGTTTTCAACAACTGAAAGCATTCTGCGCCATCCGGAACTGCCGCACGGCAGCGCTGGGCGGCCATCTTGACTCGTGCTCCCGATGCGGTTATCAGGCCATTTCCTATAATTCATGCCGTGATCGGCATTGCCCCAAGTGCCAGACACAAGCACGCCAGCGTTGGGTGTCGGCCCAGGCGGACTTCTTCTTGCCCATTAGCGTTCTGCGGAAGGTCTTTCGCGGCAAGTTCATCGCCGGATTGAAGCGGCTCCGTCAACTCGGCAAACTGTGCCGCAGTGGACCAGCGGCCCTCTTTGCCGATCCGAAACAGTTTGCGAAGCTGCTCCGGCGACTGCATCTGCGGCGCTGGGTGGTTTACGCCAAAGCTCCTTTCGGCGGCCAGCTGCGGGTGCTGCGATATCTCGGCCGCTATACGCATCGCGTCGCCATCTCCAATCACCGCTTGCTCGCTTTTGATGGAGAGCGGGTCAGCTTTCAGTGGAAGGACTATGCGCACGGCAGCACACAGAAGGTCATGACGCTCGCCGCCACGGAGTTTCTGCGCCGCTTCTTCCTCCATATCTTGCCGAAGGGCTTTGTCCGCATCCGCTCTTTCGGCTTTCTGGCGAATCGCTTTCGCACTCAGTCGCTGGTGCTGTGCCGGCAACTGCTGGCCGTTTCACCACCAGAGCTCACGGCAAATCGCGAACAGGCTGCTAACTGGCATTGCCCTCGTTGCGGGGCACGTATGGAAGTACGACAGTCATTCACAGCAGCGGAGCTTCTCCGGCGGTGTCCTATCCTCGATTCTTCTTAACGCCACAGACCATCTGCGACCACACGGTGTGCTCCCGGTACGCTCACGCGCTCGTGTGCCTGCACACCACATTTGCCCTTTCTAGCCGCACGATGAACCACATTTTCAAGCTTGCCCAGCTCCGAAAACCTGCCACTTGGCATCGCATCCGAACTCTCGGCGAAAACCCAATCTGCTTTCCAGCGTCCCGTCAGGGTTCTTTCTCCATAGCCGCGTCGCCGTACCCACCAGTGGCCTCCTTCTAGTCTGCTTATCGAAAATCCCTCGGTCCGGGACATTTGGCTCGGGTGAAGTAAGTCCGCCTCCGGTCCGATCAAGCCTAGCGACGACACTGGAGCTGAGCTAAGTGGCCGGGCAGGCCTAACGGTACCGACGTGGGGCACAACCATCTGGATCTGCCCGAAGCCGACGCTGTCTCTCTTCACGTACGCGGGCAATTGGCCGTCCGGACGCTGCAGCGCGAAGAAAGCCATGTGATTGTTGCGCGCCGCGATCTTGGATCGATGGCAGCTTCCGATGAAATGTAAGGACTGAGCGCCGCATAGGTTAACCTCTCGTGTGGGCCGCACTCCTGCCAAACGCCCTCATACGTGCTGCCTTCCCACAGCACAGGATGCTCACACGCAGGCAGCGGCCGGATATTGCGCGCGAGTACGCGCACGGCAGCATCCCATGTATGTTGCCAGGGGGAAAGGTTGTCTGAGACAAAAGCCGCTCCGGCGGTGGCGGATACAGCGCGCGTAAGAAAGAACCTGCGGCTTTGAGCCCTGCGGCGAATACTCGCGCTCATTGAGGCTAATCGTAGCGGAGTGCGGCGACGGGGTCGATGCGCGAAGCGCGGCGCGCGGGCAGGAAACCGGCGAAGAGCGTAGTGGCGGAGATGATGGAAAGCGCGACGGCGATGGCCAGGGGATCGGCGGGTGTGATGCCGAAGAGGCGATGGGCGATCAACCGGCCGGAGGCTAGCCCGGCGGGAAGGCCGATGGCGACACCGGCGACGAGCATCCATAGAGTTTCGCGCACGACCATCCACAGCACCGATGAACCGGAAGCGCCAAGGGCCATGCGAATGCCGATCTCACTGATGCGGCGGCTCATGGCGTACGACATGACGCCGTAGAGACCGATGGCGGCCATCAGCAGAGCAAGCGCGCCGAAGAAAGCGGAGAGCTCGGCGATCAGGCGTTGCGTGACGAGGCGGCGGTCAATCTGCTCATTGAGGGTTCGGATATTCAGGATCGGTAGTGAGGGATTGATTTGACGGATGGCACGGCGCACGCCGGCAGCAAGCGTGGCCGGGTCGCTGGAGGAGGCAATCAGGAAGGTCACGTCTTGAACGGTTCCGATGGGGTGGAAAACATTCGGATAGAAGCGCGGCCTGATTCTTTCATCGACGTTGTGTTCCTTGGCGTCGCCTGCGATGCCGATGATTTGGTAAGTTTCGCGGGTGGTCGGATACTCATCGGTGATGTGATTGCCGAGGGGATTGGAATCGGGGAAGTAGAAGCGAGCGAAGGCTGTGTTGATGACGCAGACTTGGGCGCGGTGCGCGGCGTCGGTAGAATCGATTTCGCGGCCACGAAGCAGCGGGATGCCGAGCGTTCTGAAGTAGTCGGGTCCCACCAGGCTCCAGCGCGAATGAAGATCGTCGGGGTTGCGACGCGAGGAGCCTTCGAAGGAGATGAGGTCACCGGCATCGCCGTCGAAGAGGCCGTCCGCGGATAACGAGACAGAGCGAACACCCGGGACCCCGCGCAGGCTTACGAGCAACTGCTGGTAGAGCGCAGGCACCGTGGCGGGCTTGTAGCCGGCGGTCACGGGATCGACTTCCACCATCAGGATGCGATCGCGGTTGAAGCCGAGATTCTGGATGAGCATGTTATGGAGGCTGCGAATGAAAAGCGCGGCGCCGAACAGCAGCAGGAGCGATAGCGAGACCTGCGCGATCACGAGGACGCGAGCGGTTTTGACTCTGCCGTGCCCGCCAATTGAACCGCGCGCGTGGGCGGCTAAGGTTTGATTCACATCAACCTGAGTGGTACGCAGAGCAGGAGCCAGCCCGAACGCGATTCCGGTGGCGAGCGAAACAATTGCTGTGAAAGCGAAGACGGTGAGGTCGGGATGGAGATCGATATCGACGGTCGAAGTGCCACTCGCGACGAGTGCGATCAGCAGCGTGGTTCCCCATATTGCCAGCAGGCTTCCGGCTATTCCGCCGAGCAGAGCAAGCAAAAGACTTTCGGTGAGGACCTGGCGGACGAGGCGGAAACGGCCTGCTCCCAGCGCGACGCGGACACCGAATTCGCGCTGGCGTCCGGTAGCACGCGCAAGCATGAGATTCGCGATGTTAGCGCAGGCGATCAAGAGGACGAATCCGACCATAGCCATCAATAGAAGGAGCGGATCGGAGAATTCGTCGCGCAACTCGGACGCACCGAGAGAACCTTTTTGCAGCTTGATGTGCTGATCGAGCATGACGTGGCGTTCCGCTTGGGTGGAGAGCGCGGCTGCCCATGTGCGAATGATGTGCTGAAACTCGACGTTTATACCGCTTTGCGCCTGCTGGATCGACATGCCGGGCGCGAGGCGGCCCATGACTTGAAGCCACAGCGTGTCTCGAGGAGTTAAGTAGTCACGCCCCGGGAGTAACTGCTGCTGCATGGTGAGGGGAATCCATAGGTCGGGGCTGGAGCCGACGAGAATTCCGTGGAATGCGGGAGGCGCGACGCCGATGATTTGCAAGCTGGCGCCGCCGACACGGATGTTAGTTCCGATGACGGCAGGATCGGCGGCGAAGGCGCGCTGCCAAAAACCATAAGAGATGACGGCGACAGGATTCGCGCCGCGGGTTTTATCTTCTTCCGGGGTAAAAGCGCGACCTAGCGTTGGCCGCACTCCGAGAACATGGAAGAAGTCGCCCGATACTAACTGAGCGCGAGCTTTGATGGAGGACGTTGCGCGGCCGCTGGGGATTGAAGCGTCTAGTTCGCTGGGAGAACTCTCTGCGGCGAAAAGGCCCGCAAGAACATGGTCATCGGTGCGGAGCTGTTCGAATTCTTTGTACGCGAGCAGTTCGCGGGCGCCGCGCTCGCGCGTTTCGGTCTCGATACCGGACGCGGCGGGATCGGTGAGGAGGACTAATCGGCCCGGATTAGCGACCGGCAGCATGCGCAACATCACAGCGTTGATGAAGCTAAAGATGGCGGTATTGGCGCCGATGCCGAGGGCCAAAGAGAACGCCGCTATAAATAGGAACCCAGGATTTTTCGTCAGAGTGCGAATGGTATAGCGAAGATCTTGCAGCAGGGCATCCATGGTGGGAAGGTTTAGCACGCGGATTGCCAGGGATCTGATCCTACCTAGAATAAGTTCGGGTATGGAGATGTCCCGAATCCGGAATCAGTGTGTCGCAATTGCAAACAAGCCTGAAGGTTTGAAATGTCACGATAATCGTACTACTACGTCTACGGGGTATGTTGCTCAGGGTCAGGTTTTTCCAATTAACTTCGTTGTTGTTGGGCAGATGCTTAGTGATCGCTCTAGCTTTCGCCGCGTTGCCCGCCTTTGCCCAGTTTCGCGCTTCCATCCGCGGCACGGTGACTGACCCTTCAGGTCGGGCGGTTTCCGGCGCAACCGTAACTCTGGAGAACACGGGCACCGGTCAAAAGCTGGTGTCGACATCCGACAGCAACGGTATTTACCAATTCAACGCGCTGGCGGAGGCGCCCTACCGGCTTACTGCGGAGGCGCCAGGATTTCAGACCAAAGTGCTGGAGCACGTAGCAATCATTCCGGAACAGCCGAATACGCTTGATTTGCAAATGGAAGTAGGGCAAGTCCAGCAGACGGTTACGGTCTCGGGAACGACAGAGGCGCTGGATACGGAAACGGCTTCCTTGAGCGGAACCATCACCAGTAACCAGATCCAGAACATGCCGTCGTTCGGGCG
>Ga0335074_10013911_pt1 | contig 11302 bp, 10 predicted proteins | sample Lox_Sample_23_FD_206715 | JGI IMG/M metagenome (GOLD analysis project Ga0335074, IMG submission 206715) | Soil microbial communities from Loxahatchee National Wildlife Refuge, Florida, United States - Lox_Sample_2.3 | ecosystem: Environmental > Terrestrial > Soil > Wetlands | place: USA...
CGACGGCATCGCTGACTTTTTCGGGATTGACCGGCAGCGGATCAAACGCTAACGCCGGCAGCTACGTCGTAACAGTGACCGGCACGGGTTCAGCGGGAAGCTGCTCGGGATCGAGTTCGTGCACACAGCAGCAATCCTTAAACATCAGCGTTTTGGCGGTCGCCCCCAGCTTCACCGTGACGATCCAGACGCCGATCGTACCCAGCAGCGTGCATGCCGGCAGTTCCGCGAGCGCGGTCATCAACATTAACGCGGTGAACAACTACACGGGATCAGTCTGGTTGTCGTGCGCGACTATTTCGCCTCTGGTCACCTATCCGCCGGTGTGCAGCTTCACCACTCCAGGTGGCGGGGCACAGCCTGCTCAAGTGGGTGGCGGCCTGACGCAAATGAGACTCACAATCCAGGCTCAGGGAAATGCGCAAACCGGGCGCAACGTGATTCCGAGAGGAAAATTCTACGCGCTCTGGCTCCCGCTGCCGATGTTTGCGTTCGTCGGCATTGGCGCCGTCAGCAGTAAACGCCTGCGAAAAGCGTGGGCGCTGATCGGTCTTTTCATTCTAGCCGGACTGCTCATTCTGATGCCGGGTTGCGGCAATACCACAACCGGGAACACCGCTCCGATTACAGACATCGTTACTCCCAAAAACACATACACGTTCACCCTGACGGGCGTCGACAGCACAGGACTTATCTCTACCAATAGCGGCAAAGGGGCAGCCACGGTCTCCCTGACAGTGGACTAAGTGCCCCGAGTTAGATCTCAGGGTCTTAGGGATGGACCTTGGGCGGAGCTGAATTGACGCGGCAACGATCGAATCTATGAAGCAGCCCGCCGCGCCTGGCGCTCGATTTCTGCGGCCTGACGCATCAGAACGTCGCGCAACGAAACCAGTCCCTTCAGTTCCCTGCCGTCGACGATCGGCAGATGACGGAATCCGAACTCATGCATGATGAACAGGCACTCTTCGATGCTCTCGTCAATCGACACGGCGCGGGGGTTGGGAGTCATGACTTCCGCAGCCGCGGTTGTGCCTGGCGTGCGGCCAACGGCGACCACCCGGTTCATGATGTCCCGCTCCGACAAGATGCCAGCCAGTTGGCCCTCGCGCAGTACCGCGACAGCGCCGATGTTGTGCTCCATCATGTAACGCGCGGCTTCGAGCACGCTACGTGAGCCATCAATCGAATAAACTCTTCGGTCTTTTACGAGATCGCGGAGGGCGGTCATAATCGATCTCCTTCTTCTGAAGTTTCGGAAGGACGGAACTTTTTCGTTGAACCCGGGTCCCACGCCCGGAACCTGCGGATACTCTATCACAGCGAGAGTGGAACAAGAGTTTCATGAAGTTCCGTCACTTGTAGGATCACCGTTTGGTTGAGTCATTCGGTTGGCGAGAGAACGCATGAGCATGAGGAAGCCTGGCGCGGGAACCGTTCTTGTCATCTTGCTGACTGCCGTAATCGCGGCGGCGTACCCGAAACAGCACAATTCGCGGCAGGCGAGCCAGGGAACACCGGGAGTGTTCGATTATTATCTGCTGGCGCTTTCCTGGTCGCCGGAGTTCTGCCACTCGCATCCTGACAAGCCCGAGTGCCAGTCGGGACATCACGGCTTTGTTGTGCACGGATTGTGGCCGCAATTCGTCGACGGATATCCCGAGCACTGTTCGACTGCTCCGGGCCTGTCGAATCCGCAGGAGATGGCGGACATCATGCCGGATGCCTGGTTGGTCGATCATGAGTGGCTCACGCACGGAACCTGCAGCGGATTGGACGCGGAGAATTATTTTCAGCTTCTCCGACGTGCATTCGGGTCGATAAAAATACCCAAGCGTTTTGTCGCTCCGCATGAGAACTTCTCGATTCCGCCGCAGGAGGTGAAGAGAGAGTTTGTGGAGGCCAATCCAAAATTCAGCGCCGAGGAGATGACCGTGAGCTGCGGCAACAATTATCTGACGGCCGTTTCCTTCTGCATGACGAAAGACCTGAAGCCGAGGGCCTGCCAGAATCTGCGGGATTGCCGAGCGAATGTGATGAGGGTACCGGCGGTAAAGTGAGAGAACGTTGCCGGGACGACTGGTCTCTCGTGCCCCGATAGAGTGCGTCATCCCGAAACGCGGCGCAGTTCAGCCGCGTGAGGGATCCGGCGCGGGGCTGCCTCGGAATTTGGGTCGCTCCGCAAATGGGGCTTGTACATCTTCGTCCACGATTCAGCCAGGTCGTCCCATTGCGGATTGATTGTTTCAACCAGGCGAATCTTTTTGATGCGACGCCATCCCTTGATTTCTTTCTCGCGGTTGATCGCGGCGTCGGGGTAGACAAATTCTTCGTAGTAAACGAGCCGGGTCAGGTTGTATCGGCTGGTGAAGCCGGGGACTAGTTTGTTCTTGTGCTGGAAGACACGATGAGGCAAGTTGCCCGTCACGCCCGTGTAGAGGACGTGCGAGCGCGGGCGGTTGGTCATGATGTAGACGTAAAAACGTTTGGGCGAGCGCATCGTGTTGCATTCTTTTCGGGTGCGTCATCCCGAAACGGGGCGCAGTTCAGCCACGTGAGGGATACGGCGCAAATCTGATATGTAGCATGCGGGGGTAAGGGTCGTCTGTGACAAGTGAACATTGCAGATGTGTCGACTGTGCATCCGCGGAGGGCGGTTCCGCTCCGCGCAAGATCCCTCGGCCCGCTGGTGAAAGCGCGGGCCCGCGGGATGACGCAGTCTCCGAGAATCCTATCGTCCTCTCGGGTGCGTCATCCGAAACGCGGCGCTCGCACCCTCAACGAAATGCGTCATCCCGACCGGAGCCGTTTTTCAGGCGGAGGGAGGGATCTGGCGCGGAGCTTATTCGTAGCATGGGCGGGCAAGACATGTCTGTGACAAGCAAACATCCGGATGCACCGACCGGTGGATAGGCGAAGGAGGAGGTCCACTACGCGCGAGATCCCTCGGCCCACTGGTAAAAACGCGGGCCTTCGGGATGACGCAGCGCGGAAACAACTAAAGAGGCCGAGCTGACACAGCAATTTTTGGGTTGATGTCAATCCGAATGCCGTAATCCGGCGCAGTCAATATCGACGATTGAACCACCGGCTTGCTTAAGGTAAGCGCGGTTCCATGACATACGGCTTCGACAGCGTCTCGCACATAGTTTTCGACGAGCGGAGACACATGCACTCGGTTGACAAGTACATCCAGATCGCACGCCACAGCTGTGCCTATGCCCTTTTGTGGGAGGAGGATCGTCGCGCGCAGTTCACTTTCGTGTTCAAAGCATTTGCGTTTAAGGAACAGAGAGTAATGCCTATGCCCTCTCTCTATCGGGTCGCGATCGAAATCCACATACCTGACAGCGTCGATCTGTAGATCCTTGCGATCTCCGAGAGCTGCCCGTAGACTCCCGACGGTTGACTCGATCGCGATGCCTTGGCCGGAGGCCGAATAGAGCTTCCACATTGCGTCGGACTCCTGCTCGCTCATGTGCCAGCAGCTAACTCCAAACCTAGACGCCGCTTCTTCTTGGGCTCCCGAACCTTCTTCTGAAATGTCTCCATCGTTTGGTCGAACTTTGCCAGGGACGTCAACGCAAGCATGTCATCGGCAAGTCGTTGGGTGATCTCTGACCACGCCTCGGCGTGGCTCCTGGGCAGATGTCCCTCATACGGATCATCGAATTGAGCGGGGCATGCGAAGTAAAGGACCCTACCTGTGAGCAGCGAAACGAACTTGGCGAAATCCATGTACCGCCAAATCGTCCTACCGTCGAGCTCGCAAATGTTGGGCATCCTACCACCCTCTGGTTTGCAGCAGGTGCGCTTCATCCAGGGCGCTAATAGCGAGGCCTTTCATGGCTCCGGTCAGGTCTTCGCTGACTTCAAGTAATACTTTAGGGTCTTGATAGTGTGTGGCGGCGAGCACGATGGCGCGCGCGCGTTTAGCGGCCTGCTCCGGAGGAGCGAAGGCGCAAGTCTCATCGAAGGGATGCTTCTCTACAGAATGCGTACAGGTGGTGCGTGCTCCCATAAAAATTCCGCTGCCCACGAACACGGCTTCGGCTCCGAGCTGCATGACGAGAGAAGCGTCGGCCGGGGTGGCAATGCCTCCAGCGGAAAAATTCGGCACGGGCAGCTTGCCGGTTTGCGCGACCATCTTCACCAGCTCGTACGGAGCCTGCAGCTCTTTTGCTCTCGCATATAGTTCCTCTTCACTGAGCACCGTCAGAATCTTCATCTCCTGAACGATCTGGCGGATGTGCTTGACCGCGTGCACCACGTCTCCGGTGCCGGCTTCGCCCTTGGTGCGGATCATAGCGGCGCCTTCAGCGATGCGGCGCAGAGCTTCTCCGAGATTGCGCGCGCCGCAAACGAACGGCACGGTGAACGCGTGCTTATCGACATGGTGGGCTTCGTCGGCGGGCGTTAGCACTTCGGATTCGTCGATGTAGTCGACGCCAAGCTCCTGAAGTATTTGGGCTTCCGCAAAATGTCCGATGCGGCACTTGGCCATCACGGGGATCGAGACGGCGGCCATGATCTCGCGAATTTTCTTGGGCGAGGCCATGCGCGCGACACCGCCTTCGGCGCGGATTTGCGCGGGCACGCGCTCGAGCGCCATCACGGAGACAGCTCCGGCTTTTTCAGCGATGACGGCCTGCTCGGCGTTAGTAACGTCCATAATGACGCCGCCCTTGAGCATTTCGGCGAGGCCGGTCTTGAGACGAAGACTAGTGTTGTTGCCGTTGGACGAATTTCCGTTGAGGGACATGGTCGACACCTGTGGATACCTTTTCGCGATCGCGAAGGATGGCTGTCAGCTCTAGGTTAACAGCTCTCAGCTAACCCTTTGGATGATGGGAACTCGGAGGGGTTTCGCCGTGTCTATTTTATCGCGGGCGAACAGATTGCGGAACCCCGGATGTGATCTACCACGGAGACACCGAAACAGGGAGAAAACGGCCAGAAGTCGGTCCTCCGTGTCTCCGTGCCTCTGTGGTGATTAGCGTTCCGCAAACTTCCCGAACATCTTTTCTGGGTCTATCGCAATGAACACACCTTTGCTGCGTGCCAGCACTTCGCCCTTTTCATTCAGGATTTCAGCCATGTTGATGTGCTGGCGTCCGTGAACGGAGACTTCCCTTCCTTCGACGATCAGCGGTTTCTTGAGCGGCACCGGTTTCAAGTATTCGACAGTCATTTCTTTGGTGAGCGCAACCACGTTGCGCAGCTTGTTGGCCTTACCCATAGCGTCGTCGAGGATGCAGGCAATCACGCCGCCGTGGCAGTGACCGGGAGGTCCTGTATAACGCTTCGAAAGACGAAAGCGGCAGACGAAAGTCTGGCGCTCTTCGTCGAGCGTGAATTTCAGGCGCATGCCTTCGGGGTTGTCGGGTCCGCAGACGAAGCAGTAGTTCTTCTTCGGCTTCAGATGGCGGGTTTCGTGGCCATGGATCTTGCTGGGCATGCAGGGATTCTATCCGAGAGTCGATGTTCACCACAGATAGCACAGAGCAACACAGAGTCCCACCTTTCTTCCGGCGCGTGATTCCTGTATACATATCGGTTTTGCGAATCTTTCACCGCCAAAATCGCCGAGTACGCGAAGAAAAAGCCCTGGCTCATCGCGCGTATCGACTGGAGCACTTCATGAAACGTAGCGCTACTTTGCTTGTGGTCTGTATCTTGTGCACGCCCATTCTCGTCGCTCAGAACACCCAGAACTCGAGTTCGCAGCCGGATCAGCCGGCTGTGGCCCCGCACAAGAAGAAAGCGGCCAGGAGCGAAGAAAAAAAGCCGGAGCAGACCGAGGCCAACTGCAAGGGCGGTGGACAAGAGTGTCCTCCTCACACGGAAGAAGAAAAGAAGCCTGGAATGAACGCCGAGACATTCTCCGGGCTGAAGTGGCGTTCCATAGGCCCGGCGGTGGCCTCTGGTCGCGTGATGTCAATCGCGGTCAATCCCAAGAACAACTTCGAGTACTACGTCGGCGTGGCTTCGGGCGGAGTCTGGAAAACGGTCAATGACGGAACAAGTTGGACCCCGGTGTTCGGTAAGGAGGGATCGTATTCGATCGGATCGGTCGCGCTCGATCCGAATGATTCCTCGATTGTCTGGGTCGGGACGGGCGAGAGCAATTCGCAGCGCAGCGTCGGTTACGGTGATGGAATTTATCGATCGGATGATGGCGGGAAGAATTGGCAGAATCTGGGGCTGAAAAGATCAGAGCACATCGGACGTGTGGTTATCGATCCGCGAGATTCGAAAGTCGTTTACGTGGCGGCGGAAGGTCCGCTGTGGGGACCTGGTGGCGATCGCGGACTGTACAAAACGACGGACGGCGGGAAGACGTGGAAGCCTGTCCTGACCATCAGCGAAAACACCGGGGTGGTCGACGTGCAACTCGATCCGTCGAATCCGGACATTGTGTATGCGGCGGCGTATCAGCGGCGGCGGCATGTGTTCACGCTGATCGACGGCGGTCCGGAGAGCGCGATTTACAAGTCAACCGATGCGGGCGTGACTTGGAAGAAGCTGAAAGAAGGCTTGCCGGAAAAAGCGGATATGGGGCGCATTGGCCTGGCGGTGTCGCCGGCCGATCCGAATGTGGTTTATGCGGCGATTGAAGCAGCCGACGGCAAGGGTGGGATTTTCCGATCCAGCGATAAGGGCGCGACCTGGGAGCGACGCAACGAGTTCGATGAAGGGGCCATGTATTACGCGCATCTGGTCGCCGATCCGAAAAATCCGGACCACATTTTTGTGATGAACGTTTCGCTGCGCGAGTCACTCGACGGCGGCAAGACTCTGCATCGAGTGAACGAAGTCAACCATCACGGCGACAATCATGAGATTTGGATCGATCCCGCCGACACCCAGCACTGGCTGCTAGGCTCCGACGGCGGGATGTACGAGACCTGGGATGACGCCAAGAGTTGGCAGTTCAAGGCGAACCTCCCAACTGTGCAGTTTTATGACGTTGCGGTCGATTATGCGGTTCCGTTCTATCACGTGTGCGGCGGCACGCAGGACAACTTCTCGTGGTGCGGGCCCGCGCGCAGCCGCAATGTCAACGGCATTATGAATTCTGATTGGTACGTCACAACCGGCGGGGACGGATTCCGGGCGCAGGTCGATCCTGTCGATCCGAACACGGTTTATTCGGAGTCGCAATATGGTGTGCTGGTGCGCTACGACGTGCCGACCGGGCAAGAATTGTTGTTGCAACCGCAGGAGGGAAAGGGCGAATCTCCGCTGCGCTGGAACTGGGATTCGCCGGTGATCATCAGCCCGCACTCGCACACGCGACTATATTTTGCGGCGAACAAATTGTTTCGGTCCGACGATCGCGGCGACACATGGAAGGCGATCTCGGGTGACCTGACGCGGCAGATCGATCGCAACAAGCTGCCAATCATGGGAAAAGTTTGGGGCCCGGATGCGGTCGCGAAGAATGCCTCGACTTCGTTTTATGGAAATATCGTGGCGATCGCGGAGTCTCCCAAAAAAGAAGGTTTGATTTACGTCGGCACGGATGATGGCTTAATCCAGGTGACGAACGATGGCGGGCAGAATTGGACAAAGTACGAGAAATTCCCGGGCGTGCCGGATATGACTTACGTAAGCCGGCTGGCGGCTTCCAGTCACGATGAGAACACCGTCTACGCAGCCTTCGAGAATCACAAGAACGAGGATTTCAAACCCTATCTTTTGAAGTCGGCCGATGCCGGAAAAACGTGGACCTCGATTGCCGGCGATCTGCCCGAAAACGGGCCAGTGCTGGCTTTTGCCGAGGATCCGGTGAATGCAAATCTGCTGTTTGCCGGAACGGAATTCGGCGCGTACTTCACGATCGACGGCGGGCAGCATTGGGTGAAGCTGAAAGGCGGGCTGCCGACAATTGCCGTGCGCGACATGGTCGTCCAGACGCGCGAAAACGATCTGGTGATTGCGACTTTCGGCCGTGGATTTTATGTGCTTGACGACATCACACCGCTGCGCCAGATCAAGCCAGAATCGACTCAGGAGGCTGCGACGCTGTATCCGGTGAAAGACGCACTGATGTATATCCAGCGACATCCACTCGGAGGGCGGATGAAAGGCATGCAGGGTGATGCGTTTTATGTGGCGGACAATCCTCCGTACGGCGCGGTGTTTACTGCGTATCTGAAGGACAAGATCAAAACGAAAAAAGAAAAGCGGCAGGAGGCTGAAAAAGAAGCGGCGAAAAAAGGCCAGACACTTCCCTACCCTTCCAACGACGAGCTTCGTGCCGAGGCGCAGGAGGCGAAGCCGGAGGCCTATTTCATGGTTTACGACGAGGGCGGCGCACCGATTCGGCGCGTCGATAGCAGCACCGATGCGGGCTTTCACCGAGTGGCTTGGGACTTGCGTTATCCCGCGATGCGGGTGAAAGAACACCGGCCAGGGGCCGAAGAGGACGAGGATTTCCCCAGCATTGCCGATTACGGTCCGCTGGTGCTCTCGGGGAGTTATTCGGTTCGGATGTTCGAGAAAGTCGATGGCGTGGTCACGGAAGTAGCTGGACCGCAATCGTTCAAGGTGGTCACGGAAGGTTCGGCATCGATGAATGCAGCGGATCGTGCCGCGCAGGAAGAATTCCTGAGCAAGGTCGCGCGCCTCTATCGGGCAGTTTATGGCGCGACAAAAACCGCCGAGGACGTGCAGTCGAGGCTGAAGACGATTCGTGAGGCTCTGGAAGAAACTCCGGCCGCCGAAAACCAACTCGGGGCAGAGGCGGATCAGATCGAGCAACGCGATCGCGAGATCCTGCGGGCTCTGCGTGGCGATCGCGAGATGGCACGCCGAAACGAGAACGTTCCGACTTCGATCAGCGAGCGCGTCGATGGAATCATGGAAGGCGAACGCTTCTCGCTGCAGAAGCCGACGCAAACGCACCTTGATGCCTACGACATCGCGGCAGCCGAATTCACGAATGAACTGGCGAAGCTGCATGCATTAGTCGACGTCGATCTCGCCAAACTAGAGAAGGCAATGGAAGCCGCAGGATCGCCGTGGACGCCCGGACAAGTGCCAGACTGGACGGAGAAATAAACTTCCTGCTTGTGGATTGACGGCGACGCCTGTGGAAAGCAGTATTCAAGCTCGTACTGCCCCGATTCCCAGGCTCGCGACATCGCGAGAGGTGGGGCACTCGCCGCCGCTCGCGTTAGACGTCCACGCCCTGCTCACGAAGGAACAGAACTAACCGGCTCACCGGGAGCGCGGTGCCGATGTTATAGCTGCCTTCAATTCTCTCGGCGAACAGGTGAACCGCATCATCTTCGAATGCGCCGGCATAGTTCAGGACATTGTATCGACTGATGTAGCGCTCGATTTCCGCGTCACTCAGCGGGCGGAATGTGATGTTCAGAGTTTCTACCGTCGAGAGCGTGCTTCCCGTTCGCGAATTCAGAACAGCCAGTGCGCTGACGAACTGAAATTCGTCGCCAGAGAGTTCCCGCAAAAAGCCTGCTGCTTCCCCTTTGTCGCGCGGCTTCTCGAAAATCCTATTTCCCTTCGCGGCGACGGCGTCACCGGCAACAATGATCGACTCCGGATGTTGCTGTCCCACCTGACGAGCCTTGGCTTCCGCAAGTTTCTTGGTCAGCCGCACGGGATCATGATCGCGGATCGCTTTCTCGTCGATGCGGCTCGGGCACGTTTTCATAAGCCACCCCGATCATATCGAGAGCGCGGCGACGGAAGAGTGATTCGGAGGCGAGGACGATGTTCATGTGTTTAGAAAATTAACACTATACCCTGAGACTCTCCCGAGTGCCGCACCAGGAGCCTCCCCTGAGCTGAGTTGAAGGGCGCTTTCGTAGGATGGATGCCGTGTCTCGCGCCTTTTTTGCGCCGCACTTTTTTTTGGTCACCCTTCTTGCATTTTGCTCGCGACCCTGTGATACACTCGCCCCCGACTGTTGCTCGCGTTGTGGGACGCGGCAACCGCCGTGGGGAAATCCTTTCAGAACGTCCCTCATCGTTGAGGAGGACTGGGGAATGGGCCTCGCGCTTTTGCTTCTGATTTGGCTGATCACCCTCACCAGCACGTATTTCTTCGCCGCCAAAACGTGGTGGCTGCCGGTGGGCGCTTCGGCCGCCGCACCATGGATCGACCATCAATTCGCGCTTACGTTTGTGCTGATGGGCATCATCTTTCTCGCTGCCCAGCTTGGCCTGGGATATATCGTGTGGCGATACAGCGCGAAGCCTTCATCGCCGCCGGTGGCCTACACACACGGGAACACGAAGCTGGAGATTGTCTGGACCGCGCTGACGGCGATCCTCTTTATCGGGCTCACGCTGATGGGGGGTAACGTGTGGGCCAGCCAACGCTGGGATCCCCCAGAAAACGGCGCCGTGAAGGTTGAGGTCACCGGCATGCAGTTTGCCTGGTACTTCCGCTATCCGGGGCCGGATGGAACCTACGGCGCGACCAGCCCCAAGCTGATTGATCCGTCGTCGGGTGGCGAAGGCGCCGTGGGATTGAATCCGTCGGATCCTTCGTCAAAGGATGATGTTGTCACCGGAACCATGTATCTGCCGGTCAATCGCGAGGTCGATTTGAGTCTGCGGTCAATCGATGTGATCCACAGCTTTTTCGTGCCGTCACTGCGGTTCAAGCAGGACGCGGTTCCCGGGCTCAACATTCACATGCATTTGAAACCGACCGCAATCGGCGATTACGAGATCGCCTGCGCCGAACTCTGCGGGCTCGGCCATTACAAGATGCACGGCATGGTTCATGTGGTCAGCCAAGAAGATTTCGACAAGTGGCTGGCGGCACGGGAGGCGGAGAAACAGTAATGGCGACCGCGGCACCGGTTCACGCACACGCAGCTCCTCAGGGGTTCATTCGCAAATACATCTTCAGCCTCGATCACAAAGTGATCGGCTTGCAGTATTTCTTTCTGGCGCTGACGGCGGTGTTTGTCGGGATGTTTCTATCGCTGCTCATGCGCATTCACATGATCTGGCCCACGCAGGTGTGGCCGATTATCGGCGAGATCAAGCCTGAGACATATCTGAGTCTGCTCACGATGCACGGCACGATCATGGTGTTTTTTGTGCTGACCACGGCGCCACAGGGCGGCTTCGGGAACTACATGCTGCCAATTCAGATCGGCGCACCCGACATGGCATTTCCGGTCCTGAACATGCTTTCATTCTGGACAACATTCGTCGGGTTCATCGTGCTGCTTTCGGCCTTTTTTGTTGCCGGAGGCGCGCCGCTACACGGCTGGACCGGTTATCCGCCACTCAGCGCTGTGCCATCGGCCGGTCC